>Ga0163150_10001928_pt1 | contig 33573 bp, 32 predicted proteins | sample OliLakLV19P2IB_FD_148628 | JGI IMG/M metagenome (GOLD analysis project Ga0163150, IMG submission 148628) | Freshwater microbial mat bacterial communities from Lake Vanda, McMurdo Dry Valleys, Antarctica - Oligotrophic Lake LV.19.P2.IB | ecosystem: Environmental > Aquatic > Freshwater > Lake >...
GTCTATGGATAATAATAGACTTAAGAAATCTATGCATTATTTATAATCAGTTAACTTATCCGACTGATTCAATCAGGATTTTTCAGGACTTAAGATTATTCCGGGTTTCTTTTCAAATTGATATCTGAAATCAACTCTCTAACTTTTGCTAAAAAATCAATGCCGGGGTCATCTTTTATTGTGTAATAATGCGGATCATTTTCTTTCCATAAGGCTGAATTACGAAATGCCGAATATTCAGAATGCCCTATAAGAAACTTAATTTTATTTTTTTTACATAAATGCCTGATCAATTTTGCATTTGCTATGACTTGCTGATCTGTAAGAGGTTCTTTCTTACTTCCGATATTTTCAATCCCGATTGAGCAGTAATTTAAGCCAATAATATGCCTTGCAAATAAAGTGTCTGCAATTAAATGATAAACTATACCGTCTCTGTCAATTACGTAATGAGATGAAACATTAAGCAGGCTTTTGTCCCTGTTAAACTTCCTGGCAGGTTCTATCTCATCCTTATTAAAATAATCATAAATACTTTTTATTGTTCCCCCTTCCGTATAGTGCAAAACTATCATAACAGGTTTTATGAAAGGGAAATTCTGTTTAATGTTATGTCTCTTTTTAAGATATTCCAGGCTCAGTGTTTCTCTTCGCTTGGAATAATTTAAAGGCTTTTCAATAATTTTTATTTCTGAGCTGTCGCTGGTGCCTTGTTGGTTTAACAGAGGGTTAGAAATATGGGCAGTACTCCGTTTACTACCCGTTCCCTGAATACATGATAGCTCCAGGAGACCCGCAATATATACGCTTATAATAATATATGCCTTCACCTTTCAAAATCTTTTATTAAATGAATATTGCTTTTCTCCACCGATGTTAGCAGGTTGTCTACATTAACATACAAAGGCCGGTACCAGCTTTGTGAATTGAAAAACTGCCGCATATCATCTTTTTGAAAAATAAACCCATGTCTCGCATAAATTTCATTCCTCATAATTTTTAAATCCAATAGATTGAGGCCCATTAAATCACTATTGGTAAGTAATCTTTCAGAAGATTGTGGAAACCGGCCCGGTGTTGAAGAAATGGTTGACTTATTAATGGGTAAAGTTTGATTAATCGTATCCCTTTTCTCAGACGGATTGTCTGCATTTTCTCCCTTCTTATCAGTTTCATGAGAATTAATCACTTTATCATTGTTATTTTTATTAAAAAAAAGAAAATAACCGGCCACAGCAAAGCCAATAAGTGCTACTATCGAAATGATTTTCCAGGGGTTTGACGGTTTCTTATCGACATGAGCAGCAGATGAAGAAGCAATAGTAGGAGGGGAAGTTTTTATTTTCAAAACAGCCCCACAAGTGGTGCAGAACCGGGCCGTATCAGTGTTTTGCTTGCCGCATTTAGTACAATAAGCCATAACGTATTTATTTTATTCTGATTTCAATTTGCTCCGGGTTGTAAGATACCTTTTTGCCATACCAGAATCTGCTATTGGTTCTGAGTGTCCGCAAATTATTTTCGCATTCAGTATAAGATTGATAAGGCCCTATGAAGGTCGCATAAAAACGTTTTCCACTTAAGGAAGGATAATCGGGAATCCATAGATAGCCTCCATTATTATGCCCGTCATTTCTCATAGTGGTTACATAATCTCTTGCATATTTCTTTTCAGCAAATGAACCTGTGATGATAACAAAACAATCGGACTGGTAAACTAATTTTCCGTCGTTATCCAAATATGATATTAACGTACCCGGATTATTAGCAGTTTTAGAAAAGCTTGTAGTTACCCATGCCTCAATTTTTTTTCCGGTTTTTTCTAACGACTCTCCTGTCCAGTCATATTCATCTATTAATTTATATTCCATTTCTGCTTTATATAATTGCCCTTTAAAAGGGCAATGAAGCTCCTCATCCCCGCACTTACTTTGTAATTCATTCCATACCGGCTCCCAATTGCTTTTTGATGTTTCATCTAATACCAGTTCAATGTCTTCTCCGGTATTAACATCGGTAAATGTATAGTGAGGTAAATCACCAAAGCTAAAGTCTTTAAACCTGAGTGTAACTGATTTTATTTTGGAAGGTGCTGTTGTATTGCCGCTACTATTTTCTGGTGTGGCGACAGTAGCCGTATCAGTGATTTGTTTTTCTGTTTTATTTTTCTTTTTAAAGAACAAAAACCAGGATAATGCCCCAACTACAATGAAAGCTGCTATTGTTAGTATTACCCAAATATTTTTTTTACCCGGTGCTGTACTATAGTTTGTAGTTTTTGCTGAACCTATTGATTCTGTATTTGCTATAATCAAAGTAGCTCCGCAGCCAGTGCAAAATTTTGCTGTATCTGGGTTTTGTTTGCTACATTTAATACAATAGGCCATAGTTTATTATTTTAATGTTCAATAACCCCCCAGGTAATTGCTTCTGTATTAATATTATAACTTCCAGATTGCCAATAATGACCATCATTATCATAGCCATCTATATACATAGTTATAATATCACCGTTAACATCGGTTATAGTAAATGGAAGATCTTTATTTTGCCGGTTTAAAAGATTATAGCAGGTACTTGCTCCATTTGAACCTGCACTTAAGTGGTAGCTACGGAAAACCTTTTCGCTGCTAATTAAAATTTTTATAGTGTTATCATTGCCGCTAAACGAAAGAATAATCCAATTTTTTTTAGTCTTTATTTCAGGCTTTAGCCCGGCCACATTAAGGAACTCACCATAATCACCAAGAGAAACCATTATATCTTTATAATTTGAAATATCAATGCCAGCCTCATTAAAAGTATTTAGGTTTACTGACACCTGGCTACCGATATTTTTTTTAATCCAATTGTTAAGTATGGCTGCTTTGTCAGCAGTTTCCTTTTGTTTCCCAATATTATAGTCGCTTATTTTATCCCCCTCCTCCACAATTTTCCAAATGCCGTCCGTTAGCGAAAATTTTAAGTAAGAAGGGAAATCAGTAACGCTTCCATTATTTGTTACCGATTTGTTGAAATTGCATACTACCAGGTTATCGTTTACCCATTCAGTTGTTATTTCACCGGTTATTTGCTGGCTAAATGCAGGATTTTTTATAAAAAAATCACTAAGTAATACCTCTGCATTGCCTTTGCTTATTTGAGCCCGGTAATATACCAATCTCTCTGCATATAATGCTGCTACTGAAGACCCGTTTCGACTGTTTAATGCACGGCTCCATTGGTGAACAAGTTCTTTTAGTTTTGTGGCCACCTCTTCATCACTGATATTGCCCGTTACAACGGTATCTGGTTTATTTTTTGATTTATTAAATAGCAAGAAATAGCCTGCCGCTAAACCTGCAAGAATAAAGGCACTAATAATAAGCCACTTAGTAGCTTTATTTTTTTTGACTGATGGTATGGCTTTAGCAGTTAAACTGCCCCCACAACCAGTACAAAATTTTGCTAAATCAGAGTTTTGTTTGCCACATTTGATACAATAGCTCATAGAAATTTGTGAATGCTTTAGTTAAAGAGCTGAAATACTTTTTATCTGCCCATTTTTATTAAATATAAACCTGACTTTTATGTCAGACTGATATTTTTGCTCCTGGGTTTTTATAACAAAATAGGAGTAATTAAGTGTAACGATTGCTTCGGTATAATCTGTATAAGGAGTGGTTTGAATATTGGTAATATCATGAAATGAGTTAGAGTTCGCAGAATAATAATTGGAGAAAAGGGTTTGTAATTCAACCCTTGATGGATACGTTTTCCCATAATATCTTTCGATGCCGGTAAGATATGAATCATAAAGATTATCAAAGTTTCGGGTTTCGGCCATTTGGTAAAAGTCTTTTATGATTTGAGGAATTCGAGCTGTCAATGTTTCTGTATTTGAAGGAACTGCTTCAGATACAGGTGGAGTAACTTCTGTTGTGGTGGTATTTGTCCTGACAGCCGAGTCAGCAGCAGGTACTACATTATCTGTTGTTACAGTTGCTTTATCTATATCCTTTTTCTTGTTGAAAAAAATAAAATAAATCCCCGCTCCAAGACCTAAAAAAACAATTATTCCTATTAACAACCACTTTGTTTTGTTTTTTGAAGGGCTTTCAGTTTTTAAAGGGTGGTTGACATTAATTGGTACTGCAGTTGGTATAGATTGAGTGACCACTGGTTTCAAGGTAATGCCACAACCTGTACAGAATTTTGCTGTGTCTGGATTTTGTTTGCCGCATTTTGTACAGTAACTCATATTTTTTATCATTACTTATTTGATATAATAGACAAGTCCAGGTATTTTTCTAATCGTATTATCTGGACCCCGGACCATAATATTATCTATTGTAACAATTCTGCCAGGGGTCAGGCTTCTAATTAAATCTAACGCCGCCGAACTCCAGCTATTTCTATTACAGGCAACTGTGTTGATATCCCCATTTTCATCATCGGTTGTCAAAAGATAACTTATCATTTCGTATTTAAGTTCATACGGGAAATCAACAACATAGGTTTCAACGCCTGATTGTGCCTTAAATTGGCTTGCAGCGACACTCTCATTACTCATTATATTCCCAACAGTTGCTACTGGGTTTGGAAGAGGTCTTACCTTATAATCTGATATTCTTACCATTTTGCCATCCACATAAACACTGATACTACAATTATCTGATATACTATTTACTTTCACCATCCACTTACCTGGAGCAACTTTCGTAAGGCTTCCACCACCTCCGTTAATATTAACGGTTACTTTATCATCGTCAACATTGTTGGTGTTAATTGTAATTGGGTTATCAATTCCTGTATAAAGTACATTCATTTTATCCAATTGTATAGTGGCAGAATTATTTTCAAAGGTTTTCTTGTCCTTTGACATATCTGCTCCTTTTTTCTTATTTAAAAAAATGAAATAAACTCCCGTGCAAACTCCCAGTAAGGCAATTATTCCTATTAATAACCACTTACCCCCTTTTTTTGAAGGGTTTTCCGACCTCAATGTATAGTTAGCCTCTGCAACCGATGTATCAGACGTAGTTTGAATAACCTGCGTTTTCAATGTGTTACCACACCCTGTGCAAAACTTGGCTGTATCAGGGTTTTGTTTGCTGCATTTGGTGCAGATGAACATACTAAAATTTTATTGATCAGATAATAGTTTTTCAAGCTCTTCATCAGAAAATATAATAGTACGGTTTAGCTTGCCATTATAGGATTTCCATGTCCCTTTTCCTTCGTCAAACCAGTCGCAAAGCTCAATTCGAAGTTTAAATTCCCCATCCCATTTATCTGTTCCTGGCTCTTTTAATATAAGATCATAAATATTCGTAACTACCATATCCTTTCCGTTTCCATCGTTGTCAAAGCTGCCGTGTGTTTCAGTAAATACGCCTTCAACTGGCCTCCTGTTATTGCCTGTTACATTATATCCCTTTACCTTGTTGCCAGATACAGATTCAAATTTTAAGGTGAATCTTTTTTCACCGATAGTACCGGTGTATGAGCCAAAAACAAGGGAATGTTCTGTTGTCCAGGTTTCATTCACGTTGTCTTTAACAGGCTCCTGTTATATTGTTCTCGCATCTGTCACCAATTCCTTTTTTATTTGTATAGTATCTGTAACAGGTTCCAATTTTTCACTAACTGCTGAGGATTGCTTTTTCTTATTAAAAAAAATAAAATAAGCTCCGGTGCCAAGACCTAAAAAAACAAATATTCCCAACAATAACCACTTCGTTCTGTTTGTTGGAAAGTTTTGATTTCTTGTTGGATGGTTGACATCAACTGGTCCAGTAGTTGGTATAGATTGAGTAACCACAGGTTTTAATGTAATACCACAACCGGTGCAGAACTTAGCTGTGTCTGGGTTTTGTTTGCCGCATTTGATACAGTAAGACATAATAATTTTTAAAAAATTCTTAGTTCAGCAGCTCCCGAGCTTTTTTATTGTCTGTTCATATTATTGGCAATTGTCCCAGCTTGATTCAAGGCATTTTGATTAGAATTTTGCGCTGCCACTATGGCCCAAATAATGCATACTATATGTACTAAAATATAACCTACTAAAGGCAAAACAAAAAAGGATAAAAGTCCAACAAAAAACATAATAAAGCCTCCAACCACACTGGCATATAGTAGTCCCAATGGTCCAAAAAGAAATGCGAGTATAAATGCTGTTCCAACACTTTTTTGTGTTCCAACGATTACAACATTGCTGGTTTGATTTGAAGCTGGTTTTGAAACTCCGGCGGATGTTTGTTGAATCTGTTGAGCAGCAAATTGTTCAAGAGCGGTTCCACATTTTATACAAATGACCGCCTCATTGTGAGTGTCCGATCCGCAGGAAGGGCAAAAGTTTTTTGATTTATTTGGTGGCAAACCACAGTTAAGGCATGCGACAGCATCCTTAAGGACTTCTTTTCCACAATTTTTACAGAATGCTTTTTTAATTTCTTGTGTTTGTGCTGCCTTAGGAACTGAATCCTGGCTCTCAAGTTTTACACCACATTTAATACAGATTACAGCATCCTGATGACAGTTTGAGCCACAAGATGGGCAAAAATTAAATGCCTTCATTGGCGGCAAACCACATTTCAAACAGGCAAACGATCCTGCGGAGACATCATTACCACAGTTGCGGCAAAATTGTTTGGGAGTTGGCGAGGTTTCCACTAAGGGAGCAACAGGTGTAACTGGTATTTCTAATGCTGTTGGTACTTCTTCCACGATAGGTGTTACAACTGTAGAAGTTCCAGCAGGTATTGTTGTTGCCTTACCTTCATTTTTTTTTCCGCATTCAGGACAAAAAGTAGCATCATTTTGCAGGCCGAAGCCGCAGTTGGCGCAGTAAATCATGGTGGTTGGTTTTGGTATTTAATACAGCCTGTTATTTCAACAGGCTATATTAAGATATGAATAATAATTAATATAAAAATTTTAAAAAATAAATCTTAGACCTCAGCGACCCTCAAAACTGGGAAATTGAGATAAACATCCTTAGGATAAGCACTTTCTCCCCCGATTCTTACCAAGAGCGGTGACTCAACTTAATTTAACCGGCATCTTCATGACTACCTGGATAAGGCGATTTCAATCAATCCCAAAACAGGTGATTTTGGCTTTTGCGTTGAAAGATGTTAAAGGGTTGCCTGTACCAGTATTCATTGGTATAAAACCATACTCACCAGGCTGAATGTCTTTTGGCAGAATAATTTCATAAATCCCTTCTCTTAATTTCTTAAACTGAATTTTTAAAAAGGTATTACTAACATCCCGTGCCCCTCCGCCTAAGGCTATGCTGCTTTGTAAAAACTTTCTGCGGTCTTTTTTCACCTCTGCTTTAGATAAGGAAATTAGCTCTGAAGGGTCAATATTCCCATCAACCTTTATAATCAGTTTTGGCAGGGTGTTTTTTAAAAACCTTATTCCGGATTTTGGAGTAAAAGTGGTAAAGTAAGTCTCTGAACCTCCATACCCCAAACCCTTTAGCTTAAAGTCCACCTGTGCGTCAGCTCTTTCAAGATTTTTTAAAGCAGTGTCTGCTTCTAAACTATATGGTCTTGATGAAAATTCCGGATCAGGAAAGGATTGTGCAGAGGAAGCAATACTAATTACTGAAAACCAAAATGCGAATAGTAGAATCTTTTTTTTCATTTTTTCATTTTTAGAGTTTTGCTGTTATTCCTATCGTCAGGATTCCAATACCATATCCCAATTCGGCAAAGGCGCCAAATTTTGGAGAAAAATAATAATTTGCACCAATCTGTCCGCCATAAATAAGTGCACTTGCCTTTACCTGATAGTTGGAGAAAGTGCTGGAAAGCTTGGCAGAAACAACGTTATATCCTAAAGTAAGACCAACGTAGGGATCAAATTTTTCAGAGGTTGCAAAATGATAGTTGCCTCTTGCACCAATAAGAAGGTAAGTGTACTTTGCATCATCGTTACTGAAGCCCAGGTTTTCGTTTGCACTTGAGTAAGCAATAATACCGCCAACAGAAACCTTTTCTGACACGGCTGTTTCAAAACTGGCACTTACCGGGGGCATCTCTATACTGCCGGTATAAAAACCACCCCCAAATCCAACACCGAGGTGCAGATAGGAGGTTTTTTTATCAAATGATAATCCTGTTTCTTTTTGTGCATTTGAAGAATTCGCAATAGCTGCAATAGCTAAGCTTAATAATACCTTTTTCATGATGTATTTTTTTTAAGTGATAAAACAATTACACCACGAATTAACCATCATTTGAAGGAGGATAAAAAAAACAGGGATAAACTAACCTTTTTGAAGGATTTAAGCAGGAACTAAGCGGTAGCGGATAAGTTTTTGCTGAAATTGTGAGCGGTATTTTTTTGATACAATAAATGGAGAAGACACAACACTGATTTCTAATCCGCCACTTTTGGAGATTTCCCCTTCATAATGTTCCAGGTTGATGCAGGTGTTGTCGTTGATGCGGACAAAGCGATCATCCAGATTTTCGGACAGCAGGCGGTCCAACGAAGCGTTAGCTAAAACGGCTTCCCTGGAAAATTCGGTAATTATCAGGCTTTTATTCTTGGGGACGTATACAGACGTATTACCTGTGAGTATATAATAAATAGATTTTTTTGCTATTACACGGGTACGGTATTTTAAAGTATCATCATTTAGCTGTTCCCTTATTGACTTCAGTGGATTGATAATAAGACCACTTACAAAAACATTGTCTATCAGTTTATTTTGTAACGGGTTCACCGGTGCAATCACCTGCTGAAGGTTAAAAAGGCTGATAGCAGTGTCAACCATACCGCTGGGTTTGGGTATGGTGCCAAACTGTGTACCAATATAGGCAATCTCATTGGCTGTTTTCGGGGTTAAATAGGCAGTGGTAAAAATAATTTTTATAGGGTAATTGTTCTGAATGATGTATTCTGCAATATCCACCCCGGTTTTTTCTCCTGATAAGTTAACATCTAAGAGGGCAAATTCGATTTTTGTATCTGATTTCAAAATGCGGATAGCATCCTCGTAACTGCTTACAGGCATCAGGTCGGGTTTTTGAATGGCGGAATAACCCAATTGTTGCAGCAATTGAGTAAACTCTACAAAATCAACGGGGTTGTCTTCAACTAATAACACCCATTTCTGATGTGGATCATAGGTTGTTTTCATTAAAAGTCAGTTTATATTCAGTTCCATTCATTGCCCGACCGGCTTCATTACTATTATTATATTCGGTAAGGCCGGCATTTATTTCCAGGGTTCCATGCAAGTTTTGTGTGGCATAAGCCTGTATGTAATACAATCCCTTGCCCTGTATAATTTGTTGTTTCTCCTGGGGTAAGCCAGTGCCATTATCCCGATAGGTTATTTCATAGACAGGTTTGTGATAAACAATGGAAACATTGATTTGAGGATTTTTAATCCCATTAAAAGCATGTTCAAAAGAGTTGGCCATTAGTTCATTCATATATTGAAACAAATAATCACTTTTATTAAAAACTATATCCTCACCACCCGAAATGATGAATGTGGATTTTTTAACCGGATCGTTTTCATCGCAATGATATTCAAATATCTTTTCAAAGGCATTTTTAAGGGATATAGCTGCTAATCCATCGGATATAAAAAGGTTGTTGTACAGCATTTCGTAGGTTTTCACCCGGGTTAATGCTTTTGAAACCTGTTGCCGGGGATTTTCAGCTTTAAGGATTTTAACGATATTGGTCTTCAGCTCTCCAAACTGTCGGGAAGTTTCATGCTTTAAAATACCGGTGAGATTTTCAACAGCCTTTTTTTCCCGTACAACTTTTTTCTTTTGGTTATTTAATTTAAAAAGTAAAAAGCCGATAAACAAAGCAAGCCCACTTAAAACACCAATGCCAATCCAAAGTTTTTTCTTTTGTGTTTCTTTTAATTTGAGTAGTTGTGCCTGAGTGCCCAGCAATTGTGCCTGTGCCAGCAGACTGTCATTTTTTTGTTTGGTTTTATATTGGGTTTCAATTTCAAGTAATTGCTTATTGTACAGAACAGAGAGGCTGTTCACTGCGGTATCATTTAGAAAAGGGTTTGATTTTATTAGTTGTTCAACTTTTTGAATATATAGGGTGCTATCCGTATCCTGAAGAGAAGAAATCAATTTTTTTACTTCATTGGTTTTTACTTCAAGAAATTCCCCGGGAACCAGGTTCTTTAGTTCTTTCAGGGCTGCATTGATAGCACTGTCACCTAGTCCCGGTTTTGTTGTTCGAAAAAGATAGATAGCCTTTTCTGTATTATACAATGTAGTCAGGGCAGTTGAGTTTTCCGTTTGGACAATTTTACCAGCTTCTTTGAAAAAATGTCGAGCCTGGGCGGTATCCCCTTTATAATAACTCAGCTTGGCTTTTGATAATAAAGAGGTCAATTGCCCTGCGGGATAATTAAAACTTTTACTAAGTTTTTCAGCTTCGGCAATATATATATCAGCAGTGTTATACTGGTTTAACCTTAGGTAAAGGTCAGCCAGGTTATAATCCTGGTTAATAATCCCTTTTTTATTGTTATCGTCGAAGAAATATTTCCTCGCCTGCGAATAAGATTCTATTGCCTTGCTGATATTTCCTTTTGATTTATAGCCCATGCCCAGCGATTGATAACATTCACCTACCGCATCAAACCTCTTTTCTTTTTTAAAGTAGGCGATGGCATCAAATAAGTAATTGACTGAACTGTCAACCTTGTTTTGGAAGACAAATATATTTGCATAATTTTTTCTGTAGTGGTTCAGCCCATACTCATCATCGACTAATGATGCTTCATCCATTGCTTTTTTATAATATGTTTTAGCTTTCTCTAACTGGAATGATTTAAAGTAATAGTCACCTAAGCTTTTGTAGATGGAATAAAATCTTTTGATATTCTGTTTTGCAGTAATTAACATCAAAGCCTCATCAAAGTATTTTTTTGCTCTTGGAAGTTTATAAATTGACAGGTAATCATCACCATTTAATTTTAGCGCCAAAAAAATATTTTCCGGGTCATTGGTTTTTCTAGCATACGTTAAATAGAGGGAGTCGTACAGAAGCAGGGAATTGATATTTTCAAGCTTTCTTTCAGTTGCTGCCATATTCCTTGAAGCACTTACTAAAAGTGACAGATCGTTGCTCTTCTCTGCCAGGTGATATGCCTGCTGCGCATTTTTTTTTGCCTCTCTGATATTAGTAGAGTAATATTCTACGCTTAGCCTGATGGAAATGTCCGATTTAAGGGAGTCGCTTAAATCAAGATATAATGAGTCGGTTAATAGTTTTACTTTTTTATTATCTTGGCTAATGCAGGGTGTTAGGAAATGGCTGGTTGAAAAAAAAATTATAATTAATTTTTGTACAAATGAAATACTGGGTTGACATAGATTTTTAATATGGTAACCAAGAGGCTTTTTAAATGGCGAAATATGCAGGATGAAAACGAAGCTTTTCATTCTTCAAAATTCAGTATGTGAATTTAAGATTTTTATGCGAATACCAAATTAATGAAAAAGGCACCCCAATTGGAGGTGCCTTAACAAAATAATAAAGAACAGCTTAATAATTAATCCTGTAAGTTCTTCTTGAGCCAAACATGATTTCATACAAAACTTTTTCCCCAATTTTTTCGATTATAATGAAAATAACTATTGATGCAACTACAACAGCAGCAGTATAAGCAACTGTTTTATCAGGGGCAGTTTTCTTTAACTCGGGGGCACCCAAGAACATTAAATACCCACTAAACGCAAATCCTGCTATGATAATAAGCCAAAGTATTCCCCCGCCTACCGAAGGAATGATGCCAAGGAATAGAGCAATATACAATGGGGTTAAACCATATACTACCCATTGTGTAGATTTATTAATATCTTTTTGTGCACCTAATGTCGGTGCAAGTGCATCAGCAATAAAACTCGCAGCTACAACTGTTACAATAACACAGACTAGGAGTAGTGCAGCCATTATAAGGCCAACCTTTAGGCTGGTAAAACCACGGATACCAATCAGTCCGTATCCAATAATAAAACCAACTGAACCAATAGCAGCAAGTGGAAGGCTATATGTTGGAAGTAGCGAGGCAAGTGTTCCCTGTTCATTATTAATCTTTGGCCATTCAGTTTTTGGAGTAAGAAGTATGTTTTTTACTCTTTCAATTAGATTCATGTCAGTTGATTTTGGTTTTGGTACCTACTCGTATGGCTTTTCGGTATTCGCCCCTGGCTTTATAAGGTTCAGGTGTCCTATAGGTGTAACTACTGGCTAATATAAGACAGTTTTTCAAAAACAGGCCGGGCGGGGGTATTTTTTTTTAAACCGAGTAGTAACAGGAAAAGGGGAAGGGAAAAAGTAGTTGTTCTTTAGTTGTCAAAACCCGTAGGTAAAGGCAGGAAACAATTGGAAAAAATCATCGTTGGGTCCGTCAATTAAGCGGTTTTTCACCCAGGATACTGGATTTTAGCAATTCCCCTGACTTTTACGGGTTTCTTAGTTATGACAATTAAAAGAGCTCAGAGTTGGGAAGTTAAATAGTTGATTAGGAAAATGGTTAATCAGGGGTTCTGGAATAACGTAAAGAACTTTACTATTTCAGCACACCAATTACCAATTAACTATTTAACCAATAAACCTGATAAGCAGAGCAGAGAGTGTTTAATAAAATTGTTATACTAATGAGAGTACCAATAGAGAACGGATCAGGTTTTATCAACCAGGTATTAGATTTTATTAAGCTCTCCGCCGCTTATCGGGACGAGGTTTAGTAATCATTTTGTTTATCTGATTTCAAAATGACCGGTTGCAGTTTCCTCATCGCCGGAGAAAACACGGTACACATATTTGCCCCTGGCCAGGCCGGTCATTTTATTATGATCTTTTGGTTTCATTTTGTAATGATGCTTCAGGGTACCTTCTGTATCAAATACGAAGAAGTCAATCTCTTTTCCATCATTATCTTTTGCTACCACATGCATCTCCCTTTTTATAACATCCGGGTAAATTTTTACGGAGCTGTTGTTAAGCGATGCAAATGTTTTCGCCTTTAATTTATTTTTTTTAGCAGGCTTATCTTCTTCCGGTTCTTCGGAAGGAAGGGAATAGCTTTTAAATGGTTTACCGGCTGCGGAAACAGGCTGTCCATAAAATAAGCTGGTGGAAATGCCAAAAGCTAAAATGGCCTTCAAAGTTTTTTTAGTAAATGTAGTTTTCATAAAGGTTCGGGTTTTAAGGTGTTGCAGGTATATAACAGATTAATAAAAAACAGGACATCGTAATTGTTTGCTTCTGGCATCAGACTTGCCCATCCTCCAGCCCAATCTTAGTATGCTGGAAAAATAAGCATCATTCTGTTTAGGGTCGCCACGCTGTGCATATTCTTCATACGGACGGGTAGTAGGAAAGGTATAAGTGCCACGGTAATATATTCTACGGGCTATTAATGCATCAGCCGCAGACAGGTTCTGATCAAAATTGATCGGGTCAATGTAACGATCATGACTTACATCATCTACATAATCAGTAAATAATTTACGGTGCAGTATTTCAAAGCCGGAATAAAAATTTTCGGAAAAATAATATTTGAAACCAATACCGGCTAATAAATTCTTCTGGGTAAGTTTATAAGGCTTACTATCAGGATAGGCCGCAAATCCCTGTCCTTCTAAACTTAAAGGATGTGTCTTCACCCATGTGCCATCTGCGTCTCTTACTTGAGGATTAAAATGGAACATACCAACCCCACCTAACAGGTAAGGTCTTAGTTTTCCTTTCAGCCCATCATATTGCTCTAAGAAATAAGTCGGATATATTTCAACTGCTGCATATACCTCGCTGATTTTTGTTTTGAAATGCAGGTTTCTTTCGAGGCGATCCATTTCCGGGCCGCCTTTAGCAGGTGCTTCTGCATCATCTCCTTCCAGGTAGCCGAGATTGGCGGCTACACGAATGCTGATAAACTCAACCGGAGAATATGTAATATAAAGACCTTTACAAAATTTAGTAAGGGGAAGGTCAAGGTCTTTAATAAAAGTTTTTCCTACGCCTGCACTGCCACCAAGATCGCCGACAAAGAACATGGGGCCAAGGCCTAAGCCAAGTTCAAGTTTACGATCCCCGGTAGAAATTGATTGTGACCTTGTTTGCAAAGAAAAGAATGCAAACAGGCAGACAAGTACGGACAGCCGTACAGAGTGTACATGTGTTCTCATTAGGTACTGGATTTTCTGGTTTTTCCCTCTATTGGATTTCAGGAACTAAAGTAGAAAAAGAAAAAAGCATTGGAAGAATGTTTTGCCAACTTTTTTCAATTTGTAGGGCAACAAAAGCCCTTCTACTTAGGGCTTATACGAAAAGGAGATTATAATTTTACGAAGTACTTTTTAATTTCAGCGTAGCAGTATCATTTCAACATGTTCTATATTATCTTCTAAATAGACGGTACTGGTTTGCTGAAAGCCGATTGAGGTGTAAAATTTGAGGAGATATAATTGTGCACCGATTTTTATAGAAGTAGTCCCGAATAACTGACTGACTTGCTCAATTGATTTTTCCATTAACTCCCGGCCAACACCACCACCTCTGGCGGAAGGAGAACTAACAACACGGCCAATGGAAGCTTCGGTATAAGCGAGGCCTGGTGGCAGCAGCCGGGTGTAAGCAATTAATTTGTTGTTCAACAAACCCATCAGGTGATAGCAATGGGGATCTTTATTATCTGCATCCTGGTACACACAGTTTTGCTCTACTACAAATACTTCATTTCGCAACTGCATAATAGTATATAACTCCTGCGGCGACAGGTCATCAAATTTTTTGCAAATCCAGTTAATCATAAATTTAAAATTCTATAGAATAAATATATGAATCAAAGCCGGGTGAAAGTAATACCGGTTAGAAATTAAAAATACATTTTGCACACGGATGACACAGATTGGATAGATGAACACAGATTATTTTGATAAATCAAAATCCTGGATTTCTGCGTAGCAGAAAAATCTGTGTTTATCCGTTTAGTCCGTATCATCCGTGTGCAAATTCTTGTATAATAACCCCTTTTATAGTAGTTTTCTTTTAAAGTCTAGTTGGTATAAAATAATCCGTTGGCGGAGTTATTTTTTATAGCCCCGGAGGGGCGAAATATTAGTAGAAAATATGCCTATAGGATGGTTCCCAGAACTCCGTAGGAGTGATATGTAGAACATGTCGCTCCTACGGAGCTCAATACCATGATTTTTAATTACCGCTACTGACATTTCGACCCTCTGGGTCTTTATACAACTCTAATTAATTAACTCCGCTAACAGGTTAAAATAGTATTTTTAATAAAACGCTTTTGTATGCCATTCAAAGACCTCAGCAGTATCCACCAGTTGATAAGCGATGTATTTCGCTCCCCCACTTCACCCGAAGAATGGAAACAATATGAGTTAAGCAAAGAACAAGTTGAGTTTTTCAGAACAAATGGATTTTTAAATGGCATCCGTTTGTTGGATGCCGTACAGATAGAGAGAATACAAACTGAATTAACGGAAATAGCCAATCCGCAGCACCCCGGCCATTCATTGTTTTATGAATTTCATTCTAATGAATCAACGGACCCTTCCACCATTCTTTTTCATGCTCTGGGTGCATGGCGCATTACCGAAGGTTTGCATGATGTGTTATGGAATCCCCGGTTTTTGGTTGCCGCAAGCCAGTTATTGGGCAATGTACCGGTACGTTTCTGGCACGACCAGATTTTCTGGAAGCCCCCAAAGCAGGGTGGGGTTGTAGCCTGGCACCAGGATTATTCTTACTGGACAAGAACCACACCGATTGCCCATATTACCTGCTGGTGTGCATTAGATGATGCGACAAAAGAAAACGGCTGCTTGCAATATATACCCGGCAGTCATCAATGGGGTTTGTTACCAAAGCCGGTTATTGCCGGCGAATTGCAGGGCATCAAAGATTTTTTAACGGAAGAACAGAAGGAGCAATTTGCGCATCCGCAGTTTGCAGAAGTAAAAGCTGGCGAAGCTATCTTTCATCATTCATTGACGTTGCATGGGTCAGGTGCCAATACTTCATCCAAACCGAGAAGGGCATTTGTAATTAATGCGATTGCTGATGGAGTTATTTCAGATTCAAATGAGACATTACTGGGTGGAGTACCACCAATACTAAAAGGAGAGAAGATACAGGGACAATTTTTCCCGTTGCTGTTTGAGCCGAAGTAATTTTCTGCCCTTTGTATGCAATCAATAGGATCATCAAAAAATAGTAAACTCTAAAGCCCCTCTTGCGGAGGGGTTTGGGGAGGCCCTTAATACCCATATTTATCCTTCCACAAATTTTTTAAAAACTTTCTCAGTTCTTCTTCTCTTGCATTCTTTCCCGGGTCATAAAATTTTTTGCCGGCTATTTCTTTAGGCAAATATTCCTGCGGCGAAAAATTATTGTCATAACTGTGAGAGTACTCATAGTTTTTCCCATAATCCAGATTCTTCATTAGTTTGGTAGGTGCATTGCGGATGTGCAAAGGCACAGGCAGGTTCCCATATTTTTTAACAGCAGACAAAGCTTCGCCGATAGCGACCACCGCTGCATTACTTTTAGGAGAAGCGGCGAGATATGTAACACATTGCGACAGGATGATATTTGCTTCCGGATAGCCAATTTTATTTACCGCATCAAACGAGGCATTGGCCATTACTAAGGCAGTAGGGTTGGCATTGCCTATATCTTCACTGGCCAATATCACTAATCTGCGGGCAATGAATTTTACATCTTCACCACCTTCAATCATTCTGGCTAACCAATACACCGCTGCATTCGGGTCGCTGCCCCGTATAGATTTAATAAAGGCAGAGATGATATCATAATGTTGTTCACCATTCTTATCATAGAGTGCAATTCTTTTCTGCGCAATTCGCATTATATATTCATCAGTAATAACTAAAGTAGCGGGGTCTTCGGAAGCCCCTCCCTGAGAGGGGTTTGGAGAGGCTGCAATCTCCAGCAGGTTCAATAATTTTCTACCATCGCCGCCAGAAATGTTCAACAGTGCTGCTGTTTCTTTTAGTTCAATTTTTTTCTTACGTAAGAACTCATCTTTCTCAATGGCTGTTTGCAATAATTTCACCAGGTCTTTTTCCTCCAACGGTTTTAACACATACACCTGGCAGCGGCTGAGCAAGGCACTGTTCACTTCAAAGGAAGGATTTTCCGTAGTAGCTCCAATTAATGTGATGATACCTTTTTCTACAGCACCCAGCAATGCATCCTGTTGGCCTTTATTAAAACGGTGTATCTCATCAATAAATAAAACAGCACCCATCCCGATAGCTATCGGGATTGTTTTTGCCTGCTCAATAACTTCTCTTACATCTTTTACTCCTGCACTGATGGCACTTAGTTGAAAGAAAGGAACCTGTAATGTATGAGCAATGATGTTGGCAATAGTTGTTTTGCCGGTGCCGGGTGGTCCCCAGAAGATCATAGAAGGCACTTTGCCATGTTCAATAGCTGTTCTAAGTATGCTGCCCTTTCCCACCAGGTGTTGCTGTCCCAATAATTCATCCAACGTAGTGGGGCGGATACGTTCGGCTAATGGCACATTTGCATTCATAGATTCAAAGTAACAAAAAGGGTTGTGGGGAAAAGATTTTTTTTTGCCACAAAGGCACCAAGTCTCGAAGTAAAAGAAGTTGAAGTCCGAACCTTAGTGTATTCGTGGATAACCTAACTTTTTGTCTTCAGTCTCAAAAATATTTCTTCACACCGAGGAAAGGAGGACCGAGGGGTAAATAATTAATGCCAACCGCTTGATTGAGTTGCTTTACTTAGCCTCGGAGAGGCGAAATATTAGTAGAAAAATGGAAATTTAATGTTTTCAGAGTTCCGTAGGAGCGAAATGTTTTTATATGCCGCTCCTACGGAGCTTGAAGAAAGTTATTGCTGATTTATTGCTACTAACATACCGGCCCTCCGGGACTGACAACAACTTCTCTGCGTCCTCCTTCCCTGTGCGTGCCACTCTCTCTAATTCACATTCGCTGCCAGAAAAACCCCAATCTTATCAAACGAATCCGTCAGGTTAGCCCCGGTCCATCCATGATTTTCTGTCGGGTATAAAACATATTGCCTCGGCACAGCAGCCAATTGAAGTTTTGCATTCAGGGTGGCCGATTGCGAAGGAGATACCAGCACATCCACACCGCCGTGCAAAATAATAGTAGGCGGACTTTGTGCCGAAATAAATGTCATCGGGCTTGATTGCTGGTACAATGTAAGATGGGTAGTGGGTGTACCGCCCACCACAGCAGCTATTGCCGATGGGGGTGCAAATACAGAAGCCGGGTTATTATACATATCCACCAGGTCAGTAGGGCCAAAAAAATCAACCACTGCCTTTATCCGCACCGGCGATGTGTATTTATAAGCATGTAACAAGGAAAGATGGGCACCGGCACTTACTCCCAACAGTACAAATTTGTCCGAAATATTGTACTCATTCCGTTTGCTGTAAATAAATTCAATCGCCGTCTTCACATCATTTTCCTGTGCGGGAAAAAGATTGGATGTACCGGCAGCCAGCCGGTAATTAATATTGAAAAAGGCATAACCGGGTAGCCGCCTCTTTAGTGTATCCACATACGCCGTAAAATCAGTTTTGTCGCCGGTGCTCCATGCGCCGCCATGTATCATTATCATTACTTTGGTGGTGGCAGTGCTTCGGGCCTTGGGCAAATACACATCCAATTTTTGAGCGGCATTCGTTCCATAGGCGACATTCATCTCCGTTTTTTCTTCCAGCACTATCGGGGAAAGGTCTTTCTCTTTTTTGCAGGAAGAAAGGAACAGGAAAGTAGCAGCTATTAAAAACCAGTTTTTCATTAATAAAATTTGCGACAAAGTTATATAAAAATTGGGGTGTGTAACCTCCGGCTTGGGTGCTGTTTCAGTAAATATATAAAAATAAAGCCCGGCCATTTATTATTAGTGATTTTCAGAAAAAAAGGTCAGCTTTATACTTCACTATTAAAATATTAAATTATGCTACAGGAACTGATTCAAAAATTGCAGAGCAGCCACGGGTTGTCAGCAGAACAATCACAGGGTGTTGTATCAACAGTAACAGGGTTTATTAAAGAAAAATTTCCGATGATGAAAGATACGATAGATAATATGTTTGCTGCGAAAACTGCCGAACCTAAAGCAAGTGCATTTGAGCAGCCTGCCAACGAAGAAAAAAAGGAAGGCCATAGCTTTCTGGATAAAATAAGTGATATGATACCGGGTCAGGCGGGTGAAAAGATTGAAAATTTTGCGAAAAGTGCTGCGCATAAAGCAGAAGAAGTATTTGATGCAGTAAAAGAAAAAGCAAGCGGCATGTTTAGCGGCAAGAAAGATGAAAGCAAATAACTGAGTTATATAATGAAACAAAGCTGTACTTTTTAAGTACAGCTTTGTTTGCTTTCAGGAATTTCATCTGACGTAAAAAAATCAGGAAGGTTTCTATAACTGTTTTAAGAGCCTAAGAATCCTCTTAGTAAACCAATATTCTTTTGTGCTTTTAATTTTTCAAGGGCTTTATCTTTAATCTGTCGCACCCTTTCTGTTGTCAGGTCGTATTTGCGGCCAATATCTTCAAGACTCAGGGGCCTTTCTACCCCGATGCCAAAGAAATAGCAGAGGGTTTCCCGCTGCCGGTCGGGCAGTACCTGCAGTGTCCGGTTTATTTCATATTTCAATGATTGATGCGATAGTTCTGCATCCGCTTTTGGTGCACCATGATTTTCCATTACATCGAGCAGGTTTGTTTCTTCATCATCGTTTGAGGGTGCATCTAAACTTATATGTTTACCGCTATGGCTTATGCTGCGGGATATTTCTGCCGTTTCTACATTCATGGCTTCCGCCAGTTCATCCGGAGAGGGTTGCCTTTCGAATTGCTGCTCCAGTAAGGACTGTGTTTTACGGATGCGACTGCTCATAAACACTTTATTCATGGGCAACCGTACCAGCCGTGCATGGCTGGCAAGCCCACCAAGTATGCTCTGGCGTATATGCCATACTGCATAGGAGATGAATTTAAAACCACGGCTTTCATCAAACCTCTCAGCAGCTTTCATCAATCCGAGGTTGCCTTCATTAATAAGATCAGATAAAGAAAGACCCTGCCCCTGGAATTGTTTTGCCACAGAAACAACAAAACGAAGGTTGGCTTTGGTAAGCTGGTTCAATGCTGTTTTATCTCCCTTTCTTATTAATCCGGACAGTCTTACTTCTTCTTCCGGCGAAACCATTTCTATCCTGTTTATTTCCTGCAGGTATTTATCAAGACTGGGGGACTCACGGGTAGTGATGGATTGTGAGATCTTCAATTGACGTAAACTCATAAAGGTTTGGATTTTTTAGAAATTATAAAACATTTTACATCGGGTGGTTAGTGGCTCAAAGTGACGGGAAGAAAAAGAATTAAAAAATAGAATGTTTGTCTGTTCTGATGTAGTATTTTGATTACAGCGACTAAGTGTATTACCTGATTTTTAAAAAATAACTGCTGCTATAAAGTGATAAATGACATTACGTTTCACTTCTTACCTTTGGCCTATGCTTACAATCTCAAACCGTGGCCGGCAAATGCCACCCTCGCCTATCCGGAAATTAGTTCCTTATGCTGAAGCAGCTAAGAAGAAAGGAATAAAAGTCTATCACCTGAATATTGGCCAGCCGGATATAGAAACACCGCCAGCTATTTTGGATGCTGTTCGAAATGCTGATATTAAAGTATTGGAGTACAGCCATAGTGCAGGTAATGAGAGTTATCGCCGTAAACTGGTTCAGTATTACAAGAGTGTGGGCATAGATGTGTCGTATGACCAGATAATGATAACTACCGGTGGCAGCGAGGCAATTATGTTTGGCTTTTTTACATGCCTTAATGCGGGTGATGAAGTTATAATTCCTGAACCTTTCTATGCTAATTACAATGGATTTGCCTGTGCCGCTGGTGTAAATGTGGTGCCAATTACTTCCCGCATCGAAACAGGTTTTGCATTGCCGCCTATTGCCGATTTTGAAAAAGTAATTACTGATAAAACAAAAGCCATCATCATCTGCAGCCCCAATAATCCTACTGGCTATTTATATAGCCGGGAAGAGATGGAGGCATTAAAAGAAATCTGCATTAAACATAATTTATATCTCTTTAGTGATGAAGCTTACCGGGAGTTTTGTTACGATGGAGACTATGTAAGTGCTATGCACCTTGAAGGGTTGGAACAACATGTGGTACTGATGGATACTATTTCAAAAAGATACAGTGCCTGCGGTGCCAGGATGGGTGCATTGGTTACAAAAAATAAAGCAGTGTATGATGCGGCAATGAAATTTGCACAAGCCAGGTTAAGTCCGCCGGGCCTGGCGCAGATAATGGGAGAGGCCGCTGTAGATTTACCGGCCAGTTATTTTGATGCATCGAAAGCAGAATATTTACGCCGGAGAAATTTATTGGTAAGCCGGTTGAATGCCATGCCTGGAGTATTTTGTCCGAATCCCGGGGGGGCTTTTTATGCAATTGCTAAATTGCCAATTGATGATTCTGATAAATTCTGTCAGTGGCTGTTGGAAGAATTTTCTTATAATAATCAAACGGTAATGCTGGCACCGGCTACCGGTTTTTATGGTACCGCAGGATTGGGCAAAAGCGAAGTGCGGCTGGCTTATGTATTGAACTTAAATGCCATTAATGCAGCGATGGATTGTTTGGAGAAGGCTTTGGAAGTGTATCCGGGAAAATTGGTGACAGAAAAACTGGCTGATGCAGCATTGAATTAGTAGTATTTGTCTCATAAATGCAATGCGGAATAAAAAGGCTTATATGAAAAAAATATTTCTTTTATTATTTGTTGTAACTGTTTTGATAAGTTGTAAGAAACAGCAAAGCGGCATAGTAATGAATTGTGAACAATTCAAACAAGGGATAATTGCAAATAGTGAAGGCAGAGTAAAAGCAGAAATAGAAAAACTCTGCCAGGATTTGTTTCCTGTAGTATCTGCTACCGATGAGTGGGGCCACAGGAATAATTTTATAAAGCTGGCTCAACGCATTTCGCAGCAATGCGGAATTGATGCCCGGGTGGATTGCTATGCCTGTATAAAAACGTTTCCCCCACAAACAGAAATTCTTGTTTCTTTTACAAATAACGGTGTGTTGGTGAAAAAGACACTGGATATATCTACCAGCTCAACCAATAAACTTACATTTCTAAAAATGCATGACTGAATATTTGCTATTGCCGGATAGCAAAAGCTTTTTCTATAAATAATCCGGCAAGAAAATCTCTCTGTAGTTCTGAAAACTTAACCAGAGCTGCTGGTTCATCACCAAATTCATTTACTATCAATCTCCACCAGCCAACATTTTTCCATTTGCTGAGTTTATAGCCTACTTGTTCAAAAGTGGCAAAATAACTGAAGCCGAGGTTTTCATGAAAGGCTACACTTTTTTCATTGGGCAAATTAATAACAGCATATACATTTCTAACACCTTGTTGTCTAAGAATTTCAAACAAAGCAGTGTATAAAGCTTTTCCAATACCGGCTTTTTGAAAATCATCATGTATATAAATGGAACTTTCTGTACACCATTGATAAGCGGTTCGTTCTCTGTACCCGGTGGCGTAAGCATAGCCTGTTATTTTCCCATCTGTTTCGCAAACTAACCAGGGCCAGTTAATAAGATAGTTTCGTATTCTTTCTGCAAATTCTTCCACAGATGGAACTTCTGTTTCAAAAGTGAAAGAGGTGTTCTCAACATAGGGGGCATAAATGGAAATTATGCCCGCACCATCATCCGGTGTGGCTAAACGTATCAGGCTCATACCCAAATTTCCTTTATAAAAATGAAACCGGGAAAGAATTTTGAAATAGCAGATAAACTAAAGGGCTTTCTATTCTTATTTCTTTATATCAAATTTATGCACTGCTGTACTTATATATTTCTTACAGAGTTCAGGAAAAATTGTTGAAAATGATGGCTGATTCGGACTGTCCGGAAAATATTGTGTCTCTAAACAAAGTGTTATCCTGAAATCGTCTTTGGCTCCGCTTTTCAAAGTAGGTTTACCCTGCATAAAATTTCCACCGTAGAATTGAATACCAGGTTCCGATGTTGATATATCTTTACTATTCCTGATACATCGCCATTTACAGTGGCAAGAAGCTCTGGGAGCAAATTAGCATAATAAAGGCAACGCTGTCTTTTGGATAGGGCAGTGACAGGTGCTAAAATCACCCGTATTGCGTATTGCTACCAACAAGAACTTATTTACTTTTATTACAAAAACTGTTATATGAGAAATATATTCATACTCTCAATGCCTGTTGTCTGTTGCCTTTTATTAATTAGTTGTGGTTCAAAAAAGGATACATCTGATGAAACTCAAAATCAATCTGATGAACCGGTATTCGGCATTTATAAATTCGATACTAAAGGTAAAGTTCAAATACAATTAAATGCTGATAGTACTGCTGAATCTGACATCAGTAATACTGATTTGCAAAAGACTACAGGTGTAAAGGCAGTGAACAATCACGGTACTTTCACCTTTCATAATGATTCAATATTTATTAACTGGAAAAGTGGTCGTCAGGTTAAAAGTAAGTTTGTGAAAAAGGACGGTACTTATTCTTTTCGGGTAGGTTCTACCACCTATAAGAGAAAGTTGTAATTACCTGGTTGGCAGAAACGCAAATAAGCTAATTTAGCCTGCTTAATCAGATTGAATAAGTGAGTGCAAATTCTTGTACCTTTTGGCGGATGCGGATATTCCTTTTCACGGTTGCTGTTTTTCTTTGTTTATTTTCAAAAGCACAACTATGCACGGGCAGCCTGGGTGATCCTGCTATTAATATTACATTTGGAAACACACCTGGTTTTAATCCGGGAGTAGTACCACCAGCTTCTTATTCTTACACACCTTCTTCCTGTCCCAACGATGGCTTTTATACAGTTGCCTCAGCCACCTCAGGATGTTTTAGCAATGCCTGGCACACGGTAAATGCCGACCACACAGGCAATGGAAATTTTATGCTGGTGAATGCATCTTTTCAACCGGCAGATTTTTTTGTTGGCACACTTACTGGTCTTTGTTCTAATACGACATATGAATTTTCTGCCTGGATAATGAATGTGTTATTATCTGCCAGCGGTATTCAGCCGAATATTACTTTTAGAATAGAAACACCTTCCGGTACGTTGTTAAATCAATTCAATACCGGCGGCATAGCAGTTACAGCTCAACCGCAATGGAGGCAATATGGTTTCTTTTTTACCACCACTGCCGGTAATCCCACTATTGTATTGCGAATGACAAATAATGCACCCGGAGGTATTGGCAATGACGTGGCATTGGATGATATTACATTCCGGCCTTGTGGACCCGTACTTAGCTCTTCCATACAGGGAAGCAGTAATAAAGTAGATATATGTGTGTATGAACAAACAGGCTATCCATTTGATGGAGTTGTTTCACCGGGTTTTTTATTGCCGGTTTATCAATGGCAGGTAAGCACAGATTCAGGAACAGTGTGGAGGGATATTCAGGGTGCTACTACTTTGCAGTATCTTCGGCAACCTACGATTGTTGGTAACCATTGGTACCGGCTCACGGTTGCTGAAAGTGGTAATGGAAATATTGCTGCCTGTCGCATTGGTTCCAATGTGCTTACCATTAATGTGCATCCAAAACCAGCCATCAGTGCTGGTCCAGACAGGTTTTTGGTTGCCAGTCAGCAAACAACACTAGCTGGAACGGCATCCGATGGAAGTAACGTTTTTAACTGGTCGCCACCGGATTATTTAAGCAGCACTTCAATACTTACTCCGGCAGCATCTCCTGTTTCAGATATATCTTATTCCCTCGCTGCTGTATCACAGTTTGGTTGTGTAAACGAAGATCAGGTATTTGTAAAAGTAGTCGCTGGTATTTTTGTACCTACAGGTTTTACTCCCAACAATGATGGTAAAAACGATAGTTGGCGGATTCCATATCTTGATCCGCAAATGGGAGCTACTGTAAATGTCTATAATCGCTGGGGACAATTAATTTATCAGGCCATTGGCACTGAGGTAAACTGGGATGGGAAACTCAAGGGTATTCCGCAACCATCAGGTACTTATGTTTATCAAATTCATTTTACCGATGGTTCCCCGCAAATGAAAGGGACAGTTAGTATTATCAGGTAAAATGTTAAATTTGCAAATGATTACCCTACCGTCTAATGGGTATCTCAATCGCCAAAAATCTTTATTACCTTTAGCAAGTATTAAAACCTATCCAGCCATGCGACAATTATTCATTGCTATATTCCTCCTTTCTGCCAGCAGCCTGATGGCTCAAACGAAAGAAATTGCTTTTAAAAGTCATAGTGGGAATATGAACAATTTTAGTATAGCACTGGGTAGTGAATTGTTTGACAGCGGGGAATCAAATTTTGGTTTACCTGCACCCACTGATTTAAAGACTTATAAATTAGACAGTGTAATTTATGTTTCAGATACTGTATCTGTGATAGTGATAAAGGAGTATCGTCGTCAACCTTTGCAGCCAAAAGACTCTGCCAAGCTCTGGAGGACAGGAAAAGATACATTGTATAACGACCCGATGCTTGGCAGGAAGCATTCCCTCGACAGCATCAAAACTGTTTTGAAAATTACGGGTAATTATATTAATCCTGTTGACAGAATAGTGTTTATTGGGTATGATAATAAGAAAAATAAGGATAATAAGAATCAAAAAAATAATATTCTTCCGGTTTCTTTTACAGGCGATGATAATAACAATTCTCCTTTCGACATGAAGCTGTTATTAATGCTGGGAACCATATTGGTTCTTTCTCTATTTGGTGGGTGGCTCTCCTGGAAATTCCATCAACCACGGTTACAAAAAGCATAAGACTTATTCTCTATAAACAGGTAGTAGCATGAAAAGAAGTTTTGCTCACACTGTTGCTTCTTTTTTTGCCTTCTTTTGTGTGCTTTTTATTCCCTTTCCATTTAATATCACAACCATTCAGGTTTCTATCACCGATTTCATTTTTGGAAAACTAATTGGTGCAACATCTTCAACTGTTTTTGGGAAGACATTATCTGATACAAGGGTTTACTCAGATACCATTTCCATGTATATACTGGTCCTGCTGCTTTTTATTCTTGCCATTCTTGTTAGTTTATTATTACTGAGGATTAAAAAAGGGCAACTATACAGGGGAAGAGTGGTTAGCATCTTTTATAGCCTTTTCTTTTATTACCTCGCTTTACAATTATTAAAGTATGGGGTAGATAAGATTTTTAAGAACCAGTTTTACCTGCCCGAACCTAACATACTTTATACACCACTTGGAAGGGTGGATAAGGACCTGCTCTACTGGAGTTCGATGGGTACTTCTCATTTCTATAATGTATTTCTGGGGTCATTGGAAATGCTGGCGGCTCTATTCATATTAATTAAACGAACCAGGCTGGTTGGCCTGGTAATGAGTCTTGCAATTCTGCTAAATGTGGTGGCCGTAAATTTTGGTTTTGATATTTCAGTAAAACTTTATTCACTCTTTTTACTTTTTCTTACTGTTTATTTATTGATTCCTTATTGTAGCAGGTTGTACCAGTTGTTTTCAGAGAAACCGGTTTCTTTGAAACCTCTTTTTGTAACGGTTATGATTAAGAAGAGAGTATTCCTTTCAGCTTTTCTAAAATGGTTGGCTCTTGGCCTCATTTGTGCAGAGGTTTTTTATCCGTTCTTTAAGTCTGGGAATTTTAACGGGGATACAGCTAAGAAACCTTACCTGCACGGGGCTTATGAAGTGAAGCAAATGATTGCCGGGACGGATACGCTGGCTATTGAGAGGTTGCCATTGAAAAGATTTTTTATTCATAAGGATAGCTATATGATCTTCCAGGACCAGGATGATCGAATGCAGGATTATAAACTCAGTTACGATAAAGAGAAAGGAATTTTTGTACTAACAGATTATGAGTTTAAGCAAACAGCCATCTGGTTTCACTACAGGCAAGCAGACAGCATACTGACACTAAAATATTTCAGTAACGGAAATGACCAGGAGATAAGTGGCAAGGCAGTTGACTGGAGAAAGTTAACGGTACTCCAAAAAGGCTTTCACTGGACGGTGGATGGCCGTTAATAGTAGCCTGATTAAGATAATTGCGTTTTTAGTATAAATACTTCTATAATTTTTTGTTTACAAAATCATAAGATGTTTCTTTCCGGGTTTCATTTTTCATAAAACTTTGTTGTAACGGCTTCTGGGTATTTGCAGGCATTCTCCACCAACGTAATTTTCACTTCTCCCGATAGGTATCGGGATCAAAATGCAAACGCCTATTTGATGTTTTTCTACACTTAACCAACAACTATAACACTGGTTATACCGCCCGACAATGAATAAATTTCTGTTCACCGATGGAACAAACGGGGTGATGGAAGTGCAGTCGAAGGAAGAATTAGAAACCCTGATTGAATCTGCTGAACAACCTGATAAGATAAGAATATGGTTGTTCAGTAGCAATGAATGGATAAGCTATGCTGCTTTCCGTAAAAAAATGCCCCCTGTTAGCAGGAAGGAAAAACCTGTTGCTATAAATGGCAATACTTCTGTAGCCAGTTCTGAATGGCAACCGAATACCCATTCAAAAAGAACTGGTTACCGTTGGTTTAAAAAAGTGTTGTACTTCACTGGTGCTACAGCCGGTGTCTTTCTTGTTTTCAATTTCACTAAAGTTAAATGGGAAAAAGCTGACCCTGTAAATACTACAGCAGCGAGGCCGGTCAATGTACCGGATATGGATATTGATTCGCTCATTTATGAAATTGAAGATAGCCGGGGACAATCACTGGACAGGAATACAAGAACTAATCTCCGCCTTCGTAATACCTGGCCGGAAAGAATTTTGCTGCAACTCGCAGCTGACAGGGAAACAAGTGGTGCCGGCTCCCGGTTTTTTAATGTGGATGTTTCTATTGACAATACAACCGGCTTCAACCTGGATAATGCGATAGTTAAAGTATCTGTCTGGAAGAATAAAAAAATAAGCCTCACCGACACGTTGCATTTCAATGGTATCAGGTATGATAAATTGGCAAAACGGGAACTGGACTATCGCTACAAAGGAGATAGTATTTCTGTGTCATTTGAATCAATAAAAGCGAAGTCGTTTAATTTCTGCTATGTAGCAGCCACTAAAAATAATTCAGGTAATTATAACGACCGGTGGTTTTGCAAGGAGTAAATATTAACTAACAACTTATAATATAATAAATATGGCACTTTACTATCTACCCGTTTTAATCCGCAGTGACAGGTACTTTGTTGCAAGGCTTGAACGTCGTATTCAACAAACCCTGAACTACTCAACTACGCATGAAACAGATTACAATTTTGTTATTCATGCCGAAGACAGGGTGCTGACTCCATTGCTTACGATTGAAGACCCCGGTAAAATTGTGCTGATCCAGATGGCTCCGTCTGACAGGCAAGACATACCGTTGCGTGAATGTCACATCTCATTGCGAAAAGAAGAGAGTGGGTTTGAATTAGTGATTAAGAAGAACTCAACATTTGTAGTTGAACCTTTTAAGGATGATGAAACAGGGCTGCTATTGGATTATTCAGCAGATCAGAAACGGGTATCCGTTGGGTTTTACAAATACAAAGTTGAGCAAATTCCTTTTCAACTGAAGGTTACTTTCGTACACAGCGAAGAAGAAAAATATTCCGGTGAATTACAGTTCACCATTGTCCGCTCCCGGCAATGCCAGCGGGTAGTAATCGATTTCGGTAGTGAAGCAAGCCAGGTAGGGTATAAGAATTGCGGCCCGCAATCTGCCGTTGTCTCTTATGATATTTTGGAGAATATTATCAGCCAGTTAAATATTACTGACAGCAGCAAAAACCCGATAGCTACCGGGTGGAAGAGAGAAAATTTTTTGAATCATGAAGCAGGACAGCATATGCTGTATCGTTCTTTTTATGCAGTTAAAAAAAGAATAAGCCGTGAAGGAAGAAAAACATTTCCGTTCAATTTTACCAATCGCATTGAAGATGATGAAATCCGGTTATTTATCACCCGCCAGGAAGTAGCGGCCACACAGGTTTCTTTCCGTGATGATTATGAGATCATCCCTAACCTGAAACTTGGTATTGAGAAAAGCCTGCAACTTTCGATGGGTAACTATACGGAAGATTATAGTATCCGTTCTCATAAGAAAGAACTTATCAGTGCCGTGCTGCTGAGAATCTTGCGGTTAATGATAAGTACCAAGCCATCATTTCAGCAAGGAGGTATTATCGTTACATTACTCGTACCCAATATTTACACCCAGCATGATGTTTTTGAAATGCTGAATGAGTTGAGAAGCCAAACTGGTAATTTATTGACATCACTTGGCATCGGAAGTGATACATTATATATTGAGTACGAAACTATTTCTGAGAGTGATGCCGCTTTTATGGGCTATCAGCAAACCCATGCTGATGAAGTAAATCTCAGCAACGGAGAAATTGCCTTAGTGATTGATTGTGGCAAGGGTACTACAGATATTTCCATGCTGCTGGCTGACGATAACGAGAATTATTCAAGTTTTTTCAGAACAGGTTTTGCAGGAGCTGGTAATGTACTGCTGTATGGCTTTGTGGAAGACTTTCTTACGCTTGTGCTAAAAGCAATTCCGGGGAGTAATGATATTTCAGTAAAAGATTTTATCAGACGGCATATTCTTGACCAGAACCTGACAGCGGATACACTGAATTTTATTCAACTGATGGAAGAACAGAAAAAGAAATTCAATAACCTGCAGTCAGTGAGTATTACAGAATTTTCTCAACTGGCAGAAAATTCATTAAGTACTGAAAGAACGATTGGAAACCTGTATAAAAATCAGTCAACACTATTACAGTATGCCGAAGCTATTCTCAAAGACAGAAGCATAAGATGGGATGATGAAGTGACCGGCATTATTCACAAAGCCACGGATTGCATTGTACACTGCATTATCGCCAGTATAAAAGATGTTGTCACAAAAGATATTAAGAAGCGGATAAAAACGGTGATGTTGAGTGGCCGTGCATTTTATTTTGATGAGTTGAAGGTAAAACTGGAAAAAGAGTTGAAAGAATTACTCGGAACCGTTGTTAAAGTTAATACCGTACCTCCGGGCAGGGCATTGAACAATAAGAATGTGGCAATTCATGGTGCATTTACAGGAGCTTATAAAATCACTGACTTTACAGGTATCCCGATTGATAAGAAAGAAGGATTGTCGAAGAATAATGATGTGCTGAATAATAATATCTACCTCTACCGCGGGATTAAAATCGAACCGGGTAATGATATATTATACAATGCTGCCGTAGTGCGACGGAACAACCAGGAATTGAAAGCCTTTAAAAATAAAACAGTTGACATCTATTTTACCCGGGATAATATTTACCTGCGGCTAATGGAGAATCAACGGGTGAAAGATGTAAGATCACTATACAGTATCCTTACTTCTGTTGCTGAAACCTACTCACCGATACAGGATATGAAGGCAATCTCTATGTTTCCCGGTTATTCCGGCGAACTGGCTTCTGTGAATGCTGTGTATGATGATGTGGTAAAAGAAAAACTATTAGTTAATACCAAACCGGTAAAGAAAAGACAAGGGATACTTCAGTTCTTCAATTTTTAATGACTAACAAAATGATTATGCGATATAAAATCTATTTCTCTTTTTTCCTGTTGTTTTTCTCAATGGCCTTGTTTGCCCAGCAGCCTGATGCAAAGCATATCCGCATTGTAGATACACTGACAATACAGGAGAAAACAAACCGCAATCCAGTTATACTAAAATCGGAATTGGATTCGATGATTAAACAGTTCAATGCCAGCCAACCGCAACAGGTAATAAAAAAGCCGGAAAAGGAAACCAGTGATAATACTAACCAGTATATAATGGCAGGTCAGTTTGCAATCATTGCATTACTTGGGTTTGTTATTTACCTGTTCTATCGTCATCAGCAGAAAATAAACCTGGCTATTGCAGCAGTAAATAATAAGGCAAAGCAGCCCGAAACAAACAATGGGAATGGTCTGCCTGTAATTACCAAAGAAAAGAAAGGAAAAAGGGCTTCGCAATCATTAGAAAGTAAGATCAGTGACCTGAATGCAGAGTTGAATAAACTCTCCAAAGAGAATGAAGGGCTGAATAGGGTGATAAAGGAATACAATGGGATACAGCATGAGTATGATTCACTGAAGCATGGTATCTTAAAAGCTTATAAAGTTAAAAACTACCCCGGTTATGATAAAACAAAAGATGAGACAATAGCGATGCAGGGTGTACTGCAAACTGAGAACTCAGTGGCTGCTTTTGCCTATGAAAAATTTCTAAAACCTATATTGGCGATAACCGATGCAAACAAAAATAGCCCTGCTAAACTTAGCTCAGCCGACCAGGAAAAATTATTAGATCTTCTTGTTTCTTTATCGTTGTTATATATAGAATACCTGTACCTGCGGGTCAATGATTTGTCAATAGGTGGTAAAATGGTGGAACGGATACAGGGACTTGGTAAAGGCAACGGCCTCGATGCTGCTTTATTGAAGAAATTGAATACAGAATTTGGCAGCAGGGCATTAGTCATAAAAATGGCCTTGAATAAGGCAGAGCTGCACCAGCTTTCATATCCTGTTTTTGATGAAACAAACCTGAACAATCAATAATCCTAACCATGTTTAAGTTCCTCACAAGCTTTACCTTTTTATATGCTTTCACCATTGCTGTGCTGTTGCTGTATGGCTTACTCTATTACAAGGGGTTTGTAAAAAATGGCTATCAGAAAAGGAGATTCCCTTTTGTGTTTTTGCTAATAAGCATGGCATGCTTTTCATTTTTATTCTTTAATATTAATGCTCCGCTATCGCTGAGAACTTTCAGCAATCTAGACTATCATTTTATCAGGCATGATGGTTTTCGGGTTTCCGGGAACATTGAATTGGGAAGAACTGATACCATTAATTATAAAGGGAATTCGTTTAACAAGTTTGTGCTGCACAAGCAAGGGAAACAGCTTAATGTAATATCTTCTTACTCAGAAGAGCCTTTTTACGCCGCATCAGCCGGCAATTCATATAAATTATTATCGGCTAATTATCCCGCTGCCGGACACAGTATTTCTTTTCGCATTGATTCGTCAATTATAACTATTAAAACAGTAGCTGATAGCAGTTTTGAAATATGGGTTAATAATACTGTTGTTGGCAGAACCGGGAAAATAATAAGAAAGGGAATAGTCAGTTGGAATATTTTTAAAGATGATATTGGTTTTATTAATTCGGCATGGTACACCAACGAACAATTGGTTTTTTCGTTAAAAAATATTTTACTATTGCGGGATGATGTTTCTAAAAAAGGGGCAGGCGAATTAAAATACTTCTTATCTGGCCGCTTATTTCAGTCGGCCAATTCAATACGATATGACGAACAAAATATTCAACTGAACAGTATGGCGTTTGGTTCTGCTATTGCTCATAACAGTACCATTGCATGGGGTGTTGGGTTTTTGGATAATAACAGGAACCAGTTCAGGATAAATTATCTTGGAGCAGACAGTTTTGCACTAATGAACCGTTACCCTGTTTCCTACCCGTTAACTGAAGAGAGCAGGGATGACTGGAGTAAACGTAGCATCAATAAATTTTTAGTTTCTGATGCCAGCAATATCCAACAGATGCCTGCTGTCTTTGGAGAAGGCTTTTTATTCGCTCCATTTAATGGTGATAATACAATTGATTTCTCCCCTGTATTATTGACTTACTATAAAGACAAGGCAAACGCTCCGCTACAATTACAGGCAAAATTTATGAACGGACGAGGCTCGCCAATTACTTCTTCAAAGAATCAATTAATACTGCCTGCAAGGTCCTCCAACTTTGGCTGGGTATTTTCTATTCAAAATTCTTTTAACTGGAATTTTGGCAACAAGAGTATGACTGCCGGCACCTGGCAGTTGATTTTGTTTGGTACATTATTGTTCTTTTTTATTTTAGTCTTTGCCAGCTCATGGCTGAAGCCTGCCAATAAACTCAGTTGGGTATGGCAATTGCTGACTTGTGTCACAATTGTATTGCTCACCACCCGTTTCTTTTTATACTGGCGTTACAAAAGTTTTCCGCCGTATGAAGGGTTGGACCTGCCATCAGTACAGCAATTGAACAGTTTCTGGAATTTTGGTATTATTCTCTTTACAACTTTTGCCCTTGCCATCATTTTCGGATTTGGGTTTCTTAAACACTTATATGTATCTGTTCGTAAAATGGCGGCTTCTTTATTAAAGCAATCTTTTAATGAAAATTTTAGAAATACAAATTTTCTTACAGAGGAGAGAGTAGCCAATACTATCAGCAGCACATATTTGGTTAAAAAAAGAGGCGCAAGAACAATATTTTTTATTTCCTGGGTAACAATTCTTTTAACTGGTGGCGGCTTTGCTGCTTTTAACAACTTTGATCCAACCACTTGCCGTCACCTTGCCATTCTACTAGTATTACTA
>Ga0163150_10001929_pt1 | contig 33572 bp, 29 predicted proteins | sample OliLakLV19P2IB_FD_148628 | JGI IMG/M metagenome (GOLD analysis project Ga0163150, IMG submission 148628) | Freshwater microbial mat bacterial communities from Lake Vanda, McMurdo Dry Valleys, Antarctica - Oligotrophic Lake LV.19.P2.IB | ecosystem: Environmental > Aquatic > Freshwater > Lake >...
AACTTGCTCTTGAGAAGCCGGAGGTCGCCTGAAGGAAGTTGTGAAAAACCTGTGGACATCGGGTGAATGTTTCTTCAAAAAACCCTTGACAGACCACCTCAGATGTCTGGGCTACCTTCCGGCGCCCTTCCAGGGCTCTCAAGATGAAGCGGCGGCCTCCTTGCCGCTGCACTTCTTAAAAAACGTCCAATTTCCAGAGCCGTGGTAAGGGCAGAATTCGGCGGGGATCGGGGATCCCTGCGTCCCGGGCTTTTAAGAAGCAAATCCGCTTTTCGGCGCTATAATTAAGTTTAGGCAGAGTTTCCTTTGCGTCGGCAAGCCGGATGCGTTCCCTCGGATTGCGAGATTCACTTCAACAACGGCACTCTGGCGCAGCAGGGGATCTGCGGGAAGTGAGGGGTTATGAAGACGATCTCTTTGGTTTTGGCGTTCTCTATGGTTTGGATTCTCCCCGTTGCCGCGGGCAAGGAAAAGGTGACAACGCCACCTCCGGAGAAAATTGCAGAGGCGGTTCAGTTTGCGAAACGAGCCGACGCAATGCTGGTTCGAAAATTTTTTGAAGACGCGGTGATCGAGTACCAGAAGGCCCTGGTTATCATGCCCCGTGACCACGTCATGCAGAACAAGCTGGGAATTGCTTACCACCAACTGCTGAACCTTGAGATGGCGAAGAGGCAGTATGAGCGGGCACGAAAGATTAATCCCCAGTACCACGAAGCCTGGAACAATTTGGGGACGGTGCATTACAGCCTGAAGAAACACAAGAGGGCTGTGAAAGACTACAAAAAGGCGCTGGTCATCAACCCAGAGTCTGCGACTACCCACCACAATTTGGGTGCGGCCTACTTTGCGATGAAGAAGTATGAAGAAGGATTTGACTCCTATGCGGAAGCCTTTCGGCTGGATCCGACGATTCTCGACCGGATCTCAACGCGCGGTACCATTATCCGCACCGCCGAAGTCAACCAGGGCATCCAGAATTTTTACCTGGCCAAGCTGTTTGTCACCAATGGACAGCCCGAGAAGGCGTTGACCTATTTACTGAAGGCCCTGGAGACCGGGTTCAGCGACTACGAGAAGATCACGAAGGATCCCGCTTTCAAAGTGCTGGCAACCGATGAACGACTGACCCGCATGATTTCACAGAAGCATGATTCGGCTCAGTAACGACTCGAGTGATTTCGGCAGCGTGGCGGCCTTTGCCGCCACCGTTCTCAAGCTCGAAGAGCCGGTCATTCAGCCATCATCAAGTCGATATCAATATTCGCCTCTCGCTCGATTTCGTCCAATTGCTGGCGCAGGCGGCTAATGTTGAGCGCTGGGGGCACCGACAACAAAGCCTCCATTCGAAAGATGGGCGTGCCGCTCACGGGCGCCAGGTAAGTCATGGTCTCCATCGACTCAATGTTGATATTTAACTGGCTCAATAGGCTGCTGAGTTGGTGCACGACCCCGGGATGATCCAGGCAGGAGGCTGTGAACCGGTAGGGCAGGCTTTGCGCTGGTACTCTCTTCGCTACGGGTTTTCGCACGGAGATGTTCAGACCGGTCAGTGTGCTCAACTCGTTGTCAGCATTTGCCACCTTTAGCAAGTTGCCGGCGTCACCGGAAACCAGCAGGATTAGCGCAAACTCCCCGCAAAAGACGGCCATCTTGCTATCTTCAATGTTGCATCCGCGCTGCACGATGAACTGAGAAATCTTTTCGACGAGGCCGACCTGGTCGGGGCCCACTGCCGTTAGGATCAGGTTGTCTTTGTCAGTCATTTTCATCTCCCATTGCAAGTGTGATTCGAATCTGAGCCTGGCACGAGCACGGTTGCTAAGGAACTGAGAAATTTCTGCTAGACTGAGGCCGCGCTGTTGGTCGTGCGTCTTTGCCTACTCTCAAAGGAGGTTTTCACGTGAAACCAGTAGTCATGATACCCGTTCTCGTCCTTCTCGCTGCCAGCCTTTCTTTGCTTCAGGGTCAAAACAAAGAAGCCGATCGTCTCGCCGCAGCCGCCACTGCGTTTCAGGAAATCATGGACACTCCCGACAGCTCCATTCCCACCGATTTGCTGGAACGTTGCGAATGCATCGCGATTATTCCATCGATGAAAAAAGGCGGCTTCATTCTCGGAGGACGCTACGGAAAGGGCTTGGTCAGTTGCCGCCAGGATGAAGGCAAGGGGCCTTGGGGGCCGCCCGCCATGCTAGCGCTGGGTGGCGGTAGCTTTGGTTTGCAGATTGGAGTCGCTGCCGTGGATGTGGTGATGCTGGTGATGCACCGCGACGGCGTCAATAGTCTCTTGAAGAACAAGTTCACCATCGGTGGCGATGCTTCGGCCGCAGCCGGGCCGGTGGGTCGCGCCGGCACTGCCGAGACCGATGCCTATATGAAAGCGAAGATACTCAGTTACTCGCGGAGTCGCGGGGTTTTTGCCGGCTTGGAGCTGAAAGGCGCTGTGTTGCAGCAAGACCGCGATGGCAACCAGAATCTCTATGGCAAGCCAGTCGGCGCCAAAGACTTGTTGATGTCGGCCCAGGAGCCAGTTCCAAATGACGCCAAACCTTTGATTGATGTGCTGACGAAGTATTCTCCCGCGCGCAATCGCAAGCCACTCTAAAGTAGTGACAAGTGACAGTGATGAGTGACGAGACCATTATTGAGACTGAGATCCCTGCCGCCTCGGCTCGCGAGCGGCAAATGCAGCAGCTTGTCGAACAGCTGCGGGGCGATGAACGGCAGATTGTGGAAGGCGGCGGACGCTCGGCCATCGAGCGGCAGCATGAGAAAGGCCGGTGGACCGCCCGGGAGCGAATCACACAGCTCGTTGATCCAGTGTCTGAGTTTCTGGAGATCGGCATTTATGCGGCCTTTCAGATGTACTTGGAATGGGGTGGTGCGCCTGCAGCGGGTGTGGTGACGGGCGTTGGCAAGGTTTGCGGACGCCACTTCATGATCGTCGCCAACGACGCCACGGTGAAGGCCGGCTCGTTCTTCCCGATGACTGCCAAGAAAGTGCTTCGCGCTCAGCAAATCGCGCTGGAGAATCACATTCCGACGATCTACCTGGTTGACTCCGCAGGCATTTTTCTTCCTCTTCAGGAAGATGTTTTCCCAGACACCGACGATTTCGGACGGGTCTTCTACAACAATGCCGTCATGTCGGCGCTCGGCATTCCGCAGATCACGGCTATCATGGGGTCTTGTGTCGCCGGCGGGGCGTATTTGCCGGTGATGTGTGACAAGCTGCTGATGACTGAGGGCAGCGGCCTTTTTCTGGCAGGACCCGCACTGGTGAAGGCAGCGGTTGGACAGAAGATCTCTGCGGAAGAGCTGGGCGGTGCCGAGGTGCATGCCAGCATTAGCGGCACGATTGACTTCAAGGAAAAGGACGATCCGAGTTGCATCCGGCGTGTTCGCGAACTGGTTGACAAAATGGGCGCACGGCCGATCGCGCCGTTTGATCGCCGGGAAGCCGTTGAACCTCGCAGGGATTCGGCTGATATCAACCGCTTGTTTGGAGCCAATCCTCAAGAGGAATACGACATGCGGCAGATCATCGCTTGCATCGTGGACGACAGCGAGTTTACCGAGTACAAGGCGGAGTATGGGCAGACGCTTCTCACCGGATATGCGCGCGTAGGCGGCTTCGCGGTGGGGATTGTGGCTAATCAAAAGACGCATGTTCGCGAGAAGGGCAAGCGATTTGAGTTTGGCGGTGTCATCTACGCTGAAAGTGCCAACAAGGCCGCCCGCTTCATTCTCGACTGTAATCAGAATCTCATCCCTCTTCTATTTTTGCACGACGTGAATGGATTTATGGTTGGGCGCGATGCCGAACACAGCGGCATCATCAAAGCAGGCGCAAAGATGGTGATGGCTGTTTCCAATAGCGTCGTGCCCAAGATTACGGTCATTCTCGGTGGCAGCTTCGGTGCTGGGCACTACGCCATGTGCGGCAAAGCCTACTCGCCGCGCTTCATCTATGCCTGGCCCACGGCACGCTACGCGGTTATGGGCGGCGACCAGGCGGCCGGGACACTGGTGGACATCAAAATCAAGCAACTGGAGCGCTCGGGAAAAGTGCTCAGCGAAGATGATAAGAAAGCACTTTTTAACTCGGTTAAAGAGACCTACGATGAGCAGACGGACCCGCGGTACGGTGCTGCCAGGCTTTGGATCGACAAGATCATCGATCCGGTGACAACCCGCCAAGTCCTGATTCGCAGTTTGGAACTGGCCGCATTGAACCCTGAGATTCCGAAGTTCAACGTCGGTTTGCTGCAAACGTGAATGGCTTCTCCTCGGGAAGTATTGCCGCCTTCGGCGGTTCTGAGAACTCGGGTCTAGAATCTCTTCATGCCAGAATCAGTCATCCACATTGAATGCCCCCGCGATGCCTTTCAAGGCTTGCCGCATTTCATCCCTACGAAAACTAAAGTTGACTACCTTCTGTCGCTGATCAACGCCGGGTTCAAGCATATCGATTTCGGAAGCTTCGTTTCTGCCAAGGCTGTTCCCCAGATGCAGGACACGCGGCAGGTGTTGGAGGTCATCCGGCCGCACTTGGGGCAAACCAGGTTGATTGCCATTGTTCCCAATCTGAAAGGCTTGGAAGCGGCGATTGGGGCGAAAGGCATCCGGTGCGCCGGTTATGTGCTCTCGGTTTCGGAGACGTTTCAGGAGCGGAACTTCCGCCAGACACTGGAGCAAGCCTGGACGGTCACGGGCGAATTGCTAAACCGATCGCAAGGCGCCGGCATGGAATTTGTCGTCTACCTGTCCATGGCTTTCGGCAACCCTTATGCGGACGCTTGGTCACTTGAGCGGGTCGTCTCTTTTGTCGATAGGCTCGTCGAGACCGGGGTGCGGCAGATTTCGCTGGCAGACACGGTAGGTCTGGCTCAGTCGCAGACAGTTCATGACCTCTTCCTGGCCTGCCACCGGCAATTCCCGGACCTAGAAATGGGAGTGCATCTGCACGCTCGTCCCGACTGCTGGGAAGACGTCGTCATGGCCGCCTATTCGGCAGGCTGCCGACGCTTTGATGGCGCGCTGCTCGGCATGGGCGGATGCCCGTTTGCGGAAGACCATTTAGTCGGCAACATTCCGACCGAAGGACTGGTTCAGCGTTTTTCGCGGATGGGACTGAAGCTGGACGTCACCGAAGAATCCATTCAACCGGCGCTGCGCATGGCTGGAAGGATTCTTTCTGGCCATTCGTAGCAAGCGACCTCATAGCATGTGTCGATCTGCGCGGAAAATCAACCGCCAAGAACGCTAAGAAAGCAAAGGCTGGGAATCAGGCTGGAAACCTTTTCGGACTAATCCAAAACACTTCTGCTGGCTCTGGGCTGGCACGATGCGATGGCTTTCTTTGCGCCCTTCGCGCTTTTGGCTGTTCATCTGGAAAATTTAACCGTTCTGTGAACTTTTTCGAATCACTCTCCGTGCTTCTGCGTCTCGGTGGTTTGTTTTTTTAGTTGCGGCCAGCGGGCTGAGAAATGTGTATCCAAAAACCTCTCCGTGTCTCGGTGCCTCTGTGGCTATAATCCCCCCGTGAAATGTTCCCGTTCGAGCGGAATTCTTCTGCATCCCACCTCGCTTCCTGGCCGCTTCGGTATTGGCGACCTTGGCCGAGAGGCCTATCGTTTTGCCGATTTTCTTCATGCCACGAAGCAGCGGGTCTGGCAAGTGCTGCCTCTCGGGCCAACCGGCTATGGTGACTCGCCCTACCAGGTGTTTTCGGCTTTTGCCGGGAACCCATTGTTGATCAGCCTGGAATCGCTGGCTGATGAAGGACTGTTGTCTTCACAGGATTGGAGCGATGGCCCCAATTTTCCAGAGGCTCAGGTGGATTATGGCGCCGTCATCCACTTCAAGTTTCCATTACTGCGGACGGCTTTTGATCGATTCCAAGGAAACACTGGCCTGTCCACCCGCGGTGGGTTCCTGGAATTCTGCCAGCTTCAGGCTGCCTGGCTCGATGACTACGCACTGTTCATGGCGGTCAAAGACGCACAGGGAGGCAGTGCCTGGACTCAATGGGATCCTCCGATTGCGCTTCGCCAGCCTGAAGCATTGCAACACTGGAAGAAAAGACTGGCCGATGAAATTGCATGCTGGAAGTTTTGGCAGTTCCTGTTTTTCAAGCAGTGGATGGCTTTGAAGCAGTATTGCCACGCACGCAGCATCCAGATCATGGGAGATATCCCGATCTTTGTGGCCGGCGACAGCGCGGATGTCTGGTCACATCCGCAACTGTTTCACCTCGATGAACGTGGGAACCCAACCGTCGTGGCCGGCGTCCCTCCCGATTATTTCAGCGCCACTGGTCAGCTCTGGGGTAATCCGCTCTATCGCTGGGACGTCATGGCGGCTTACGGCTACGACTGGTGGGTGCAGCGGTTTCGCGCCGCATTTGAGCTGGTCGACATGGTGCGCATCGACCATTTCCGCGGCTTTGAAGCCTATTGGGAAGTGGCGGCCCAGGAGACGACGGCGATCCACGGCCGGTGGGTGGCCGGGCCTGGGGCTGAGTTGTTCGAAGCAGTTCGGCACGTTCTGGGTGACTTGCCCATAGTGGCGGAGAATCTCGGCCTCATTACTCCCGAGGTAGAGGCACTCCGCCAGAAGCTGGGTTTTCCGGGCATGGCTGTGCTTCAGTTTGCATTTGGCTCGGGCACGGCCGATTCTGAGTTCTTGCCGCACAATTATTGCCACAACTTGCTGGTTTATACGGGAACGCACGACAACGACACGACGGTTGGTTGGTGGAACAGTACAGGCGAAGGAGACAGCACCCGCCGTCCGGAGGATGTCCAGAGAGAGCGCGAGTTTGTGCGCAAGTACCTGGGCGTGGACGGCAGCGAGATCCATTGGGCCTTCATTCGTGCGGTGCTGGCCTCGGTTGCCAAATTGGCGATGGTGCCTCTGCAAGACGTGCTGGGCCTGGAGAGTCAAGCCCGCATGAACCTTCCAGCGCGCCCCAGCGGCAACTGGCAGTGGCGGTTTCCGTCCGGGGTGTTGACCGAAGCGATTCAAGAGCGACTGAAAGAGCTAACGGTGCTCTACGGACGGGCGCATGAGGGGAAGGTAGGCTGAGTCAAGGAAGGGAAAGCAAACCGCAGAATCGCGGAGACGCAAAGAGTGAGTCCGAGGATTGGCGGCCAGCGATAGCCGCTGGTTGAATCTTCTTGAACGCAACCCGACGAAGTGTCGCGGCGAGGACACTTCGTCCGACTGGTTTTCTCCTGCACTCTTTGCATCTTGGCGGTTAGCTTTTCTTGGGGAAGCTTTCAATGAATGCGATACGCGTTACATTCGAAGAGCGCTGGGCGTGGATCTGCCTGAATCGTCCGGCGAGGCGAAACGCCCTGAACACGGAACTCTTAAATGAACTCCGCCAGTCGCTCGCCGAACTCGAGGCACACTCCGAAATACGAGCAGTGATCTTGACCGGTGAAGGGAAGGCTTTTTGTTCGGGACTCGATCTGGAAGAATTGCAGCAGATGCACCAAAAGAGCTTTGAAGAGAGCTTGGCCGACTCACGGCGTTATGCCGATGTGCTGAAGCAGATCTATCTCTATTCCAAGCCAGTGATTGCGGCCTTGAACGGGCCTGCCATTGCAGGTGGCTGCGGGCTGGCGTCGGTTTGCGATCTCGTGGTGGCTGCCCGTTCTGCCCGTCTCGGTTATACGGAAGCGAAGATCGGTTTTGTGGCAGCGATTGTGTCCTATTTTCTGGCGCGGAACGTGGGAGAAAAAACAGCCCGAGATCTGTTGTTTACCGCGCGCCTCGTTGAACCGGAGGAGGCTTGCAGGATGGGTCTGGTGAACGAGGTCGTCGAGGATAATGAACTCTTATCCCGGGTACGGGAGCTCACTCGGCAATTGTGCGCCAACAGTGCCCAATCCATCCGAGCCAGCAAGGCTTTGCTGGCCAGAATTATCTCTCCCGATTTAGATGAGGCTCTGGACTACGCCTGTGAGCTTAACGCTCGCTCTCGCTCCTCTGCCGATTGCATCGAAGGAGTCGCGGCCTTCCTGGAGAAACGCCGGCCTAAATGGGCCTAGATCCCCGCTATCACGCGTTTTCTTGAATGCTCTCTCGGATTGAATCGGCCGGATTCGACTGGTTTCGGATTGAGGGTTCATTTCCTCTACGTGGAGCAGCCCCGGGTTCGTGATAACATGCCGATGTTTGCGGGCGCTTACTCTGCGCCTTGGCGTCTCCGCCCTAAATCCCTCTTCCTATGACCTCGGCTGCTGCGAAGAACGTCTCCGATCAAGTCAGCTACCTTGCCCAGTTCCGTCAGAGGGCCGTTACCCTCAAACAACTGTTCGACTTCGGACTGGATTCTTCATGCGCGAATCTGCTGCGCGGGGCTCGGTTCCTGCACAAGGAATTACCCGTGCGGCTAGCCCACCGCATACGCGAGCTCGACAGCTTGCCGTTTGGTTTATCAGAGATGCCTTCGGTTGTGGTCGTCAAGCAGATGTATGTTGAGTCCTTCCGTGACCTCATCGAGTTGCCGTGCCCGGAAACGTTTCAGGATGAGCAGCGCTTCACGGAAACCATCGAGAACATCAAGCAGCGCCACAACAATGTCGTCTCTATCATGGCTCGGGGGATTCAGGAACTGCGGCAAGCCCTGGAAACCGACGAGCTCAATCCGGAGATTCGACAATTTCTCGACCGGTTTTACATGTCCCGTGTTGGCATTCGCATGTTGATTGGCCAGCACATCGCCATGCATGAGGGTTCCCGGCCGGGCTATGCGGGGCTGATCTGCGCGAAGTGCTCACCGGCGGCGGTCGTTGAGGAAGCCATCGCAAACGCGCAAAACCTCTGCCTGCTTCATTACACTGTGGCTCCCGAGGTGGGTGTGTTTGGCAAGATCGATCTGGCCTTTACCTACGTCCCGTCGCACCTGCACCACATGCTGTTTGAGCTGATCAAGAACTCGATGCGCGCGGTAGTGGAATTTCATGGCCCGGACTGTCCCCAACTTCCCACCATCCGCGTGGTCGTTGCCGAAGGGCGTGAAGATTTGACGATTAAAGTCTCTGACGAAGGCGGCGGTATTCCCCGCAGTGGCATCTCTCGCATCTGGACCTATCTGTATAGCACAGCCGACCCTTCACGGATGGCCCCGAGGTCTCTCTACCACAGCGACTTTCAGGCGCCGATGGCAGGTTTGGGCTACGGGCTGCCCATCAGCCGGCTTTACGCCCGCTACTTTGGTGGCGACCTGCAGGTCATCTCAATGGAAGGCTATGGCACGGATGCCTACCTGCATCTGAAACGTCTCGCGACGACCGAAGAATCCCTTCCCAGACGCCTGCATTAGTAGCTGCCAGCGCTGGTTTCCGTGCGTCCAGCCCGCAGCTCGAAGAGATCCGTTCCGGAGGCATTTTCGCAGATGAGGACTAGAGCTAGGAAAGGCCAGCCACCTGCTAAGGATTGAAGCCATTTCAGACTGAACATGAGGCAGGTCCGAGTCAGACTCTGAAGGTAAGTTTCGGAACGTCTGATTCCAGTTCCCATTCAACCTGAGACGAATCGCGAACGATCGAGTAGCCAAGGTCAATTCGCTTTCTGAATTGGCCGTGGGCTTTTTTTAGTGGCAGCCGGAGGCCCCCGACCACTGCAAGAAGCGCGGTGATCCAGGGCTACCAAAGCGAACATCCGTCATCAGCATCAACGTGGACGCGAACTGGAATAATTAATAGAGCAGTGGGGCCGACTCGTCAAGAGTTGAACGCGAAGAAGAGGAACCTGGAGGACATGGTTTTTGTGGCTGGAGGCAACTTTTGGATGAGATGGCGTGCCGCTACTTGGGCGACCCGGTCAACAGCTCCAGTCGCTTTCGCGCATCCGCAGCGCCCGCAAATTCTTTCTTAAGAGCGAGGGCCGCCTGGAGCGCGCTTTGTGCTGCTTTGGGCTGAGCCATTTCCTGATTGACGATACCCAAATGATAGTAGGCCTCGGGCAGCTTAGGACTCAGGCTGCACGCTTTTTCCAATGCGGTGCGGGCTTTCTCTGATTCTCCACGGGCACGATGTACCCAGCCCAAGGTATCGTAGAACCCCGGCGAGGTTGGCTCCAGCGCAACCGCTTTTTTGGCCCAAAAAACCGCTTCATCCAGCCGGTGGCGTCGCTCGGCACAGAGCCAGGCCAAATTGTTTAACGCACCGGCCTGCCTGGAGTCGAGCGAGATTGCCGTCAGGTAAGCTTTTTCCGCCTCGGAAAACTGGCCGCCCTTTTCGTGGGCCGTACCCAGCTTGAGTTGGACCAAAGCCAGCGTTGGATGGTTCTTTTGGGCAAGCTGGTATTCGGCAATCGCCTTGACTGTTTCGCCTTTGGCCAGCAGAAGATCACCCCGTGCCAGGCGCGCCTGAACGAAATCAGGTTTTGATTTCAGGGCGCTTTCCAGTTCCATCAAAGCGGCGTCGGTCTGGTTCGTCGCGGCCAGCGCCAGCCCCAAACCGTAATGCGCTCCGACATGGGCCGGATCAAGAGCCAGCGCGGCTCGGTAGCTGCCGATGGCGCGCCCTGGCTGCTTCAGACCGACCAGGTACAGCTCAGCCAGATCAACCTGGGGAAGAGCCTCTTTTGGAGCCAAGGCTACTGCCTGCTTGAAGGAACCCTCGGCTTGGCTGTATCGCTTCTGAGAGTAGAAAAACCTCCCCCAACCTCGAACCACGTTTGGATTTTTGGGCTCTTTGTTTGAGGCTTGATGAAGATGGTTTTCCGCAGCCCGGACCTGCCCGCGTTTCAAAGAGACATCCGCCAATCCAAGCATCGAACGGGTGTCCGTCGGTTGCAGCCGGAGAGCTTCCCGGAAGGCCTTTTCTGCCCCGTCCACGTCGCTCTTCGCAAGCGCTGAAACCCCCCGGTGATACTGAATGTCCGATGTGCTAGCCGAAGCTTTGTTGACCGCATTGATGGAATCGGCCCAGCAGATGCCGCTTCCGACAGCGCAACCCAGCAGCACTACCAGACTTGAGAGGATGCGGCAACTGTGCAGCAATCGGCGTGATGCATTCACCATCATTAGTTCCTCCTGGGTGTGGATTCTACAGCAAAAAAGAAAAGCCCCATACCCAAAGGGAATGGGGCTAAAGGAAAGCAATCCGTCAAGCACCTATTTCTTTCGACTGCGCAACCTGATCGCCAGGCCTACCAGTCCAGCTCCCATCAAGGTCAGTGTTGCCGGTTCTGGAACTGCGGCACCTGGGGGTTCTTCTCCTGGCTCTGTTCCGCCAAGACTTCCAGCTTGGAGGAATACGCCGGAATCCAGGACGCTATCGCCGCGATCTGCAATGGCGAGTTTGAGGGTATAAGTCGATCCAACCTGCAGCCCACCAAGCGACGCCGTGAACACATCAGTGAAGCCGTCGTACTCGAAAGCAAAGGGTCCTGGATCGTTATTGTTGTAAAAGCCGGAATTCAGCCCAAGGTTCACGTTGTTGATTGCTACGGCGGTCGATGTTCCTGGAATCAGAGCGATATTCTGGCTCCCAGTGATTCCTGGCCCGCTTACAAAAAACCCGAAGACGTCGTTAAACGATGAGTTGACGTATTCGTTGTATTCTTCTGATCCGAAAACATAGCTGAAAAAGATGCTGCCGGTGGTGGTGGTGAAGTCAAACTTCAAGACGGTGGCGTCCTCAGTCTCACCTCCAACGAGAGCATTCAAGTCGGCATCTCCTGCCCCTCCGAACGATCCCGTGGAACCGTCACTGGTATTGGTGCTGTCGATCAGATTGACGTTACCGCTAGTGAGCACGATGCCGGAGTCAATTCCGATCCCGCTGGCCACTCCACCCGTAAAAGTTCCCGACGATACGGATCCACCTGTCAGCGAGAGGTTTGAGACCGTAACCCCAGAGCCAAGCAGGGCGTTAACCAAGTCCGCCGCATCGGTTTCCACTACGGTGCTGATCGCTTGTGCGCCTTGCGGGAAGGCGAGCAGGCATAAGGCGCATATTGCGGCCATTGTTATTCTTTTCATCAGTCATTTCCTTTCCGCTTGGTCCAGTTGCTCGCCATTGGCCCCATTTTGGGGGACAACCGAAGCCATGCGTTTGCTGATTTGAGTATTCGATCGATCTGGGGCCCACACATGAAAGTGCTTTGATTGTAGGTAATGCAACTGACCTTCCAATCCGGCGCGATTCCCATCATTACGATAAGTAGCTCTCGTATTACGGGATGTGCCAACAAGAATTCTGTCTAGTTCAACAAGGGTCGTCCGCTCAGTAATGAATGGGGAGACTATTTCCCTCTCTCTGACCGACACCTGCTTAACAGTGACACGCCAGCTGTCATGTGCCGAAATGGGCGGCTCATTGTGGCACCACAAAATGACGGAATGACAGGGTGTTTCAGAGTGAGCGACTGCGGGGTTTTCTCCTGGAGGCATTCTCAAGAAAACTCCAGCGTTGAATGGTGCCCAGGCCAGGAGGGTCAAGGTTGGCCCGAAATCTATCAGACACTCAAGGTTCCAGCACGACTTTGAGAACCCCTGGCTCTTGCGCTAATTCGAAGGCTTTGATACCTTCGCTCAGCGGCAGTGAGTGCTGTAACAAGCGGGTAGGATTGATTTTCTTTGTGGCAAGCAGCGCCAGAGCGGCCTTAAACCAGCCGCAGCGCGAGCCGACTACGGTAATTTCATCCACGACGATCGGCGCTGGATTGAAGGCAATCTGACCGTGAAAGGTCGACTTCAACACCACTGTCCCGCGAGGTTTCACCAATCGCAAGGCCAACTCCCATCCTTGCGGTGATCCCGTCGCTTCGACGACCACCTCGAACGAACGCGCGAGGCCTTGTGCAACCTCCAATGGCACCCGCTGCAGCGGGTAGTCCTCCACAATGTCCATCTTTGCTGCGTGCTTTCCGATGAGCGTCAATTGGCAACCTATACGACTGAGCACCATGGCGATGAGCAAGCCGAGCTTGCCGTCGCCTAGCACGGCGACATGATGTTCCGGTCCGATCGCGACCTGATCGAGAATTTCGCAGGCAGCCGCGATCGGTTCAGTGAAGACGGCTTCCTCATCGGAGATCGCATCCGGGACCACATGCAGATTCTTTTCGGGGAGGGTTAGGAATTCCCGAAACGCACCATCGCGCCTCAGAATGCCGAGCACAGTGCGCTCTGGGCAGTGACGCTCCAGCCCCTTCCGGCAATACTCGCAAACCTGACAGGCCGCGTTGATCTCACCGACGACGCACTGCCCGACCAGCGCGGCCGTAGGAGCGGCTTCGACAATGCCCACGAACTCATGTCCCAAGACTCCAGTGAAGCCGAAGTAACCTTTCGTGATCTCAAGGTCAGTGTTGCAGATGCCCGCCTTCAAAACATGTACGAGACATTCACGCCCGCTGGCTACTGGCTTCGGCCGGTCTTCGATCCTGAGTTCGTTGTCAAATACCAGAGCTTTCATCCAGAGTGCCTCATCGTTGTGTTGTTCCCTTGGCTCATTCCGTATTCGGAACCTTTCGCAACCAAGCGGAAATTTACCTATCTGGATTCGATGGCAGAAATGTGTGATCCACCACCCGAAACTCGTCACTGCTCTCACCGAGCAGCCGTCGCCAATCTGCCGGAGTCCCAAGCAGGTGCGCATTAAAAAATGCCTGTACCATTTGTGCGAGGCAATCGTAGTTCCTTCGAACCTCAGACGTCTGTTTGTGGCTGAAAGTGCGGGCGACCGATCCATGCAGCAGGTAATCGTTGTGGCGAAAGTAGCGAATCGAAGCATCCGCGCGGCGAGGCAGATATCGATTCCAAGTGCTGAAGTTTGGAGACAGGTCCGCAGAGGCAGCGACGAGCACCGGCACCGGTGGAGGGCGGAGGCGCGATAGTCGTTTGCGTAACGACCGGTGCCCAGCGTAGTCATCGACCGTATATTCTAGCGTGCTATCCAGGCTCACGAGCGCGCGCAGTGGCGTACGTCGCTGTCCCAGCCACTCAACCTGGGCGCCCATGCTGTGACCGAACGCGCCCACCTTGAGCCGATCGACAAATCCAAGCGTGAGGGCGTGCGCGAGCAAGAAAGCAAGGTCATCCCAGGAGGTCTTCGGTCCACCGTAGTTGTTGCTTACGTGTTGTCCGTCGGATGAGGGGAAAGCGCTTGTCATCACCACATAACCGCAGCTCGCGAGGTACTCACATAAGACCGAATTGTCCTCAAACGAGCCCGCAGCGCCTGAGTGATACAGGAGCACAGGGAAAGAGCCTTTGGCAGGCATCGCGTCGCTGCCTGCGAGAACAGACTTCGAAAGCAGCGCCTCGAGGAATGAGCTCTCGTTCGGCTTGAGATCGGCACGCCGCTTGCGGAACAGGTCGTCGCTCACTGTGTCGAGGAGAAATGCCTCGAGTTTAGGACCGAAACTCGGATAGCGAGGAAGCGGCGGCGACGTCAAGTATTGGCGATATTGCAGAGCCCGACCGTACCGGCCGCAGCCGGATACCAAAGCACAACCAGCACAGGCCGCGGCCCTCGTTCGGGTCCGTACCGTCGACCAGTGTCCAGCGTGAAGTAAGACTTATAGCCAACCGCGTAGTGACCCGGGTGAATGCCGCCCCAAAGCAGCGCATCCGGCTGCTGGGCGAACCCCACCGCTGCCAATACACTGGCAATCAAGAAACAACTCATTGGAATTATTGCCTTGCGCAGCAGAAGTCTACGTGAATAGCTCCCAATTAGGCGGCCAGAAACTATGCTGGTTTGTAGGCCCTCGCGTAGTTGCCTAACCCACAACTGGCCCATTGCCTCCCACCGGCCCTTATAGCAAAATCTGAGTAGCTATGCTAATTCTATGCAATCCAACGCTGGAACGCCGGAGAATCTATGGCTCTGAGTGAAACGGCACACCGCCGGCTGCTGTGGACTGGTGTGGTCGCAGTGATTTTGGTCTTGCGGGTAGGTTGTGTTCTTTACGAAAGAAGCCGGCCTTTTCCGCAGAAGGCAGTCGTTGAGAAACCCATTGACGGTGATCGTCTGGTGGTTGTTCCCAAGTTCTACGTTGAGGATCTTGCTTCAGCACGGCAACTCGTCGGAAAAACCATTTGGGTGAAGTTGGGGTATGCAACCGGCTACTTTGTGGACGACCCCCGCCTCAAACCAGACAAACGAGAGTTGAGGTACTTTCAGCCGCTGGAGAGTCTAACAGTAGAGAGCGTTGCGAAGCGGCCGATTGTGGGAGACGCTGGGAATAGGGAAGTGCTGTTGCGTTTCCGAAGGGAAGGCAAGGCTTGGCTGACCTTCGCCGGAGTTTACAACGCCCGCGCAGAACGCTACGAAATGCAACTCGACGAATTGTTCTATCTCAAGAATCCCCGCGAGCTCTACGCTCACTGGGACGACGACGCATGGAGAAAAATTGAGGAGCACTCTCTGGAACCTGGCATGACACTGGCTCAGGCCGTGTTCTCGATGGGCTTCGGCCGCATGGTGACGACACAAGCGGGCGGTATTCAGCTTTACGAGTTCACACGAAAACCGGGCGGAGAGTCCGGCAAGACTCGCATCCGGTTTCTGGATGGACGGGTGAAGGAGTTTGAGGTTGTGCCATGAGATGGAGGACTCAAGGCGGCAATCCGGAAGGGGACACCGCAGAGACGCCGAGGCGGAGAGTGAGTCGGAGCGAGGAAGAGACCGGAGGGGGTCCCTCAGTGGCAATCCGATACGGCGGAATTCCCGCGAGCTAGAGGTAGCGAGCGACCTCGTACCGCCGAAACCCCGAGCAGGGAACCGCCAAGGACGCAAAGAGCGCCAAGAGCTTGCCTGATGAAGCCTTTCGTTGAAGTACTCGGTCGGCTATCTGGATCTAAGATCCGTGATCTGAGATTCTCAGATTCCAAATGACAGCTCGGATTCCCCTTCGCGTTCTTGGCGCTCTTGGCGGTTCAAACTAATGCAAATTTGACCGAATCTTGAACTTCGTTGCCACCAAGTGAACCTAGACGGAGCGCCTAAGAGCGATTAGTTTTGTTTCGAGCTTCTCCTTGTGTCATTCCTGCGAAGGCGGGAATCCAGGCTTTTCTCGTCCGTAGGGGAGCGGCTTTCGCGTGAAAAAGGCCGTGTTGGTTCTGATTGTCGGCTATCGAGCTTTCCAAACAAACCTTCATTCTGTGTTCTCGCATCTATGAAAAAGGTGGCCGTTGAGTTCCGCAAATGTTTGCGAAGTGCTGCCAGGTCTCGGCTGCGGCGGCAGGGTTCCGTCAAAGTCGCGAGTTCTCCCTTACGGTCGGGCTACTCAACAGGTCCGAGGCTCAAGTCAGTAGCCCGCGCGTCAGCAAGGGCTCTGCCTCGACTCAACGAATTACGCGACTTTGACGGAACTCTGGCTGCGGCGGAACGAAGCATTGACCGAGGCGGAGGCAGCAGTTAAGATAAAACCCATCTCGAATTGAGGTTATCCCATGAGGTTTGGTAGTCATTTGAAGGCTATTATTGGCTTTGCAATCTTCTCAATCTGTTTGCTGCTTCTGATTTTTTCGCAGAATACTTCCTCCCAGGTTGTAGACACCAAAACCGAGGAGAGCGACAAGGCCAAGAATCTGGTCGTGAACGTCGATCTTGTAAACGTGCTCTTCACGGTGACCGACCGGCGCGGAAAGCTGGTCACCGACCTTTCGCAGAAAGAATTGAAACTGGTTGAAGACAACCGTGTGCAATCCATCACAAATTTTTCTCGTGAGACGGATCTGCCGCTGACGATTGCTCTTCTCATTGACACCAGCACCAGCATCCGCGACCGCTTCAAGTTCGAGCAGGAAGCTGCGATTGACTTTCTGTATCGCACGATTCGCCCAAAGAAAGACAAGGGACTGCTCATTACCTTCGACTCGGCCATTGAACTGGTCCAGGACTATTCGGACAATCCCGAGGCCTTGGCCAAAGCCATTCGGCAGGTGCGCCCGGGCGGTGGAACCAAGATGCTTGACGCCATCTATCTTGCCTGCCAGGAGAAATTGAAATCTGAGACGGGACGCAAGTTGATCATCTTGATCTCTGATGGTGATGACAATCTGAGCCTGGAGACGGTGAGTTCAACACTTGAGATGGCCCAGCGGTCCGACGTCGCCATCTTCGCCATCAGCACGAACTCGAGTGGATTTTTCGGACTCACGGCTCCCAAGGCCGACAAGCTCCTTAAGCGGCTCGCAGATGAAACCGGCGGTCGAGCGTTCTTTCCCTTCAAAGCCGAAGATCTTTCGCAGAGCTTTCAGGACATCGCCACCGAGCTGCGCAGCCAATACTCGCTGGCCTATCGTTCCTCGAATGTCAGTCGCGATGGCACCTTCCGAGCCATCAAGATCGAACCTGAGAGAAAGAACTTAAGAGTCAAGTCGCGCAAAGGCTATTACGCGCCCCGCGGGTAGTATTTCTCCCTCTGCTGCCTCAAAAACTCTCCGTCGCTTTTTTAACGCTCGTAGCGCTCTACGTATCCTAATTCCCTCCGCGCCAGCCTCCTATCCCGCTCAACTCGCAGGAAGCTGACTGTTGGCCGCCACACAGACAGTGAAGAGAAGATTGATTTAATCGTTTCGATAAATTACCCTCTTGCGGGTTTGGGCGGCTGAGGTAGTGTGTGTCGGGTTGGTCGCCAGGACGCGACTGCGCGAATACTCAATTTCCTGAGGGAGCTCTAGCACATGAATACGTTGTGGAATCGGTTCTCGCGATGGTGCCTCGCCCCGTTGGGGATGATTTTAGTCCTGACGGCATCGGTGGCAGCTCAATCTGGAGGACACAAACCGGGCGGAGAAGCCAGCCTGATTCTGCCGGACGTAAGCCAGGCTGAGATGATTGGCCTGAGCGGCACGGCGCTTCTATGGGGCGGTTTGTTCATCTGCGTGCTGGGCCTTTTGTTTGGGTTGACGATTTACCTGCAGCTGAAACGACTGCCGGTTCACCAGTCGATGGCTGAAGTCTCGGAGTTGATTTATGAGACTTGCAAAACCTACCTGGTTACGCAGGGCAGGTTTCTGCTGATTCTGGAAGCCTTCATCGGGGTCATCATCTTTATCTATTTCCGCTTGCTGCAGGGAATGCCGCTGGGCAGGGTATTGATCATCCTGCTATTCAGCTTGGTTGGAATCGCGGGCAGCTTCGGCGTGGCTTGGTTTGGAATCCGCATCAACACGTTTGCCAATTCTCGAACTGCCTTTGCCAGCCTGGAAGGCTTCGCTTTCCCTTGTCATGCGATTCCGCTGAAAGCCGGAATGAGCATTGGCATGCTGCTGATCTCGGTTGAGCTGTTTCTAATGTTGTGCATTTTCCTGTTTATACCCGGTGACTATGCGGGCCCCTGTTTTATCGGGTTTGCGATTGGCGAATCGCTTGGCGCCGCCGCTCTGAGAATTGCCGGGGGGATCTTTACCAAGATTGCGGATATCGGGGCAGATTTGATGAAGATCGTCTTCAAGATCAAGGAAGACGACGCGCGCAATCCGGGAGTGATTGCCGATTGCACGGGCGACAATGCAGGTGACTCGGTGGGGCCGACCGCGGATGGATTCGAGACCTACGGCGTGACTGGAGTAGCTCTGATTTCCTTTGTGCTGCTCGCCGTCGGCAATCCAGCGGTGCAGGTCCAGTTGCTGGTGTGGCTGTTCATGATCCGCGTCATCATGATTGTGGCGTCCGGCTTATCTTATTTGCTGAACGGAGCCATTTCCCGCTCGCTTTATGCCGGCCAGCGGGATATGAACTTTGAAGCGCCGCTTACCACGCTGGTGTGGCTGACCTCGGGAATTTCGGTTGCTTTGACCTATCTGGCTTCTTATTTCTTGATTCCAGGGCTGGGCGACGGGTCGCTGTGGTGGAAACTGTCTACGGTCATTACCTGCGGAACGCTGGCTGGCGCCGTCATACCCGAGTTGGTCAAGGTATTTACTTCAACCGAATCAGATCATGTGGCCGAAGTCGTCAGCTCGTCCCGCGAGGGAGGAGCCTCCCTAAACATTCTGTCCGGATTTGTAGCGGGAAATTTCAGCGCGTACTGGCTTGGAGTGGCTGTGGTGTCACTGATGGCTGTGGCGTATGGAGTCAGCTTGCACGGGTTCAGTGACCTTATGCTGGCGCCAGCGGTTTTTGCCTTTGGGTTGGTTGCCTTCGGATTTCTGGGAATGGGGCCTGTCACCATCGCGGTGGATTCTTACGGGCCGGTGACGGATAACGCCCAATCGATTTTCGAGTTGTCAACCATCGAGCAAATTCCTGGAGTACAGGCCGAGATACAACGGGATCATGGCTTCAAGCCAGACTTTACCCGGGCCAAGGAATTGTTGGAAGAAAATGACGGGGCTGGCAACACATTTAAGGCCACCGCGAAGCCGGTCTTGATTGGAACGGCTGTGGTGGGCGCGACGACCATGATCTTCTCGATCGTCATGCTGCTCACTCACGGGCTGACGCAGAACCTGGAGAAGCTGTCGATATTGAATCCGCTCTTTCTCCTGGGGATGATCTGTGGCGGCGCCATGATCTACTGGTTTACGGGCGCGTCGACTCAGGCCGTGACCACTGGAGCCTACCGGGCTGTCCAGTTCATCAAGGCCAACATCCGGCTGGAAGGGACGACGCGCGCGTCTGTTGCAGACAGCAAACGCGTGGTCGAGATTTGCACGCAATATGCTCAAAAGGGAATGTTCAACATTTTTCTGGCGGTGTTCTTCGCGACCCTGGGCTTCGCGTTTCTCGATCCCTACTTTTTTATCGGCTACCTGATTTCGATAGCGCTGTTCGGACTGTTCCAAGCCTTCTTCATGGCCAATGCTGGCGGTGCCTGGGACAACGCCAAGAAGATTGTTGAAGTTGACTTGAAGCAGAAGGGAACTGAGCTGCACGCCGCCACCGTGATAGGCGACACGGTGGGTGATCCCTTTAAGGATACGTCGTCAGTGGCCCTAAATCCGGTGATCAAGTTCACGACGCTTTTCGGACTGTTGGCCGTGGAATTGGGAGTCCTGTTGGCGGACCAGCGCGGGCCCGCGCTTGGCCGGCTGCTGGGCTTCTGTGCCCTGGCTGTTTCGATGGTCTTTGTGTGGCGCTCCTTCTACCGCATGCGCATCGGGTCCGATGCTTGAGGGACTCTTGAAGAGGGCTTCCAACGGGCGTCTCGGGGTTCTTCCAACCCCGCTCGCCGGAAACCGGGGGAAGACAAGCTTCTTGACGGCGTAAACGGGTTGCGTTATAACCCTACGCTTCCGCTGGCAGCTTCCCGGCTGCCGCAGATCCCAACGGCGAGGTACCCAAGTGGCTAAGGGAGAGGTCTGCAAAACCTTTATGCAGGGGTTCGAATCCCCTCCTCGCCTCCATCTTTTAGTACAGTTCTGTTCGCCCTGTTCTTGTCCCCCCTGTCCATCGCAGGCAGCGTAGAATTAAGGTGCCCCGCAGAAACTTTGAATTGCCGCTCGCGCGGAGACAGCCAGTCTTCCAAAAAAGGAAGGTATCACTCAGATGAACGTTTCAGTTCTCGGACCACCCGGTTGTGGGAAAGGGACCCAAGCTAAACTCTTGGCAGCTCATTTTGGGCTCAAGCATTTCTCGCTGGGCGAGACGTTGCGCGCCGAGATTGAACAGGGTTCAGACCTGGGCCGGCGAACGGAAGCGTGTGTGCGGGAAGGGAACCTGGTTCCCGATCAACTCGTGGAGGAAATATTTGAGTCGTTCGTAAAGAAGAATCCGGGCAAGGGATTCGTGCTGGATGGTTATCCGCGAACTCTGGAACAGGCGGTCGCGTTGGAAAGAATTCTGAAATTCTCAGCCGTGCTGCTGTTTGAGGTTTCCGAAGAAGAGGTGGTGGCACGCGTCGAAGGGCGGGTGATTGACGACCAGGGCCGTTCCTACAACATCCCCAAGAATCCTCCTCCGCCGGGAGTTCGCGTCCGCAAGCGGGAGGACGACCAGCCCGAAATCGTGCACAAACGCTACCACGAATACACGCGAGACATCCGGCCGATCGCGGATCTTTACCGCACGCAGGGCACCCTGGTGCCGATCAACGCGGTGGGCAGCATCGGTGCGGTTCTGGACCAGTTGCTCCACAAACTCGCAGAAAACGGAAGTGAGAAAGCCGCGCGGTAGAGCGCTGTCAGCGCGACCTCATGATTGACGTCCCCGTCCGACGCTTGGTCGACAGCAAGGACGATCTCCAAGTGAGCACTGGAATGAGCCTCGACCCATCCCTCCTGCGCTCCCTGCCCAAGGTTCTGCTGCACGAGCATCTTGACGGTGTGTTACGACCCCGCACGTTGATTGAATTGGCTCGTGAGTCCGGCTACACCCAATTGCCCACCGAAGACCCCGACGCCTTGACAGCCTGGTTCTTTCGCGGTGCCAACCATGGAAGTCTCCCGAAGTATCTCGAAGGATTTGCCCATACCATCGCGGTGATGCAGATGCCTGAGGCGCTCGAACGAGTGGCCTACGAGCAGGTGGAGGATCTGAAGAACGACGGAGTCGTCTACTTCGAGAGCCGGTTTGCTCCCGTCTTTCACACCGCGAGCGGTTTAACGCATGAACAAATTGTCACAGCGGTTCTGAAAGGGCTGGAACGCGGCAAGAAAGACTTCGGCGTGCCCTTTGGGCTCATCATCTGCGCGATGCGCAACATGAGTGTATCGCTTGAGATGGCCGAGCTAGCCGTGGATTTCCGGCAGCGTGGAGTCGTCGGCTTCGACCTTGCCGGCGAAGAAGGCGGCTATCCTCCCAAGAAGCACATTGAGGCTTTTCATTACATTCAACGGCAGAACTTCAACATCACCGTGCACGCTGGCGAAGGGTTTGGGAAGGAGTCGATTTGGCAGGCCATTCAGTATTGCGGTGCGCACCGCATCGGACACGGCACTCGGCTGGTGGATGACATCGCGCTCGCCGGAGGCAAGGCCGTGAAGTTGGGCGACCTGGCCCAATATGTCCTCGACAAACGCATTCCATTGGAAATCTGTCTGATTAGCAATGTCCACACAGGCGCCGCCGCAAGCCTGGCCGAGCATCCATTCCAACTCTTTTTTCAGGAAAAGTTTCGCGTCACGTTGAATACCGACAACCGGCTGATGAGTGATACCAATATGGTGAAGGAATTCCAGGCGGCGGCGGACACGTTCGGCTTGGGCTTCGACGACTTTGAGACGATCACGATCAACGCGATGAAGAGTGCGTTCATTCCTTATAGTGATCGCTGCCAGATCATCTACGACGTGATTAAACCCGGCTACGCAAAGGTTCGTTCCACGCTTGCCGGCTAGCGCCAAAGAGTGCAGACGGCGGGAGAATCATTTGTCATTGATCAATTCTCAATTGTCATTTTTCATTCAACCTCGATGGTACGGTAAGTGCCGAATGAAAAACGACAATTGCTTCCAGACTGTCTTGCCCTGTGTCCCCCGTGGTTCTTGCTCCTGGCTTTAGTGCACCGAGCTGTCGAGCTTCCTTCCATCCAGTGTAAAGAAATCCGCGTCCGCAGGTTGTAGTTGAACTGAGGGACCAAAGGTTCGCCCCAACGCAGCATTGATGGCGGTGAGGACATCCTCCAACTGTTCCTGACACTCCACGGTGCCGCGATACACCTTGTCGCGACGCCCGTCGGCTCGCTGCACGAAGTGTGCCCATTCGCAGCTTCCGTTTGATTTCTGCTTGGCGACGAGCTTGTAGGTGCCGATGTCGGTGATTGGGGGCGCTACCCAAATGCCCGCAATCGTTTCCCCTCGTTCGACACTCATCACAGCGAACTGCCTGGCTTGTTGTGGTTTCATAGGAGACCTCCGCGAGGCGCGCGAAGTGAAGCAAACATGAACCAGAGCAATCACAGTTGCTAAAAAATAGTGAGCAAGTATCACAGGACGACTCAGGGTCTGCAAGTTTTTTGTCGGACGTGGATCTACGTGGCATTCGTGGGGAGATTCCAGGTTTGATGAGACTGCAGACGTCGCGTCCATTCAGGCGAGGACGACGACGAGGACGAGATCTCGTGTAGCGCAAACCTCTTGCATTTCAAGGAGGTCTGCGGCGTTTGGGTGAATGCGGAGACGAAAAGCCGCAGACCGCAGAAGTCACGGTCTGCGCTACAAGATTCTTCCTTGGTCGTTCCGTACGAGAAGTTTCCGGGGGGTCAGCGATCCCACCAGTGGTGAAAGTGATGCACGGGGCTGACTCCTTGGCCGACCGCAAACCCCGCTTCCAGCGCCTTGGTGAGGTAGGTGCGCGCTTGCAACACGGCTGGATGAAGCTCCAGCCCTTGCGCGAGACCGGCAGCAATCGCCGAAGCCAGAGTGCAACCGGTGCCGTGTGTGTGTGGCGTGTTCACCCAGGGGCCGCGGATTGAGTGGAACTCCCGACCGTCGTAGAAGAGATCGACTACTTCGCTCCGCTCCGGATCTGCCTCGCCCACGGGTCTCGGACGATGCCCGCCTTTCAGCAACACAGCCCGGGCGCCCATATTGTGAAGCTGTCGAGCCGCTTCGTGAAAATCTTCATCGCTCTTCAGTTTCTTCCCGGTCAGCACCTCAGCTTCAGGAATGTTGGGTGTGATTAGATCGGCCAGCGGGACGAGCAGTTCCCTGAGCGTCGCTGCGGCCTCCGGGGTCAATAACGCGTCACCGCTTTTTGAAAGCATGACCGGATCCACCACCAAAGGGATTCGCCGCGCTGCACTCAGCGAAGACGCGACGGCACGAATGATGGCGGCATTTGCCAGCATGCCGGTTTTCACCACGTCCGGGAGGATGTCCGAAAGCACAGCCTCAAGCTGCTTGCGAACCATTTCCGGCGAAACCGGCTCGACGCCGGTCACCTGCCGTGTGTTCTGCGCGGTGATTGCCGTTATGACGGAACAGCCATAGACACCGAACGCGGCAAAGGTCTTCAGGTCAGCTTGAATACCGGCGCCGCCACCTGAGTCGGAACCGGCGATTGTGAGAGCTTTGGGGATGGACATTGGAGGAGAACGGCTATGACTGTTGGGAAACGAAAGAATAGGCTTGACCAGTAGGGCGTCACAGCAAGCGTTACTGCAAGATTCATCATAGCGTCATTCCCGCGAAAGCGGGAATTCAGGAATTGTCGGAGGAAGCCTGGATTCGCTCTTTCGCGGGAATGACGTCCGGGAGAGATGGGGAAATCTGAACTGGAAAGCACCTTCCGGGTCGCGAACACTATTCGAGCACTTTGGCTGTAATCACCAGAATCAGTGCAGTGTTAGTTCCTCCGACCGCGGTCTTGCCTACAACGACCTTTTGACCTTCACGAACATCGAGATCAGTGCCAAAACCCGCAGCGGAGCTCTCAACGGGAACGCCAGCCCCGTCCTGTCGGGTTACAATGCGGGCACTGAATCTGAGACCGTCCAGCCGGATGGAGCGACCCTTCTCGTCCGAACTGACGCTGGCGGCCTTGTAGCCGAACCCGTACGTCGAAGAGTGTGGAACGTCTGATTCGAACCTGGCAATCCCATTGACGCTCGCACCGTACCTGTCTCGACTTCTGACAACCAACGTATCGACTGTTCGAAAATGCTTGAACGCGAATGTCACCTGGAGCTGTTTCACGACACTCTCCAAATCCGGCGGCACTGAGCCTGCGCTGGCTTCCTGGTCTGACGCCAGAAGAAGATAGACCGTGAGTTCAACATTCTTGGGAGCTGGAGGTGGAACAGGCGGAGCAGGCGAAACATCCAGCCGCCGGATTGTGTCTTCAATTGTAGGCATGAGTGCTGCTGGGGCACTGACTCCAATGACTTGAAGTTCCCTATTCGGTCGGACATCGACAGGATAGATCCTCAACGTTTGTGCGATGGCATTCACGTCACCATGCTTAATCGTAAAGACTTTCTGAGCATGCTGCTGTCGCTCTGAACTAACCTGTGGCTTCGTCGATGCGGGTTCCTCGGCTGGCTTGTCCGTCCTTTTAGCTTGAGCGAGAGCTTCCGAACTTGGTGCGAAGAGGAGCATCCACAAACAAGCCACCAGGATTCGTAACCCTAGTCTGCTAGAAATGGAGGACAGCCTCCTCTGACAATCCCCTCCCTTGGAGGGGTGGCTGCCGTAGGCAGACGGGGTGGGCTTTCCCAGAAACGCATAACCCACCCCAGCGCCTCCGGCGCTTGCCCCTCCCGAGAGGGGAATATTTTCATCAAACGTGGCGCCGCAGACTCGGCATGAGGAACTCCCTTGCCGATCCGTTGGCTGCAAAACCTTTGAGACTTCTCGCCCACGTTGGGAAGAGACGAGCCGAGCTTCTCGTTCAGCTGCCGATGTTTCACACCCTCCCACGCTTGGGGATGCTGACTCATAGCAGTGTGCAATTCCGATCGGGCTCTTGAATTTCCAATCGAGGCGCTTTGTCATTTGAACTCTCCATTTCTTCAGTTGTGATGAACTTCCTGATCCACTAACCAAACAATGACAATGTTCGGGTCATCGGTAATCAGCTTGATTACCAATGGCGGGGGTGGTTCAGGCACTATATCGGCCGGTTGTGGCGCTTCTGGCTCCAAGTTTGAGCCCTGTTCAACTGGCGGTTCAGATTCTGCCGCGATGGCGTCAGGCTCACCTCCAGCAGGGAACAGCAGGTCTTGAGCCACCGGAGGTTTACGGTGCTTGGCGAATTCCCTCGTGGTCAGTTCTCGGGGTGACTGCTGCTCCGGTTCGGTTTTCTCGGATGGACTTGGTGTGGAGATTTCCAGGCTGTCCTTCCGGACAGTCGATCCTGAATCCACTGTCGAAGCATCAGGCCTGGCCGAGCCTGCCGGTTTGCGCCAGAGCTGCCACTGCAACAGGAATCCCAGCGCGACCAGCACAGCGAGAGAGACAGCCCAGGCGGGTCGCCACCGGGCAACTGCCGGAGACAAGAATCGCCACCAAAGCGGTCGTGCCGCCTGCCGCCGATTCACTTCCTGCATTACCCGTTGCCGGACGACGTTGAAGCTGGCTGAGTCGAGCGACTCGGTAGCCAATTCTTTGACCATCGCCTGGCTGGCTTCCAGTTCGTTCAAGAAACGCTGGCAGGACGCACAAGACTGCAGATGAGACTCGACGCTTTTTGCCCGGGAGGAATCGAGATCCCCTTCGGCATACAAAGCAATCAGCGCTTCAAATGAGTTGCAGTTCATGACCGCCTCTTCAACCGTCGTTCAAGAAACAGCTTCATCTTCATGCGGGCGCTGCTCACTTGGGAACGAACCGTCACTTCCGACGAGCCCAGGATGCTAGCCACCTCCCGTGTGGAAAGTCCTTCAATGTCACGCAACACTACGGCAGCACGTTCCTTCTCAGGCAGTCGCTTCAGAGCTTCCGCTACGAACCCGCGCTTTTCTGTCAGGCTGAGCTCAGCCTCAAGATCCGTAGTACTCGCGGGTTCGCGCATCTCACCACTCTCGACGAGATCGTCCAAAGAAACAGTTGCTGTCCGCTGCCTCCTCCGTTGAGCGTCGCGGCACACGTTGACGGTGACGCGATACAGCCAGGGAGGAAATTCACGTCCGTCCTGGAAGCGATGCAGATATTTGAACAGGCGCAGAAAAACCTCCTGCGCAGCATCCTGGGCATCCTTCATGTCACCCAGCAGCCGAAGGCTGGTGGTCAAGACCTGCCGCTGATGAAGCACGATAATCTGTTCGAACGCGGAGGCATCTCCAGCCTTTGCCTGTTTTAAGCAGACGGCAGTCGGATCGTTCTCTGTGGGGGAGTCCAGATGAGCGTCGTCGATCATCAGGGTGCATTCTCCGGACGCTGTTGCCACCTTGGTCTCTCCGCAGCGAATTGCCTCTTCATAAAGGCAATACTGCATCGGTTGACAAAGTGTTGAAAAGGATTTTTGCGAGAATCGGGGTGGGCTGGAACGTGGGTGAGGAGGCCCGGGGAAAGTTGACCGCGTGAAATCTTCTCAAGACCTCACTCGCCTCCTGCCCCGCTTTGTTAAGGAGTTTCTGCGCCGCTGCGGCGACACCACGACCGATGAGGATGAGAAAGTGGAAGCCGCTCGCGCGTCCACTGACGCCCGAGCGGCGAGAGTGGCAGGTGGGCCGGCCAGGTCGCCGCTGAGGACAGCGGCTCCCACACTCAGGCTATTTGATCGGAGGATTTACAGAAAAGCCACCGTCTGGAGCGAGGTGATCTCGAAGCGTCTACGGCAGTGCTTGCAGTTGAGGGTGTCGTCGATACGCACCAGATAAGGCTGGGCCTTGGCGAACTTCATGCGATCTTCCTGGCTGGCGTGCGAGGGAAGCGAGGCTTTCTTCGTGCGGCGTCGCCAGCGGACTTCGTAGCTGTCCGATTTGCGGCAAAACGGGCAGTTGAGGTTGGCTGGTTTCGATTCATCTTTCTCGGTAAAAAAGTCGCGTTCTTCCATAGGCCTTAGTCCAAAATCGCGACGCCGGCTGCTTCAAAGGTCACCACGCGTTGCGGTCCCTTGATCTCGGGCAGGCCGGACTGGGTCGATTGTTCTGCGGCATAATGACGTGCCATGTCTTCCGACAGGGTTTCCTGGATTAAGCGCCCCTCGGCCCGCACTCTTTTGCCCCGGCTGTCTTTGGGTACAAAGAACGAATAGCCTTCGAACTTGATGCGGATGGCGCGCTGGCCGTCCGACAGCATCAGCCAGCAGCCTTTCATCTGGCACACATCGCTAATCTTGCCTTCGAGCAGCACTTTCTGATCTTGATGCTTATCGGGCTGCCGGAGGGCATCCTGAAGGCTCAGTCCCTTCTTAATTGTCAATGGCTTGCCAAACGTCCGTACTCCAGAATCTTTGGCTGACAACAAAGGAAATGAAAGCAGGCAAAAGAGCGGGAGCAACAAATCGAGTTTTCGGAGAAAGCGGGGCATAGAATCTGTCCTCGGCTTCAAGTAAGATGCCGTGGCAGCATCGGCAGCGACGGTATACCAAGCGTCCGGTCAAGTCAATCGTCACGGGGTGTCAGAGTCTCTACGAAAATGACGCCTCGTCCTCGGGTTTAGAAGTCGGTCGCGCGACCTTCTCTTGATCTACCCCTTATGCAGGCTTCGCCCAAGGGGACTGCGGAGATCCATTATGAAAATAAAGTTGGCTTACGGCCGTTCCGGCCTCGAGGTTGAGTTTCCAGATACGGATGTTGATGTCATTGAACCGAAGTTCATTGAAGGTTTGCCGGACGAGGCCGAGGCTCTTCGACAGGCGCTGCGCCAGCCGATCGGTGCGCGTCCTTTGCGCGAACTGGCCAAGACCGGAGATTCGGTGGCGGTCATCTTCTCGGATCGGACACGTCCCATGCCCAGCGACCGCGTTCTCCCCGTTGTTCTCTCCGAACTCGAAAACATTTCTTCGGAGAACATCACGCTGATCAATGCCGTGGGCACCCATCGTCACAACACCCCAGAAGAACTGGAATCCATGCTAGGACGCCGTATCGTCGAGAACTTCCGCGTTGTGCAACACCGCCCCAAAGATCGTGAGAGCATGGTGCGAGTGGGGGTGAGCCGCTTCGGCAATGAGGTCTGGGTGAATCGCGACTTCATGCAAGCCAAGATCAAGATTCTGACAGGTTTCATCGAGCCGCATTTCTTCGCCGGTTTCTCTGGCGGACCGAAGTCGGTTCTGCTGGGTGTCGGAGCCTTCGAGAGTATTCTCAGAAACCATTCAGCCCCGATGATTGACAATCCCATGTCTACTTGGGGAGTGACGGCCGACAACCCAATTCACCAGGAGATGTCCGAGATGGCCGAGTTGGTGAAGCCGGACTTCATTGTAAACGTGACCTTGAACAAGAGACGCCAGATTACCGGAGTCTTTGCCGGAGACTGGCGTGACGCCCACGCCGCCGGCTGCGCATTTGCAAAGCAATGCGTGATGCGGGCCGTGGAGAGACCTTACGATCTGGTCGTAACCACGAATTCTGGCTTTCCACTGGACATGAACCTATATCAGGCGGTGAAAGGGATGTCGGCAGCGGCGCGGATTGTGAAGCACGGAGGCGCAATCCTAACCGCGGCCGAATGCTCCGACGGAGTGCCAACCCACGGGAACTTTCGAGATCTTCTGAGCAGGGGAAGATCGCCCCAGGAGTGGCTGGACATTATTTACCAATCGCCTGAGCCCATCCCGGATCAATGGCAGGTGCAGATCCTGGCCAAGATCCTGCAGCGAGCCGGTGGGTATCTTTATTCGAGCCTCCCGGAGGCCGAGGTGCGTCTCGGCCAACTCCAACCAGTCAAAGACATTGCTTCCTGTGTCCGCGATCTGCGTGCGGCGCACGAGTCCCGCACGAGTGAACCCCACCGCATCGCGGTCTTGCCTGAAGGCCCGCAAACCGTGCCGTATTTGCAATAGGCTTCCGAATTTACCCATAACGACCAGAAGCAAGGGCAGGGCAAGCCGCGATTCGACGAGCGTCCGTCATTCCCACGAAAGCGGGAATCCAGTTTCTCTCGAACAAGCCTAGATTCCCGCTTTTGCGGGAATGACGAAGTGAGCGGCTTTCAAGCCGTTGTCCGCACCTGGCGGCCACTCTCACTAGTACCAACGTTCCATGAGCAGCAACCGCTTGGGAAGCGTCGGCCCACGGGGATTTTGCGATTGAACCCGAGAATCTTTCATGTATGATTCCGGCTTCGTTTATTGCAGTCCAAGTCTTTATTCAGTGATCGAGAGTTTGAGTCGGAGCCGGCTTGTCGGGGCTAAGGGTTAAAAACTGCCCTGGAGGAATCATGGACGTTTCCTGGAAAAAATACTTGAAGGTCGGGCTGGTTCATTTCATGGCGTTTCCACAAACGCTCAAAGGGGAAGGACCAGTGTTGGAGACCCTGGAAAAGGTTCTTACCGATGACTTCTTTGATGTCATCGAGATCACCACCATCAAAGATCCAGAGGTGCGGCAGCAGGCGAAAAGTATGCTCGAGTCGAGCAAGATTACGGTTGCCTACGGCAGCCAGCCGGTTCAGTTGGTGAATAAGCTGAACATCAACAGCTTGGATGCGGCGGAGCGCAGTCTGGCGCTGGATCGCTGTAAGGCCTGCATTGATGAGGCGGTTGAGATGGGCGCAGTGGGCGTAGCGTTCCTGAGCGGACCTGACCCGGGACCGGAACGGAGAAACGAAGCGAAGGAACTGGTTTTCGATTCTCTGAGCCAGCTTTGCGCTCATGCTGAGAAGCTGGGTGGCATCAAAGTCGTTATCGAAACCTTTGATCGGGACATCGACAAGAAAGCTCTCGTCGGGCCCAACGCAGAGGCGGCTGTTTTGTCGGCACGGCTGCGGGAAAGACACCAGAACTTCGGGCTTATGCTGGATCTCAGCCACCTTCCTCTGCAGCACGAAACCATTGAGCATGCGTTGACTGTGGCTAAAGACCATCTGGTTCACGCGCATATGGGGAACTGCGTCATGCGGGACAAGAACCACCCTGCCTACGGCGACCAGCATCCCAGGTTCGGAGTTCCAGGCGGCGAGAATGACGTGCCCCAAGTGGTGGAATACATTCGCACGTTGATCAAGATTGGCTATCTGCAGGAAGGCAATCCACGTATTCTCAGCTTTGAAGTCAAACCAATGGCGGGTGAATCCAGCGAAATCGTGCTCGCCAACGCCAAACGGACTCTGCGAGACGCGTGGGAGTTGGTGTAGAGGCGGGAACAATGGCCGCGGATGAACGCAGATGAACGCGGATTGAATCGGTGCTATTGGTCGCGGCAAATCAGTCATTCCAGCGAAAGCGGGAATTCATGCCTGCTTGGGAAAACTGGATTCCGCTTTCGCTGGAATGACGAGGATGCCTGTTTTAGTTCCGGTACTCGCGCAGGCGGCGATTTTTTTGAAGCCAAAGGAGAACTCTCGAGTGCGCATGATGATTCTTTACAAACGACGAGCAGTGACGACGTGGGCCTGTGCAATCCTTTGCCTCACCCTGACTCTCGCGGGTGCCGGATGCTCGCAGCCAGGAAGCGGACGCAAGGTCATTGGTGTGACGCTATTGACTAAGGAACATGTGTTTTATCGTGACCTCGAAAGTGGCTTGAAAGAAACAGCCGAAAAAAAGGGCTACGATCTGCTGATTACGTCGGGCGACTGGGATCTGGCCAAGCAGCAGGCGCAGATTGAGAACTTCATTGTTCAGAAGGTCGCTGCCATCATCGTTTGTCCGGTGAACTCGAAAGGTATTGGGCCCGCCATCGAGAAAGCCTTTCAGGCCAAGATTCCGGTGTTCACGGCCGACATCAAGGCAGACAGCGGTCCCGTCGTGTCGCACGTGGCTTCCGACAACTTCCTGGGCGGCAAACTGGCCGGCGAGTATATGGCCAAGGCGCTTGGCGGCAAGGGCAAGGTCGCGGTAATCGACCAGCCAATTGTCGAGTCGGCCATCCAGCGTGTTCGCGGCTTTGAAGACGTGATCAAGCAGCATCCGGAGATGCAAGTTGTGGCCAAGCCTAATGGCGATGGCGTGCGTGATAAAGCCATGAAGGCCGCCGAGGATCTTCTGCAAGGGTTTCCGGATCTGCAAGGAATTTTTGGTATCAACGATGACAGCGCGCTGGGTGCCTTGTCAGCTATCGAGTCGTCGGGGCGCAAAGGGATCGTTATTCTGGGTTTTGACGCAATTCCCGAAGCCCGCGCTGCGATTCTGCGCGACAGTGCCTTGAAAGCTGACGTGGTTCAGAGTCCGAAGGTGATTGGCCAGACGACCATCGAAACCATCGACCGACATCTCAAGGGCGAAGCGGTGCCGGCGCTGATTCCTGTCGAAGTGAAAGTCGTCGACAAAGCAAGTTTGGAGAAAGAAAAACAGTAACGAAGTACGAAGTGCGAATGTCGAAGTTCGAACGACGAGTGCTGAGAAACGACTTGCTTCCTGGCCCGCATTCGCCTTGTTTCCAACCTTCACCCTTCGTACTTCGACCTTCGTACTTCCAAATTCCTTATGTCTCTGCTCCAAATGACTGACATCACCAAGCAGTTTCCGGGCGTGCTGGCCCTCGATAAGGCGCAGCTGTCGGTCGAAGCCGGAGAGTGCCATGCTTTGGTGGGCGAGAATGGGGCGGGCAAGTCGACGCTGATGAAAGTTCTTTCGGGGGCCTATCAGCCCGACGCCGGGGTTATCAAGCTGGATGGCTCGGCGCAGGAGGTCACGTCGCCGATCGTGGCTCGCCGCCTGGGAATCACGATGATTCACCAGGAAATGAATCTGCTGCCCGAAATGACGGTGGCCGAAAACATCTTCCTCGGCCATGAGATTGTCCACGGCCCGCTGGGTTGGTTGGATAAGCGGACCATGGAAAGGAAGTCGGAAGAGCTACTGGAGAGTTTTGGCCAGAAGCTGAGCGGGCGTGCCTTGGTGAAGAAGATCAGCCTGGCGCAACAGCAGACGGTCGAGATTGCCAAGGCCATTTCCGTTCAGTCAAAGATCATCATTATGGATGAGCCGTCGGCTATCCTGACAGATCGCGAGTTAGTGGAGCTGTTTGACCTGATCGGCCGGCTGAAGAAGCAAGACGTCGCGATCATTTATATTTCCCATCGCCTGGAGGAGATCTTCAAAGTCTGCGATCGTGTGACCGTGATGCGCGATGGCAAGACAGTGCAGACCGATCGAACCTCCAACATGACCCAGGATCAGATCATTCGGCTTATGGTGGGTCGCGAGCTTGAACAGTTTTTCCCGTCCGTGCACTCAAACCCTGGCGTCGAGGTTCTGAGGTTGGAGTCCATCCACCAGGCTGGGAAGCTTCAAAACATCAACCTGAGCTTGCGGAAAGGTGAGATCGTCGGCCTGACCGGGCTGGTGGGCGCGGGACGGACCGAACTGGCGCGGGTGATCTTCGGCGCCGAGCAAGCTGACAGTGGACGTATGCTGCTGGAAGGCCGGCCCGTGAGCTTCCGCTCGCCGCGACAGGCCATTGATGCGGGCATTGGCCTCTTGACCGAAGATCGGAAGTCGCAAGGGCTTGTCCTCAACATGATGGTGCGCGAGAACACCACCATGGCGAGCCTCAGCCGTCTGGTGAGACGAGGCTTCGTCGACATTCGAGCAGAGAAGGAAGCAACGCAGGGCTATATTCGTGATTTGCAGATCAAGACCCCTTCCACCGAACAAAAGGTGCGGAACCTGAGTGGAGGAACACAACAGAAAGTGGTGCTTTCGAAGTGGCTGTTCACGAAGAGCCGAATCATGATCTTCGACGAGCCCACGCGCGGCATCGACGTCGGGGCCAAAGCCGAGATTTATCAGTTGATGTGGAAGCTCGTGGCTCAGGGCATTGCGATCTTGATGATCTCTTCCGAACTTCCGGAGGTGCTGAAGATGTGTGATCGCATTTTAGTGATGCACGAAGGTGAGATCACCGGCGAGCTCAAGCAGGCTGAGGCGACTCAGGAAAAGATCATGGCCTTGGCCATGGGAGTCCAGGAACCAGCGAGCCGGTGAAGCCAGATGTCGTCCTTGGAAAAGGGAACTGTGAAAAAACCGAAATTGCACGAAAAAGTCGGCTCCCCTCGCCCCAGCGCGGGAAGCTGTGAAAAAATTCGGGAGGGCGAGGCTCCTGCCGAGCCGCGAAGCCGCAAGCTCTTGATTCAGAACCGCTCGGCGGGAGCC
>Ga0163150_10001930_pt1 | contig 33570 bp, 29 predicted proteins | sample OliLakLV19P2IB_FD_148628 | JGI IMG/M metagenome (GOLD analysis project Ga0163150, IMG submission 148628) | Freshwater microbial mat bacterial communities from Lake Vanda, McMurdo Dry Valleys, Antarctica - Oligotrophic Lake LV.19.P2.IB | ecosystem: Environmental > Aquatic > Freshwater > Lake >...
GTCCCCAGATCCTAGTCCCCCTGCGATTTCTCATTGCCGTGCCCCATCGTTATGCCCATGAGCCAAGCCGTGCGCGGCTTCGATCTGTGCCTCGCGGGCTTCAAGTGGTGTTGAACTCCGCATCTCGTCATCGACAAGGGTATCCGGGTCAACAATACGCGGATCGACCAGCGCGTTTTGATTGAACGTCAGCCGGCCATCGTTGCCGTTGATCATCAACCAGCGGCTATCGAGATTGAGCCAATTCACTTTCGCTTGGCGGTCCTTGAATTCCTCGTCGGAGAGGTTTGACGTGGTGCCCCCGCCTGAGCGGCCCCAATCGGTGTAGAGTTCCGTAGGGGGATTACCGTTTTCAACGCGGCCCACCAGGAAAAACACCCGCGAAGCGTCGGTATAGCGCTGGCTATTCACCCAGACACTATCGATGCCGCCATTGGGGGAAAACAGGATGCCGACGGTGTAAGGCAAGGGCAACATATTTGTTGAATTGTTTGGATCTTTGTATGTTGGGCGGGCCTCCTCAAAGATCGTCTTCATCTCGTTGGCTTCAAATCCCGAGCTCATCAAATCAATCGCTATTCCAGCAGGCATTTGCAAGGGAGATTCACCAGACGTGATAATCCGTTCCTTGGGGCTTGCATTCGTGCGTTCAGCGCCCATCGGCTGGCGATGGACACCATACGTATAGCCATTCACCGGTACGGCCAGCGGCGGAACTTTGTGCCCCTGGAGCACTTCTTCCAATCGAATACAAACAAGCGAATCCGGAGTAGGATTATCAGCAGGGCTCAGGAACCGATCCCCATTGGGAAACTTTTTAAGCTCAACATTTCTCGGATCATCGACAATGACAAAGCGGTTTCCCTCCGCTTCGATAATGTCGCCTACCTTAAACATATTCGGTGGTAAGGAATCGACGCGACTGCCACCCACGTCGACCGCCAACTGAGTATAAACGCTATAAAGCGTGGCACCACGATAAGATGGGAAACGCTCGTCTTCCTCATCAGCTTGGTTTCCATCCTGGTTAGAACTGGTTCGTACGCCGTAAGTTGTGGGCGAAACAGGCTTCGTAACCCCCACCCGCGAGAGCGTACTCGAACCTGGATACACGGGTGGCACTACCATCTGAAACGCCTCGAGCGCCACGCCGTTTAAGGCCGGCGACTCCCGAAAACCGACGCCCACCGGTCGGCCGATGCGGGCCGCCTCGGCTTGGGCTTGCATGAAGTAGGTCTGGAGCGCCCGCGAGGCCTCGCCGATCTTGCGGCCGTCATTATTCGGCGACACCAGTGGCAACACCCCCGCCACGAGCGTCACCAGAATCACGATGACGACCATCAGCTCGATGAGGGTCATGCCGCGGGGAGGGGTGCTAGGCACTAGGCGCTGGGCGCTAGTTACAAAGCTATTTCCTGCTAGCGCCTGATGTCTAGCGCCTAGCGTCTCGTATTTTTGACTGTTTTTCATTTCATCACCTCTTCCGCCGGTCGCTTCCGCTCGCGGCTTGCCTGCGCCCCAAATTTATGGCCACGAAAAACACAAGAATTCACAAAAAAGGAAATTACTTTTTGTGTCTTTTTGTGCTTCTTGTGGCAATTTTCTTCTGTTCTGCTCCGGTCGCTAACGCTCGCGGCTCGCCTATTCGTCCACGGCAAGATGCCGCGGCTATATGTGTCGTGTTTAATCATTCCGCACTCCGCAATCCGAATTCCGCAATTCTCCCTTACCGTGCTTCTTGGAGATGGTTGTGGATGTTGTCGATGTGATCGGTGGTTTCTTTACCGCCCTCAATAACAGGAGAGCCGTTGTAATAGCCATCAGAATCAATTAAGTATGGATTTCCATTAGTGTCAGTTTTTCCCAAAATAAGCCCAGGCTTTCCATCGGGACCCCATGAGTAGATAAGTGGGACTAATTGAAATGCATTCACATCAAGGCGATATGGGTCATAAGGATCGTGATTTGCATCTACATCGCGATAAGGAGGCGGAAGCGTTCTATCCTCTGGCTGGAACGAAGACACAAACCCCGCTGGCCAACGGAAATAAGAAATCGGCTGTCCCCAGCCATCCAAAAATTCTGGGGCACCATCTTCATCAGTGTCACCGATATCCTGTGCATTGAACATGGTGCGGGCTTCACCATCTCCAGTCATGTACATGATGGTTAGATACAAACACTCCGCACTCTGATTGCGTTCAATTAAGTTTTCATCATTGACAAGAGTGTTGTACCGCCGGAAATAGGCGTTTGATATTGTCGGTACATTTACAGAGTAACCTGATAACGCCGGATTAGTTATTGGATAAATAGGTCCAATTGTTATCCGAGTCATTCTTGTGGCATTAGGATTCGGAAGCTTATTGCCAATCGCATCCCCAAGAATGTCACTCCAACGATCAGGCATTTCCATCTGCATGATGATGCGCTGCGCTACCAAGCGGAATTCCAGATAAGCCTTGCCTTCAAGCGGAGGTGCATTTGGAGGAGGTAAAATATCCACCCGTCGCGTCTCATAGCTCGCCCATTGCTCCATGAGCAGCGTGTGCAGCTTCGAGATCGTCATCTTGGTGCGGGAGGCGCGGGAGTGTTCCATCGCCGCGCGCGACGCGCCGAGGAACATCACGCTCAGCGTCGCCATGATCGCGATGGCGATCAGCAGCTCGATGAGCGTCACGCCCAGCCGCGACACAACGTGTCGCACGGCGCGTGGCGAACAGCACGAAACGAGCAGAGCCGTGCGAGACGTTGTCTCGCGGCTACCTCCCCCTTCCCCTTTCCACTTTCCACTTTTCCCGTTCATTCTTGTTCACTCTCCAACGTGCCGCCCGAGAAGTTCGACAGCGTATCGGCAATGTCGCCAGTGAAGGGACCGGTGGGGAAGAGCAGCAGGTTGCTGGCGTCGGATACAGAAGTCGAATTCATAATATCAGCGGGGGTAAAGTCTCCCCATTCGTCATCAAGTCCTGCGTGAAGTATTTGAAATTTCTTCTTATTGACAAAATGAATGTCAGCGGGAGTCGGCGTCGCACCACTAAATCCCTCGCGAAGTTTCTTGAGCGCGAAAATGTTGGAGCCAAACACGCCTGATAGATCGAGGTCATAGTTCACGGGATCGTAGCGTGAAGTATCAAAGTAGGCATAGGAACTCACCGAGCTCTTGGGGGCATAGGTCCAGAGATTAATGCGGCGTTGTTGGGTAACACCATTAACCACTACATCGTAAGTCAACCAGCGACCGTCAAAGTCTCCGGCATCAGTGCGTGGACTTAATCGCGTCAAATCAAATTCGTAGAGCCGATCGCGGTTTTCTAGTATCTCGTCGCTCAAATCAGGAGCCGTTGCAGGATTGGTTGCATCGGCAAACGAGGGACCTCCGGGGCCTGAGATTGGATAGACAGGATCGCTACTGAACCCGCCCAACCAAAAGTAAATTGCTTCGGCAGCGTTCATACCACCATCGAGGTCGGTCGGATTGCCAGCGGGCAAGCTACCCGTTTGGCCTGCCAAACGGCGCAGTAATCCTTCAGGCTCGTTGTGTCTTGGGAACGCTTTGCGAAAACTGCGGATAAAATCGTTAATCGTTTGCTGGGAAATCGAGTCTCCCAGGTAATTGGGATCGCTTACGCTGCTGTTATCATTCATCGCATTCGGCGGATACGCCCCGCCCGTGTTGGTCTTAAATCGCTCCATCGCATCGGCCAATTGCCCGATCTCCAGCGTGATCGCGGCCCGCTTCGAGGCGCGCATGGCATTCATCGCTCCCGCCGTGATGAGGCTGGCCAGAATCGCGATGATCGTGATCACGACCAAGAGTTCGGTGAGCGTGAAGGCAGCGTAGCCGTGTCGCAACGCGACACACGGTTGGCGACGTTCACCCTTGCACCGTGCGACGCGTTGCGTCGCGGCTGTCCCTGTGTTTTTCTTTTCCATGGCAAATCTCTCCTGCTTAGCTAGCTGACTTAATGCAAATCCCATGCGCACTGCCGAAATCTCCGTGCGATTCGTTGAATCGCGGCTATTTTGGTCATCATAGCCGGTTTGTGTCTCAGAATGCGACCAAAACCGCCGTTTTACCCCCCTGAATGGCCATTTATCTCAACCTGCGACAGGGGCCGAGTGGCTCCGTTGCCACAGGTGATTGTAGCGAAATGGAACAGTGAGGGGCTGGGATCTGGGGGCTAGGGGCTGGTATTCTTAGATTCCCAGTCCCCAAATCCCAACCCCCAGTCCCCGACTACCCCGTCAAACCATTGATCAGTTCCACCAGCGGGATGAAGAGCGCGATCACGATAAAGCCGACCGCTCCACCGAGGAAGATGATGAGCAAGGGTTCCATCAGCTTGGTGAGGCCGTCGGTGAGCACCGCGACTTCTTCGTCGTAGGTGTCCGCCACTTTGTAAAGCATCGTGTCGAGTTCGCCGGTTTCTTCGCCGACGTCGACCATGTTCACCACAATGTCGTCGACGACGCGCTGGCGGTATTTCATCATGTAGATCAGAATTCCCACCGGCCCGCCAATAAAGCAGAACCAGAAGAATGCGGCCACGGGATGGAAGCTGAGCTTCGAGTATTCCTTGAGCGGCTGGGCGATCGCGTCGCCCTCGCGGATGCGTTCGCTGACCCGGGCATACAGCTTTTCAAAGACGGCGTTGCCGGCCGTTTCGCGGGTGATGTTGAGGGCTTCCAAAATGGGCACGCCGGAGGAAATCAGCGTCCCCAAGGTCCGCGACGTGCGGGCCATGATGTTCTTCTCAATCAGGTTGCCAAAGATGGGCACCTTGATCGTGAATTGGTCCCAACCCATGCGGCCCGCTTTGAATTTGCGAATCAATTTGATCGTGAGCCAAATCGCAATCGGCACGCCGGGAATCAAATACCAAAAGTCGACGCACCACTGCGAGAACGCGATCAGGTAAACCGTCATCAACGGCAGATCGAGCTCAAAGTCGTCGAAAATCGCCTGAAAGCTCGGAACGATCTTGATCATGATGAACGTCAAAATACCGACCGCCACGGTGACCACCACCACCGGGTAAATCATCGCGGATTTGACTTTGCGCTTGAGCGATTCAGCCCGTTCCTTGAAGTCGGCTAAGCGCTGCAAAATCACTTCGAGCGCGCCGCCCGCCTCGCCCGCCTTGATCATGTTCACATACAAGCGGTCAAAAGCCTTCGGGGACTTGGCCATCGCTTCGGAAAGCGTGTCGCCCGCCTCGATGGCTTCGCAGGTATCTTCGAGTGAATATTTCAAGCGGCCCGGCTTGGATTGTTCGCTGAGAATCCGCAAGGAGCGCAAAATCGGCAGGCCGGCGTCTTGCAGAATCGAGAGTTGCCGGGTGAACGCGGTGAGGTCTTTGGATCGGATGCCACCGAAGACGAAGCCACGCTTCTTTTTGCTGCCGCCCCCCTCGGCCTTCTTGCGGGCCTTCTTGACGGAGATCTTGGTGACGAAGTATCCCATTTGCCGAATCGTGGCTTGGGCATCTTCTTCGGTCGGAGCATCGATCACGTCCTTGATCTCGGCACCGGTCGAATCCATCGCTTCGAATTGAAAAGTAGGCATGGGAATGTTCCAGAGGGCTATCGGCTCTCAGCTATCGGCTCTTGGCCAGATAGCCAGATAAGTTTGAACCGCGCTTCCCTGTTCAATTTTGCTGTCTCGTTCCGATTGATTCTGAATGGCTGACAGCCAATGGCCGACAGCCAATGGCCTATTATTTTATCCTTCTATAATCGTTTCTCTCACAACTTCCTCGGGAGTCGTCACCCCCTCGTAAGCAACTTTCATTCCCGCGTCACGCAAGGTGAGCATGCCACCCTTTTGGGCGGCGTTGCGGAGCTCGTCGGTCGAGGCGTTCTGCATGATGAGTTCCCGCAGGTCATTATTCATGATCATCAGCTCGAACAGCCCCACGCGACCCTTATATCCAGTATTGTTACAATTTTCGCAGCCAGAGCCACGATAAAATTTCTTTCCCTTGATTTGAGCGGCCGAAAGCTGCAAATCGTCGAGGATTTCCTTGCTGGGCACATACTCCTCACGGCACTTGGTGCAGACTTTCCGCACCAGCCGCTGGGCCAAAATGGCCTCGACCGTGGCGGTAATCAAGAACGTCGGCACCCCCATGTCTTTGAGGCGGGTAATCGTGCTGGGGGCGTCGTTCGTGTGCAGCGTGCTGAAAACCATGTGACCGGTCAGCGAGGCCTGAATCGCAATTTCAGCCGTTTCGTAGTCGCGAATCTCGCCGACCAGAATCTTGTCCGGATCTTGCCGCAAAATTGAACGCAAGCATTGCGCAAACGTGTTGCCAATCGCGGCGTCGATCGGCACCTGGATAATGCCTTCCATGTCGTACTCCACCGGATCCTCGGTGGTAATCAGCTTGTCTTCGATGACGTTCAGCTCATTGAGGGCCGAGTAGAGCGTGGTCGTTTTGCCCGAACCCGTGGGCCCCGTCACCAGGACAATGCCATTGGGCTTGGAAATCACTACGCGGAACAGGGCCATCAATTCGTCGTTCATGCCGACGTTTTTCAGGTCGAGCGATACCACGGAGCGGTCAAGCACCCGCATGACGACGCTCTCGCCAAACATCGTGGGGAGCACGCTCACGCGCAAGTCGACGGGGTGACCACCGACCGTGAGCTCGATGCGACCGTCCTGCGGCAGGCGGCGTTCGGCGATGTCGAGGTTCGCCATCACCTTGATGCGGGTCGTGATCGCGAACGCCAAGTGACGCGGCGGGGGCACCATTTCGTAGAGCACGCCGTCGGCCTTGATGCGGATGCGGAACTCATCTTCAAACGGCTCGAAGTGCAAGTCGCTCGCATGGTCTTTGATCGCCAGCAGCAGCACCATGTTCAGCAACTTGCGGACGGGGGCGCTGTCGGCCATCGCCTCGACGCTCGCCAGGTCGACGGAATTTCCTTCCGCCGCAGCGACCGCGGCAGCCAGGTCTTTGTCGTTTTCCAGATCGGAAACAATGGATTCGACGCTCTCGCTGCTCTCGCCGTAATAGCGGTCCAGCGCGGCCAGGACTGCAGGCTCGGTGGCAACCACCACGCGGATGTTGTAGCCGAGGAATGTGCGCAGCTCGTCTTGGACACTCAAGTTTTGTGGATCGCACATCGCCACGGTGAGCGTATCGCCATCAAACTCAATCGGCACGATGCGGTACATCTGGGCCATCGGCTCGGTGACTTTGGAGAGCGTCTCGGGCGTGATGGTGAGATCGCCGAGGGCCACCGTCCGTAACGACATCTGCTCGCCCAGGGCCTGGGCGAGTTGGTCGTCGTTGATGAGGCCCATGTCCATGGCCACCTGACCCAACAATTGGCCAGGGCGCTGCTCTTGTTCCTCAACCAACAGCTCAAGCTGCTCGTCGGAAACGTAGCCAAGGTCGACCAGGATTTGTCCAATGCGGCGTAGAGCCATAATTCAGCAGGGGTCAGGGGCTAGGGGTCGGGGGTCAGGCTTAGCCGCGATTCAACGAATCGCACGGACTTATTCCTCAGGCGTCACTGGTTCGTCGAACACTCCGCGCTCAGCTCCCGCGATGCGCTTGGCCAATTCGTCGGGAGAGTTCGCTTTCGCGAGCACGTCTTCCTTAGTAGCGATTTCGGTTTTCCAAATTTCAAATAAGTGGTCGTCGAGCAACTGCATGCCATGCTTGGAACCTGTTTGGATCGACGAGGTGATGCGGAAAATTTTGTTTTCGCGAATCAGGTTGGCGATGCCGGGCGTGACCACGAGTGTTTCAAACGCCGCCACGCGGCCACCGCCGATCCGGGGGATCAACTGCTGGGCGAGAATGCCGATGATCGAGGTCGCAAGCTGCGTGCGGATTTGATCCTGCTGATTGGTGGGGAACACGTCGATGATGCGGTTGATCGTGCCGGCGGCGCTACTCGTATGGAGCGTGCCGAACACCACGTGGCCTGTTTCCGCCGCGGTAATGGCGGCTTCAATCGTTTCGAGGTCGCGCATTTCGCCCACGAGAATCACGTCGGGATCCTGCCGCAAAGCCCGGCGAATCGCCTCGGCAAAGGAGGTCACGTCCACGCCCACTTCGCGTTGGTTGATCGTGCTCTTGCGGTGGTTGTGATAGAACTCGATGGGGTCTTCGATCGTGATGATGTGGTGATCGACCGTCGTGTTGATGTAGTCGATCATCGCGGCGAGCGAGGTACTCTTACCGGAACCGGTGGGCCCCGTCACGAGAATCAACCCACGGGGCCGCATAATCATGTCTTTGAAAATCGGCGGCACGTTGAGTTGGTCCATGCTCATCAAGTGGACCGGAATCTGCCGCAACACCATCGCCACGTTGCCGCGCTGGCGGAAAACCGACACGCGGAAGCGGGCTTGATCGCCGAAGGCAAAGCCGAAGTCGGTGCTGCCCGTTTCTTGAAATTCCTGTTGGCAGCGGTCGGGCGTGATGCTTTTCATCAGACCCATGGTGTCGGCGGGTTCGAGCACTTTGGTCTTGAGCTTCTGCATATGGCCATGCAGACGCAGTACGGGAGGCTGCCCCACCGTGATGTGCAAGTCGCTCGCTCCCTGCTTCACTTGAGCCGAGAGCAATTTGTCGATCAGAATTGTGCCCATAAATCTCTGTTTCCGTGCGACGCGTTGCGTCGCGGCTTCATACCTTACATTCTAATTGCTATTCGCTTGCTTAGGCTTCCACCTTTTTGGCGACGCGGAAGACTTCTTCTAGCGTGGTCACGCCCATCAAGGCTTTGCGGATACCATCATCGTAAAGTGTTGTCATCCCTGTGCTTATGGCGACCTTGCGAATGTCGGCGGTTGAGGCCCCTTGGAATGCCAGTTCCCGCACCTTCGAGTTCATCATCATCAATTCAAAGATGCCGAGTCGCCCGCGATAACCACCCTTGCCGCAGTGCGAGCAACCTTGTCCCTTCATGAACGTGGCCCCCGCGGCTTGCTCGGGGGTGATTCCGGCGGCTTCGAGTTGGGCGTCCGTCGGTTGATAGGGATGTTTGCATTTGGTGCAAACCACCCGGACCAAGCGTTGGGCCAAGATGCCGATGATGCTCCCCGCCACCAAATAGGCGGGCACACCCATATCGACCATGCGCGTGATCGCGCCGGGGGCATCGTTGGTGTGCAGCGTGCTGAACACCAAGTGGCCCGTGAGCGAGGCTTGAATACCCATCGACGCGGTTTCTTGGTCGCGCATTTCGCCGACAAGAATAATGTTGGGTGCCTGCCGCAACATCGCGCGAATGATCAACGCGAAGTCGAGGCCAATGGAGTGCTTGACTTCCACCTGGTTGATGCCCGGCAAATAGTATTCCACCGGGTCTTCCGCCGTAATGATTTTGCGGTCGGGGCGATTGAGTTCATTGAGCGCGGCGTAGAGAGTCGTCGTTTTGCCCGATCCCGTCGGACCTGTCACCAGAAAAATACCGTTCGGCCGTCGAATCAGGGTGCGGAACTTGCGGAAGTCGCTTTCCGACAAGCCCAATTGCCGTACACCGACTTTAATGTTGTCCTTGTCCAACAGCCGCATCACGCAGGATTGGCCGTGCGTGGTGGGCAACATGCTCACGCGCAGATCAAGCTCCTTGCCACCTGCCGTGATCTTGATGCGACCGTCCTGGGTGCGGCGGCGTTCGGCGATGTCCATTTTGGCCAAAATCTTGATACGCGAGAGCAAGGCCCCGAGCAGTCGCCGTGGCGGGCTATCGCGTTCCACCAACACACCGTCAATCCGATAGCGAATGCGCACGCGGCTTTCAAACGGTTCCACGTGAATGTCCGAGGCTCGCAACTGCACGGCTTCGGTAATCATGAGTTGCACGAGCCGCACGATTGGTGCGCTCGTTTCGTCGACCACGTCGTCGTCGCCTTGGGCGTCGTCGCCTTCGGTCTCGGTGAAGTCGATGGCGGTGTCGGTGAATTCTTGCAGCATCGAGTCCGCCGATTCGCCGTCGACCTGACCGTAGTTGCGATTGATCGCTTCGAGAATGCTTTCGCGAGTTGAAATGCCGATTTCGACTTTGCGGTTCAGAATGAACTGCAACTTGTCGAAGGTTTCAAACGCCTCGGGATCGCTCACCACGACCTTGAGTTTGCCGTCCTCCTCCGAGAAGGGGATCACCGCGTTTTCGCGGGCGACCGATTCGGGGACAAGTTCCACCACGGCGGGGGGAATCGGCACGCTGTTCAAGTCGTAGTATTCATACTTGTGCAACTCCGCCAATGAGCGCCAGACTTGCTCGGGCGTGCCGTAGCCAAGCTGCACGATGGCATCTTGTAACTTCAACCGGCGTGACGAGGCGACCGTCTCGGCTTCCTGCAATTGCTCGGGGCCAATGACGCGCTTCTTGATAAGGTATTCACCGAGTTTCGACATCGCTCAGAATTCTCTGGTCGGGGCTCTGCTTGTTCCGGCGGAGATTCTGGGAGAAGCTCGCGTAGGCTTCCTTCCCGTCGCTGCCGAACTTGGCCATGCAAGGAAGAGAAACACGGAGCGGAACCACCGAGCGTTTGCTTCTCGCTCGGAGGCGATGCTAGACAGAAGTCCTCACACCCTCGCTAGTTACGCGAATCCCCCAACTCACCGCATAATTACTAGGCTACTGGTCGTAGGGGCAAATGTCAATTATTCGCACTTGCCAAGAACAGCCCCCGGCGCAAGCCGAAGGGACTGAATAATCGAACTCTCAACGCAAGCTCATCCGACGAGCGCGGGTGGCTATTTTAAGGCTATTTCGCTTGCTTCGTGGTCCCATTGCCCTTCAATTTGCGCGCATCTTTGTGGAGCCTGTCCGCCGTTTCCCGTAGTGCGTCGGCCTGGGAATAGAGATCAAGCGATTCCAACAGATGGGCCGATTGTTCCAATTGCCATGCCGTTTCGCGCAACGCCAACACAGGCGAGCTAACCGCCGGTCGCCAAGGATGTGGCACGGGGGGTGGAGTCGGCGGAGCATTCCAAGCTGGTTCGGGTTGGAAATCCGAGACGATCGAGCCCCCCATTTCTTCCTGCAACCGCAAGACTTCCCGCGCTACGTCCTGCGGTGTGGGAACTGGTGGCACATCCGCGGCAATTGCAGCCACTCTCTCGGTGGCGATAGGATTCTCGGCTTCGTTGGCCCACACTCGGGCCGAGCAAACGAGCAATAAGAACAGCAGAATTTGAAAATCGTGACGACGACAGGCACGCATGATAGACCTCCCCTGGGGTGACTGGAACTCCCTCGTTCTAAATCGGGAGCACGCAAGGAGACAACAGCAATTTTGTCTGCCAGATAGCAGTTCTCAGGCGTGCGCGCACTTTCCACAATGCCCGCGGAGCAAGACTTCGGTGATCTCACCAAGCTTATCCCGGCGAGGTCCACGACTGGGGGTGAGTTGAAAGGAAAACTCTTCAAGGCAGGTCACCTTGCCGCAGTCCACACACATGAAGTGGGGATGTTCCAGCTCGTGCTGGCTGGCCGCCGTGCGAAACTCAAACCGGCGAATTTGGTCTCCAAGATCCAGCTTAAAGAGCAGTCCCGCGTCGGTGAGCTCGTGCAACACGCGGTAAATCGTTGATTGATCGAACCCAAATTCGCTCAGCGCGTCGACCACTTCGCCATGACTCACCGGCTTGCCGTGCCCGGCTAGCTGACGCAACACACCGACCCGCGCGGCGGTGCTCCGCAGGCCGGCCTGTTTAAGAATCCCCTTGGCCCAAGGAGTGTCATGTATGGGTTCAACAGCCACGGTTCACCTCGCGAGAAATAATCAATAGATTTGAGTTTCTCGCATTTGCAGGTGATTTGCAAGTATTAACTCCCATTTAGCCGCGGAGCTTGCTCCGCGTTGTGGGAGCGCGGAGCAAGCTTCGCGGCTAAATACACAAAAAAGGACGCTGCCCTGGCGAGCAGCGCCCCGATTCATCACCGATCCCTGTGGATCGTTGCTTAGATCACAGTATTTCACCTCAAAATGTTCAGATCAAATGGGTCGGAAAAGCGGATTCATAGTCCAGGTCGTAACGGCTCAGCGTTTCGTACTCTTTCTGGGCCTCTATGTCTGTCAGATATTGCAGGGGACGCTCGACAACATCCTCGGTCGTGGGACGCACACGGACGTAACGGACACGATCGGGTTCGGGTCGCTCTTCGCTAGCTAGGTAGCGGGGGCGGCGTCCCACGTAGCCAGCACGTTCGCGTGGCAGATACCCGCGTGATCCGACAGCTAAACGGATCAAGAATGTTCGGATGACCGTGAGCGATTCGCCGCCGGTGCGCTCTTGGCAGAGCCATTTGGCTTCGCGCCATAGCGGTTCGTGGCGGGCCAGTTCCAGCAGTTCATGCCCGTCGTGCGTCAGCCGCACACAAGGAACGCCAGCGGTTGTGCGATCGACTTCCTTCAAAAAACCACCATCGATCAACAGCCGGAGGTGATAGCGAATCCGCTCGTCGATTTCAAAACTGGTGGGCGGTTCGTGAACCGTGCCGTTTCGATGGTATGTGCCGGTATGCAGAGCGCTCACCGAGCAGTCGGCCCCACGCGCTTCGATATCCAGAAGCAATTGCCGCGCAAGATCCAAATCGCGTTTCATGATGTGCACCTCCATTTGCACGTGACTGAACTGGGTTCACCGGCACGCAGCTCGCGACGGCATTGTGGCAATGTGTGCCAGAATGACCGTGCGGGTCAATATTGATTTTATTGCTAGCTGTTTGGCATGTTCCAGAAGTCTGCGTGTCCCTATGTTTTAACTCCTTGATTTGACATGTGGTAAACATGCAACTATACTAAATGCATGTCCAAAATGATCCAAATTCGGCATGTTCCCAACGAAATCCATGGGCAGCTCAAATCGCGAGCTGCGTTGGCCCAAATGTCGCTCTCGGATTACTTGTTGGCAGAGCTACGGCGGCTCGCGGAGCGTCCCACGTATCAAGAAATGATCGACCGACTCGAACGACACCCGGCCGTCAAGACAAAACTCTCTCCTGCCGAAGTTATCCGCGCGGAGCGTGATCGGGAATGATTGTCCTTGATGCGTCGTGTCTACTTGAGTTGCTTCTCCAGCGACCGAGCAAGAATCTGATCGCGGAGAGATTGGTAGGCCACGAAAGAGAGCTCTGTGCTCCGAGTCTCGTCGACGTGGAAACTTGTCACGTGTTACGCAGGTATTTGCTGCTCGGCGAACTCTCTGCCCGGCGGGGCCGAGAGGCCGTTGAGGAGCTCATGGATTTTCCACTAGAGCGTTATCCTCAGACGCTGTTACTTTCGAGAATATGGCAATTGCGGAGTAACCTTACTGCTTACGATGCCACTTATGTAGCTCTCGCCGAGGCTCTCAATGTAGTTTTGTTGACCTGTGACAAAAAGTTGGCCAACTCGATCGGTCATAAAGCGACAATCGAGGTCATCGCCGGAGCTTAGTGAACATGCTTACTGCCAGGAAAACCAACAACACACTTGAAGTCGGCTCCGGCACCGCGAAACTCGCCGCCAGCGCGCCGCCTGCTCCGTATTGTTCCTGCCAAAGTGCCAAGTCGGTAGCATTGCCATTGTTGCGCTGCCAAACGAGAAAATCTCGGCCATCCACGTCGCCATCGCCGTCGAAATCCCCAGAGGGCACCGGCAAGGTCACGAATTGATTGCCGGTTATGTTCGCCAAATTGACGGAACTGGGGCCACCCAAATTACTCCGCAACACGCCCACCCCCGCCAACTGATTCGAGACGTTGCCGTAATTGCCACTGCCGATAAACGCCGCGATTTTGATGTCAGCCGTCGGATTCCCCAACACGGAAAGTGGGAGCGAAAACTCGATCCCCGTGAGCACGCTTGCCGGTGTGCCAGTCGCGGCCCCCGAGCCGGCATTCACGCCCTGCGTGTTGCTGTTGTTGATCGCCATCAGCAGGTCCACCTCGTTGAGAAAATCGCGATGACCCCGGCTGTTCGTGGGGTCGTTCACCGTATCAATCGGCTCGGCAAATTCATGTTCGGGGGGCATGCAGTTTGTATCGCTCGGGCCCGTGCAACCGTTATTGACTTGGTCAATCGGCTCGCCGATTCCCAAGCCTGGTTCGACGCCGGAGTGGTTCCACTGAAAGCCGATTTCGCTCTTGTCGCCCGCCGCGCCTTGCGTCAGGTCCGCGTAGTAGGCCGAGAGTGTCCAGCGGGTGATTGCTGGCGAACCGTAGGTATGGTTTCCATTGGAAAAGGCAAGAAAGTGATCGGCGGCGAAAGTGGTGTCGAACCGCAAGCCATTCAGGGCTTGCAGCGCGCCATTGCTCCCGCCACAACAATAGGGGTCAACCAACGCCGGCAGACTCGCCCCCACAATCTGATTCACCCCGCCGGGCCCCGAGTCGATAAACACGCTCAGCTTGTTGAAGTTGGCTTCCAAATTTCCGGTGATCAACACGTATAGCCGGTCAGCTCGAACCGTGGCAAAAACCCGATCGATCTCGGAACCACCGGTCGCCGCTTTCGGATCACCATTCGTCGAGTTGCCGTAGCCCGTGTTCGTATTTTGCACCGAACGTGCCGCGCCGTAGTCGGCTTCATCACCCACGAAAGTGCCGTCGACGGCAATCTGTGCTTCACACCAATTTCCAACCGTCAGCAACAAGAGCAACGTGCAGGCACAGATTCTCATCAACGATCAAACTTTCCGCCTAGACTTACGCTCGATGGCCGCAAGTTCAGAAATATCAGGGAGCAGCCACAAACGGCTATCAACAAACTGCCTGGCTCGGGAACCAGCATTATAGCCACGGGCGTCAGATTTCCGCCAACAACTTGCGCGAAAAGCGCGAGGTTACTTACCGCAAGATTCGCACTCAGTTGCACCTCAATTTGTCCTTTGAGGCCGTCCGAGAAATTCAACCACGCGAGTTCTTGAGGCGTCGGTTGGTCGATCGCCGCAGCGCCGCCAAAGTCGTCGACGGGAGCCACGATTCCCAAATCAAGCCCTGGAGAACGCAGCACCAACAACGAGACGGCGTTCGCAGCGAGCAACAGCCTGCCAGAATTCTGCTGGAACCGTGCGACCACTTCGCCGGGGTTCAACGCAGCCAGTGCAGCCGCCGGACTGCCGCCGAAGCCAAAATTCTCGAGCACGATGCTGCCATCCGCCGCCGCAGTCACGCGACCATCGCCATCGAAATCCCCGTCGGCCCAGCCCTGCCCTTGTCCCGCTCCGAGCTTGCCGAGGATCTGCGTGCCATCGGCACTATCAACGCGACGATCCAAATTCGCATCGCCAAACCGCGTGCCGAGCACGCCGATCACCAATTCGTTGAGATCAGCGGAATCAACGACATTCGTAGGTGCAACCAAACCATAGATTGCGGCGTTGCCGTTGAAATTCTTTCTGAGTAAATCGATATCACCAGCATCCCTAACGTCATCCAGGTTGAAATCGCCCCGGCGCTCCGCCGCGTCGGCCCGCAAAGTTGGTGGCCCGACGTCGAAGTGCAAGTGATTCTGATGCCCGCCGGAAGTGTCGTTGAAAAACGACATGGTCGGACGCAAGCGGCGGATCTCGTTGAGAATATCGACATTGGATGTGATGATTCGCGAAATGCGGGCGTCGGGGGGAGCATTGTCGATAAACGTGACGGCATGTTGCACAACGATGTTTTCTTCCGTGCTCAACGCACCATTGCCGAAGTTCCAGGTTGAATCGTCGACGTGCAAATCGATATCCATCCCCGCCCGATGGGTGTTATGGCAGCACTCGGATCCATAGCCGTCGGAGGCCGAGAGTGCGTTCACCAGTTGGGTTCTCCCCGTGAGCGATTTAGCCGCCGCGGAACTTTGGCGAATTGTTTCCAGGCTCCAACTTGTCGCGAAATCCTCGAACTGCGGCGTGTTTCCGGTGCGTTGGCCCGTCCCCGGATCGCGGCCGGGGAGAATGTCGAAATTCCCAATCATGCGGTTCTCAGACCAGGGAATGGTCTGTGGATCGGGATCGACGAGCCGCTCCCACTGCGGAGCATTTGCGGCGTTGAGCCAGCCAGCCGTCGTGGGACCGATGATCCCGTCGACATCGGCCTGCGTCGTGTTCACACCGCCGACGAGGGCTGCTTGTAATGTACGCAGCGCGGAATCGGTGCTCGCACTGAACAGACCCGTGATCGGAATCGCGACATTCCCTTCGGCCACGTAACCAAGATAACTCAGCCGCTGCTGCTGTTGTGCCACAAACAGTGGATTATTCGTGCGGCCCAGGCCTTCGAGGCTTTGCCCCACCTGCCCACGACCGTTGCCTGTAAAATCTTTACGCACCGTGATTTCAAAGGTCTTATTCACGCCGTTCACCAGAACCGAGCCTGTTAGCTTCCCTTGAAAACCTCGCGCGGCCGCGTCGGTATCGCCTAAACTCGGCGTGTTCGCGGCGTTATTTGGGAACAACCAAAATCTGCCGGTACTAACAAACGGTGAGCCGACGAGCGTGTCACTCAATAGACGGGTGTGACGGCTCGGCGTCTGCAAATTGGAAAAGATTGCACCAGCGGGAATGCCAGGAACTTTCGCGAGGTCGATTTCGATCGCATCGCCCGAACGACCAAAAAAGTCGTAATCCGCCGCCGAGGCGTCAGGGCCACAGGCGAGCACGGCGAGAAGTATCAAGAGTATTTTGTAGTGACGAGGCATGGGTGTCTCAAAGGAGCGAAATGGAAATTTGCGATAACAGGTGGCGCGAAACTGAAAATCAGTTCCGTGATTACTTGAAAAAAGATGCCCGAGAAAAGGGGCAGAGCGTTGCGTCAACGACATGAGCCGTTGGGGTACGCAACGAGTGAGAAGATCATGAGATCGCGTCAAAACCTGGGTGAGGCGTGATTTCCCTGAGATTAAACGTGGGATGCGGGCGAGTCAACAGCTTGTCGGCATCCCGCACGAGAACTTCCCCATGGCCGCGTTGGCGGGTGGTACAATCGGGCGATCTCATCGCTCTGACCCCCACAAGGCCGTCAATGCCCCTCGCCAACGACGACTCCACCGCCGAAACCCGCCAAATTCTTGTCGATTCCCGCGCACTGCTGGCCAACGATCACTTCGTGTACATTTCCGGCGACCACGGCAGCGGCTGGATTGACAAGGACGCCATCTTCGTCGACCCGCACCGCATCCGCCGACTCACGCAACTTCTCGCCGCTGCGGTTGGCCATTTCCAAGCCGAGATCCTCTGCGGGCCGGCGACCGGCGGATTGATCGTCGCCCAGTGGACGGCCTTCGAACTCGGTCTGCCCGCCGTGTTTGCCGAGCATACCGCCCCACGCTCTTCCGAGCTGCACGGCGAGTTCACCTTGCATCGCGGCTACGACCAACTCGTCGCCGGCAAACGGGTTCTGGTCGTTGATGACGTCGTCAACACCGGCCTCTCCATCCGTCAAACCGCAACCGCCGTGCAGCGTGCAGGCGGCACGGTTATCGCGGCAGCCGCCCTTGTCGACCGGGGCAACGTCGACGCTCAATCCCTCGGCGTCCCCGAGTATTTCTACCTCGTGGAACACGACATCCCCGACTGGTCTGCCGCGGAATGCCCCCTCTGCCAATCCGGCGTCCCGATCAACACCCGCTACGCCCACGGTCAAGATTTTCTCGATGCCAAACAGCAATCTGCCGCCGATTCGTGACACTTAGCCCACCCTCCCCAGCTAGCAAGTCCGCCGGTAGAATGAAGGATTGTGTCCTACTTGAGCAGTGTGGACTAAGTTTACGCCGCAAAGGCTAGCCAGGAAGGTTCTTCGCAAATGACCAAGCACATCTTCGTGACCGGTGGCGTCGTCAGCTCCCTGGGCAAGGGTCTCACCAGTGCGTCGGCAGGCATGTTGCTCGAACGCCGCGGACTGTCGGTCCGCATGCAAAAGCTCGACCCCTACATTAACGTCGATCCCGGCACGATGAGCCCCTATCAGCACGGCGAAGTTTACGTGCTCGACGACGGCAGCGAGACGGACCTCGATCTCGGTCATTACGAGCGGTTCACGAGCTCGCCACTCACCCGCGATTCCAATTACACCACCGGCCAGATTTACCTGTCGGTCATCAACAAGGAACGCCGCGGCGAATTCCTCGGCAAGACCGTACAGGTGATTCCACACATCACCAACGAAATTAAATCGGTGATTCACAAGATCGCCAAGGATGCCGACGAGCGCGTCGACGTGGTCATCACCGAGATCGGCGGCACGGTCGGCGATATCGAGAGCCTGCCGTTTCTCGAAGCAATCCGCCAATTCGCGCTCGACGTGGGCAAAGAAAACTGCCTGTACATTCACCTCACCCTCGTGCCCTACTTGAAGGCCGCGCGGGAGTTGAAAACCAAGCCGACGCAGCACTCCGTCGGCCAGCTTCGCCAGATCGGCATTCAACCCGACATCCTCATCTGCCGTACCGAGCAGCCGATCAGTCGTGAGGATCGCGAGAAGATCGCCCTGTTCTGCAACATCTCACTTGAAGCAGTGATCGAAGAGCGCGACAAAGATTTTTCGATCTACGAAGTGCCGCTCAGCCTCGTCGACAACAACCTCGATGGCCTCATTTGCCGTAAATTGGGACTGCAAACCCCGGACCCCGACATCGAGGATTGGAGGAACTTGCTCAAGCGGCTCCGTAATCCCGAGCATGAAGTCAGCATTGCCGTGGTCGGCAAATACGCCGAGCATCGCGACGCCTACAAGTCGATTTACGAATCGCTCGATCATGCCGGCATGGCCCATGGAGCCCAGATTCGTTTGGCTCGCATTCGCAGCGAAGACGTTGAAGCGGAAGGGGCCGAAAAGTTGCTCGCCGGTTACGACGGCATTTTGGTACCGGGTGGTTTCGGTGAGCGGGGCATCGAAGGCAAAGTCTCGGCCATCCGTTACGCCCGCGAGAAAAACATTCCCTTCTTTGGCATTTGCCTGGGCATGCAATGTGCCGTCGTGGAATTCGCTCGTAACCTGTGCGGGATGGACGGCGCGCACTCCACCGAGTTCGACAAAGAAACCCGCTACCCCGTGATCTGCCTGCTCAATGATCAGAAAACAATCACCGACAAAGGGGGCACGATGCGGCTCGGTGCGCAGCCCACGAATCTCGCCGCTGGCAGCCACGCCGCCATGAGCTACGGCAAGCAACTCATCAGCGAGCGCCATCGTCACCGTTACGAAGTGAATAACGAGTATCGCCAACAACTAGTCGACCAAGGTCTTGCCGTGTCGGGCAGTAGCTCCGATGGTTCGCTCGTGGAAATCATCGAACTCCCCAGCCACCCCTGGTTTGTGGCCGTGCAGTATCATCCGGAATTTCAGTCGAAACCAACCGCGGCCCATCCCTTGTTTGCAGGCTTCGTCAAAGCTGCCGTCGATCACCGGCAAGCTCGCAAGGATCGGCCCAACGACACTTCGCGTGAAAACTCAGAGACGAGCGGGGATGAAGAAACCGTCCCCTTTGTCCGCAAAGCCCGCTAACCAAGTCTCCGTAAGGCCCGCTAACCAAGAAAACTCCCATGAGCGACGAAAAAAAGATTTTCATCGACGAGGACTGGAAAAGCCAAGTCGAAAAAGAAAAGGAAACCTTTGCCCAAAAAGCCGCGGCGGAACCCGCAGCCGAGGCCGATCCCTACAATCTGCCGCCCGCGTCGTTTGAGATGCTCGTCACCACCTTCGCCTCGGAAGCGATGGTTGCTCTCGGGCAACTCCCCAATCCATTCACGAACGAACACTCGATCAGTTGGGAACACGCCCGTTACACAATCGACATGCTGCAAGTTTTGCAGGATAAGACCAAGGGAAATCTTTCGCCCGAGGAAGCCGGGATGTTGGAAACCATCCTACACCAACTCCGGCTCGCGTTTGTGACGTTGCAGACGGAGTACAACAACCAAACCGCCGGCGGTGGGCTGAAAATCTAGAAACGCCGCGACTTGTCGCGCGAAACACACGCTGTCCCGCCATTCCGTGTAATTGACGCCATGCCCAGCCGGCTTTACGCGGCTTCGCAGCCCAATAGCCATTCCAAAATGCGACTTGCATCCCGCACCGGGTGACAACGGACGGGTTGTAACAGGCTATCGTGCCGACCGGGCATGGCGACATAAAAAAGCTGTCGGCTATGAGCTATCGGCTGTCAGCCAGATCGATTTTCTGGCTGACAGCCGATGGCCGAAAGCCAATAGCCACTCTTTCAATCCGCCAGCTTGTCGAACAACTCTCGGAACTCGCTCATGTGCTCGCCGATATGCGTGCTCCATCGCGTCGGGTTCCAAATCTCGACGCACACCGCGGCACCCACCACCAACAACTCTCCACCAGGTTCTACTTCCAAAAACGTGCGAAAGCTGTCGGGAATCGCGATTCGTCCGCGACCAGCAATCGGGACCGACTTGTGCCGCGTCGACAACAGCCGGCCAAACATCTGCACTTGATCCATCCGACCAGCAATTCGCCCACTGCGAATCTTGCCGGTCACCAGGGCAACACCTTCATTTAGCCACTCGGTCCAATCGCGAGGGTGCCACACACTCACGCAACCAGGCCGCTCCTTGGCCAACACGCATTCCCCCTTGTCATCCACCAACTCGTCGGCCCACTCAGTGGGCAGCGACAGCCGAAACCGCTCGTCAACCGACCGCGTCCATTCCCCGATAAAGAGTTCCGGTACGTCGGCCATGTCGAAGCTAGCTCAGCAAGGATGCGGTGGGCCCTCCTTCACAAATGGCTGATTTCCCATGATTTACTCCATTTTTCACTGATTTTGGGTTTACTCCCCACTCAGTAACGGCATTTTAGCGAGTCGACCCGACTTCGCAAGTAGGGGTGAAAAATTCGCGGAAATGGTGGAATTGAACGAAATTCAGATGCCAGAAATAGCCGTCGGCGCAAGCCGATGGTCCACAATGGCATAATGCCAAAAGCAGCGAACTATGCCCTTTTAGAAATATTGCATAAACAGAATGTTCGAGCCGTTCTGACGCATCGAGAATATGATGCCGGAACGTGGCAGGAGTAGCCGTCATGCATTACGCCCAGACAAAGAAAACCAAGACGAAGAAGAACCCTGAGGAAACCCTGGCGGGGCGTTTCGAGCAGTTGGTCGAGATGATGCCTCCCCAGGCCATTCGCAGCGAGTCACAATATCAAAAATCGCTTGATCTGATTGACCGCTTGATGTCCCGCAAGAAGCTCACGCAGGGTCAGGCACTCTATTTGGAAACCCTGGTGCAATTAGTCCAGGCTTACGAGGCCGAGCATCACCGCATCGAGACAACCGACCTGTGCGGCATCGACTCACTACGGCACTTGTTGACCGAGAACCAACTGAACGCCTCCGACCTCGGACGTCTATTGGGCATTCACGCGAGCATGGGCTCGAAAATCCTCAAGGGCGAACGATCCCTAACTGTCGAGCACGTGCGGACGCTGGCCACTCGGTTCGGAGTTCGACCGGAGCTGTTTATCGATTGAATGAGGATACCGCTTGCCAAGCAATATGAAATTGTTGCCCGCCGGCCCGGCAACATATCTTGAGAAACTGCCTATCTTCCCGATAGGGGCGTTGAACACCCACAAACAATCGTTATGATTCAACTTACATATTTACATTTCACGCTTGATAGGCCGCAAATGTGCCGCCTATAGGTGATACACAGAAACCATCTATAAATAAATTAGGCGTTGTGAATACTATCTTCATATATCTACTTGTACTTGTAGGAAGCGCGCTAATTGGGTGTGTCTCGGCGTTGGTGGTATTCTCAACGACAATCGCTGCTCAACGATATTTAGGCTTCCACCGCGAAATGTTTGCTTCGGGGATAACGGCACTTGGGTTGGCAACCTCCACTCTCGGTCAACACTATAACATTCGATGGTTGAGCGGCGTCGGTCTTTTACTGTGGGGGTGGGTCGCCCTGCTTCCGCTGGCAATCGTTGCATTTATAGCGTGGCGCTGCTTCGGTCTGATCGTTTTTGCCTGGCAGCGCCTAACAAGCCGCTACAGTTGAACCGCCAGCTAAGCGGACCGTTTTGCATATCAAGTTCGCAGCGCATATACTGCGCGGAATCCCGCCATTTCGTTGCAGCGCGCAACTGAGATTTATTGTTCGGCTGCCTTGGAAGTGTGCCATGGCTGTCGGCTGCAACATGCGAACCTTACTGTCCGTGACATAGAGGTGATGATCCTTTTCTTCTTGACGGTGATTCCTGCAAGACACTCGATTCTACACTATCCCTCCCCCAAATTGTTCTTAAGCCGCAGCAAATGGTGGTTATGCTGCGCAAAGCGATGCGCCTCGTCACGCACGATCATCGGGCATCCCGTTCGTGCAGTAATTCCACGAGTTGCAGCCGAAGTTTCGGAATCTTATTGGCCGCCACATCCCACACAAGCTCATAGTCGACTCCGAAATATCCATGGATGAGGCGGTCTCTCATACCTGCCATGCCGCGCCAATCAATCTGTGGATGCCGACTGCGAAAGTCGTCGGAAATGTGTTTTGTCGCTTCACCGATGATTTCGATACTACGAACAATCGCACGCTTCAAAGTCTCGTTTTCGAGGAATATCTCTAAAGTGAGGCCGCTCATCGCCTGTCCAGCGTATTCCGCTTCGGCGAGCATGTGCCGAAGATAGTCAGTCGGCGAGAATGACATCTTCCGCCTCGTTGAGAATGCGTGGCCCAATGTGAGGGCTCAGCGACTCGCGTGTGACAACCTCGACACGCCGCTGAAGCGAATTCTCCAACAATTCGCAGATGGCGATGAAATTATCGAAACTCTTGCGACCGGACATGAATTCCAGCAGCAAATCGACGTCGCTGTTGGCGTGCTGCTGATTACGCGAGAAAGAACCAAACAACGCGAGTCGCCGTACGCCATGTGCCAAGAGTGGGTCGCGTACTGCTGTGATGCGATCAATCGCTTCTTGCTTATTGGTGGCTGCTGTGACCATATAGCAAGTATAGCCTCAAATCGGTCATGGTGGCAGACCGTCCAAGATCAAATCCCGCTGGCTTCCGCCTGCGGCTAGGAAAGGACTACCCCTCCCCCAAATTCTTCTTCCGCCGCAGCAAATGATGATAATGCTGCGCGAAGCGATGCGCTTCATCGCGCACGTATTGCAACAGTCGCAACGCGAAAGAATGTCGACTCAACTTGAGCGGCTTGGCCCGACCGTTCACGAAGATCAGTTCTTCACGCTTGGCGAGCGATAACAAAAGAGGGGGTTCGACCCCGACCGCATCAAAGGCTTTGATCGCGGCGTTGAGTTGACCCTTGCCGCCGTCGATTAAGAGAATGTCGGGGAACATCTCGGTTTCGTCGCGCAGCTTGGAGAACCGCCGAGAGACGATCTCTTGCATGCTTGCATAGTCATCGATCCCCTGCACTTCGCGAATGCGATAACGCCGATAGCCCGGCTTGAACGGCATGCCGTCGATAAACTGCACAAGGCTTGCCACGGTTTCGCTGCCGCCGAGGTGGGCAATGTCCATCCCTTCAATCGTCCGCGGCGCGACGGGGAGCTTCAATACCTTTTGCAAACCGACCAGACCCTTCTTGGGGTCAATGTAAAACACCTCGGGCTGGATATGCTTATCAAGATCGCCCCGCTCGTTGAGCGATTCGAGCATCGTGATCTCATCCCGCAGCCGCGCCGCTTGTTCAAACCGTCGAGCCGTGGCGGCTTCCTGCATCTCGGCTTTCAATTCCTTGAGCAGCGACTTGCGGTTGCCGTCGAGAAACTTTTTCAGCCGCCCAATGTCGCGGCGGTATTCTTCCTTACTGATTCGCAGATTGCAGGGAGCCGTGCATTGGCGGATCGACGCGAGCAGACAGGGCCGAAACCAGCGCCAGCGCTCGTCCTCGGCGTCGATGTCGAGCGAGCAAGTGCGGAACTGAAACACCCGCTGCAAGACTTGAATCGCACCATTGAGTGCCCCCGCGCTCGTGAACGGCCCGTACAGCTTCACCCCGCTTGTGCGTGGTTCACGAGTGACTTCAATACGCGGAAAATCTTCATGCGTCGTGATTTGCAGATAAGGAAAACTCTTGTCGTCGCGCTGCTCTTTGTTGTATTTCGGCTGGATATCCTTGATGAGCCGAGCTTCCATTAGCAGCGCATCGACCTCGCTCTCAGCGTCCATGAAGTCGATGTCATAGGCTTCCAGGACCAGCCGGCTCGTGCGAATGTCCGCCGCAGCCGCTTTGAGAAAATAACTACCCGCGCGGGCACGCAAGTTCTTCGCCTTACCCACATACAGCACCCTGCCCGTTTGATCCTGAAACAGATACACCCCCGGCGTGACGGGGAACTTCGCGCGGACCTTCTCGCCAGCACGCAGAAAAAACTCGGGCTGAGTTTTAGGTGAGCCAGAAGAATTATCAGCGGTTTCGGAAGTGGTGGCCATGGCAACAAAATCCTAAGCCGACGGCGACTCGCAGACCAGACCTACCGCCATGGTCTTTGAGAGAAATGGCCACGGAATTTCACGGATAAAACACGGATAATCGGAAGCGCGTCTCTTTGTATAGCAAGCGTCGTTGTCGCGAAAAGTAAATGACCTGTTCTCCTCTTAAATATCCGTGTTCAATCCGTGTTTCATCCGTGACTAATATTACACCCCCGCAAACTTGCGCATGTCAGCTTCCGTTCCATCCAACCGCTCGCCCAGCATCTCCTTGGCTCGGTCGAGATTCGCCAGTTGCTCGGCAGGTTCGTAAGTGAACATGTACAGTTTGATCTTCGGTTCCGTGCCGCTGGGCCGGATCGCCACGTAATTCCCCTCGGCCGCGAGATCAAGAATCACGAGATCCCCTTTTGGGCCAACGAGCGGCTTCTTCGAGCCATCGGGGAGTACCCTCTCCATGTTCTCGTAATCCCGCATCTGCTTGACCGCGAAACCGGCTAGCGATTGGAGCGGTTCGGCGCGGAATTTTTGCATCACTTCTTTCATCCGCTCCATTCCTTCGCTCCCCGGCATTTGTACCGAGACAGTCCGCTCGACATGCAACCCGTGTTGCCAATACAGCGAATCGAGTTTTTCGTGCAGCGTCTGGCCGTTGGCTTTCAACTTGGCTGCGAGTTCACACAGCAACAGCGCGGCGACCGCGCCATCCTTGTCGCGCACGTGCTGCCCCGCCATGTAGCCGTGCGATTCTTCCGTGCCATAAAGAAACTTGTCGGGGCCTTGCTCGTCGATCACGCCCGCGATCCACTTGAAGCCAACGAGCAAATCGCCAAAAGTACGGATGCCATAACTGTCGGCAATCCGCCGCGTGAGCTGCGAGGTGACCAGCGTGATGACGATGAAATTTTCCGGAGATAACTTGCCCGCTGCTTTACGAATTTCCAAGAGATGGTCGGCCAGCAGCGCACCGATTTGGTTGCCGGTGAGCGTGTGCCAGGGAGCGTTCTTCGCCTGGGTAAGCGGTGCCGAGCAACCGATGCGGTCGCAGTCAGGATCCGTTGCGAGCGCGAGATCAGCCCCCGCATGTTGCGCGTGCAATACAATCGCATCGAAGACGTGTGGATTCTCGGGATTCGACACATTCCCCGGCACGTTCGGAAAATCGCCGTCAGGCTTGGCGTGCAACGCAAAAACTTCCACGTCCTTAAATCCCGCCTGCTCCAAAACGGGACACACCGCCGTCGCGCCGACCCCATGCAAAGGCGAGTAGACAACCTTGAGATCACGCGGGCCTGGCGTGGCTTGCAGCAGCACGGCAGCGATGAACTTGGCGTCGATTTCTTCCTGACAGAATTCGATCTTCCCAGCCGCCACGGCTTCGTCGAAATTCGCACGCTCAATCGTCTCGACCGACATCACTTCGTTGATGACGCCCTGATCGTGAGGCGGCAAAAGTTGCCCGCCCGTCGACCAATACGCCTTCACGGCATTGTCACTCGGTGGGTTATGGCTGGCGGTGACCATGATTCCGCAAGAACATTTTTTCTCGCGCACCGTGAACGACAATTCCGGCGTGCTGCGATGGCCCTTTAAGTAGTAAACCTTAAAGCCTGCGGCAACCATCACTTCGGCACAGAGTTTTGAGAACTCAATCGATCGATGCCTCGTGTCGTAGGCAATTGCACACGCCAGTTTCGCATCTTTACCAAGCTGCTCTTTCACATAGTTGGCCAGACCCTGGGCACTCTCACCGATGGTGCGGTCGTTGATCGCGTTGCTGCCGATCGGGTACATCCTCCCTCGGCGGCCACCCGTGCCAAAGGGAATAATTGTCCAAAACACATCGTCCAGTTCCCGCCAACGGTCCGCTTGCACATGTTCGATCACCTGCGACGCATACTCAGCGTATCGAGGCTGGCTGAGCCAAATCTTGATGTTCTCGGCAGCCGAGTTAGTGAGCTTATCCGCGACAACGGCTTGATCGATTTTGGCGAGAATTTCTGGTAAGTTAGACATGGAAACGAAGTTCCTGCGCGTGCTTGGTGAACTTGTAAGTGAGATGTCAACCTACACAAAACGAACCCAATCTTCTAGCCATCACCGAGGTGCTCCGCATGCTCCGTCACACATTTTTGCTTGCCTGTGCCGCACTTCTGGCCGGCCGCACGCTCGCAGTTGGTGAAGATTTCGCGCGGCCACCCGTATGGTCTGACGAAGTCAAGAGCGTGTTTTTCGACGATGCCCACGCGGCCCTTGTGGGATCGCCCCCTGTTGCCCAAGCCGCAGCAGAGTCTGCAACAGTTGAATCAAGAAATGTGAACTGGCAGCAATTCATCGAAGCGGAAGCCTTGAGCACGGAAGTAAAACGTATCGTGAACAATCTCGCGGCGCTCACCAAGAACCCGGCACAATTCAAAGCGGCCAAACACAATGATGCTCGTCGCGAGTTGACGATGCTCGCCGCCTTGTTTGGCGTGATCCGCGAATATCCCGACGATGTTCGCTGGCAGCCGAGCGCCGCCGCGATGGAACAGCGCTGCCTCCAAGCGGCGGAAAGCTGCACGGTTGGCTCCGCGGAAAGTTTAGCTGCCGTTCAAGAAACGCACGCACTGCTAGAAGAATTGCTCCGCGGCCAAACCGTTGAAACAAGCGACAACCAAGTTGAGACCGCGTTCCCGGATTTCGCGCCGCTCATGCAGCGGATGGAACTGGCCCTCAAAGAAAACCTTCCCGTGCTGCTCACTAAGGACCGCGAGTTTCGCAAGCGCGCCATAGACGTGGCCCACGAAGCACAATTGCTCGCAATGCTCTCGCAGGTCATTCGCGGCGAAGAATATGGCTATGCCGACGACGAAACCTATCAGAGCCACGCCGACGCCCTCCGCGATTCAGCTACCCAATTGAAAGCCGCGGCCAGCACACAAGATTTTGCCAAAGCCGTGCAAGCGGCGGCGGCGGTTTCGCAGTCCTGTGCGAATTGCCATGCTGATTTTCGGGGATAGAGCGGGAAATTGTCCTGTGCTGTCCGCCGCAAGCGGCGGCGCTTCCTCTAAATTCCCGAATGCAGCTTGTGCGGCGGCGTTTGGGCCAAAACTTTGGCGAAACTTTCCGCGGTCGAATGGCCATTCATGCCCTAAGTTGTTTTTTTGCAACACTTTAGATCGTAAAATTGAATTTCGGAGATTGTCGCGATTTTTTCGGTTCTCGGGTGAACCTTTCCGACGAAATCTAAGTCAGTAGGTTGTTCGCTCATGGAACAGGCGCAAGAAGGGTCAGGTTTCGCTTGACCCGAGCCCGTTCTGTAGCGAAACTCCAATTGTGGAGTCGGTTTTCTGGACCAGACCTTACGTAGGTTGGGAACCGTGAAACTGACAAATTTTTATTCCTGAGGTTCTCTCCAGCAGCGCAGAGCGCAGCGAGGGTCACCATGCGTAATCTTCAAACGATCATCAGCAACATTGGCATCCAAAGCAATTGCCAAGGTATGACGCTGATTGTCCGTAACGAAGTCGTACGGTCCTTGCGCGCCAGTCTTTCCACGCTGCGTTGGTATGCGTCACGCCTATCAGACAAGATGCGCGACGCACGTTGGCACGGGTTGACTGCCATGGCCTTGACGGCCAAACAGCCGGCCCCCTGCTTTGCCACGGCAAAGCAGCACGAGCGGCATGTGCGAGTTATCGTACGCCGTTCACTCGGCTGAGGTTGGGAACAACTAGGCACTAGCAACGCCTCCCCAACGCAAGTCGACCGCTAGCAGCCAAGTGCTCCGTATCGTCATGGCTGCTCTGCATTCGTTGCCACGAAATCAACCAAATCATTACCGGCGCTAGGCCCACGGTCCTGCCGGTTTAATACACGAGAGAACCATGACCGCCTTACTTGAAGCTGAATACACCAGCCTTGAATCGTTAGAAACCAGCGAGCCTTTAGAAGCCACCACCGCCGAGCTTGTGATTGCCGCGCAAGACGGCGACTCGGCAGCCTTCGGCGAGTTGGTCAATCGCTTCGAGAGGATGGTTTACTCCGTCTGCTGGCAGCGCCTGCGGAATCACGCCGAGGCCCAGGAAGTGACCCAAGACGTGTTCGTCAAGGCCTTTGAAAAATTGTACCAATTGTCCGAACCGGCGGCGTTTGCCGGTTGGTTGCGGTCGATTGCCGTCCGGCAGTCGATCAACCGCAGCACCAGGCGGCCTCCTTCAATCGCGGTCGAACCGCATGCGATGGATCGGGCCGACAATCGGCATGTCGCGCCGCTGGAGTCGTTGCTTGCGGGTGAACGGCAGGATCAACTGCAATACGGCCTGGGCCAATTGTCGTCGCTCGACCGCAGCACGCTTGTAGCGTTCTACCTGAAAGGTCGGTCGCTCCTTGAGATGAGCGACGATTTTGAGGCCCCGGTCGGTACGATCAAGCGTCGGTTGCACGTCGCGCGAAAGCGACTGGCCAAGGAATTGGAGTGCCTGCAGGCGGTTTGAACCGCTATGAGGAACTCAAGAATTTTGCCCTGGACGGGTCGGGGATCGACAACTGGTGTCGGTCTCCGACCTTCTTTTATTTCATGAAGCGCCGTCACTTGTGACGCGCGACCCAATCGCCAATAGAATCCAACCCACAATAAACGACGCCCCACCCAAGGGCACGACCGCGCCGAGCTTGCTCCAGCTCGCGCTCAGCATCGTCATGGCATAAAGCGAACCGCTGAACAGTAAAATTCCGTTGAGAAAAAACGCTGGCACCAGCCACAGCACCTTACTCGGTCCACTCCGTTCCAGAATTATGGCGACCACGATCATGCCGAGCGCGTGATACAAGTGATATTTCACACCAGTTTGAAACCAGTCCATGCGTTTGGCAAGGTCGGCCTCAAAACCAAGCGCGAGCAGTTTTTTCTCCAAGCCGTGTGCCCCGTAGGCCCCGAGCGCAACCGCGGCCGCTGCCAATAAGGCACCCCAAATCATCGCCCCGCGACTAGTCATCGGTAAACTCCATAAAAAAACCTCCGACTTCACGATACGTGAAGCCGGAGGTGTTGTGAAGTCCTGCGAATTTTTGTTTCAAGAAGCGTTTACTCTTGGTTGATGCCCAAGCGTTCTTCTTCTTCCTCTTGAATGATGATGTGTGGCGTGACCATCATCATCAAACTGTCGGTTTCGCGACCAATGCCTACGTTGCGGAACAGGCGGTCCACATAGGGCACTTTGCTCAGTAGCGGCACGCCGAATTCGTTGCGACCTTCGCGCAACCGTTTGACGCCACCCAACAGCACCGTACCGCCGTCGGGCACGCTGACCGTCGTGGCCACCGTAATAATCTGGAAGGTGGGCAACTGCACCGTGGTGCCGCTGCGAGTCACTTCTTCCGCTTCTTCGTCGCTCGTATTTTCGCCATCACCTTCGTCGGTGGTACTGCTCGAAGTCGAGGTCGTTTCCGATCCTTCAAACGTGAACGTATCGACGTCGCCAATCTGGCTAAAGAATGGCACGAGTGTGAGCCGGACGTACTTGCGATCATCGGAAACCACCGCCTGCACCGTGAGCAAGGTGCCCTCGGAAAGCACGACAATCACAGGCTGTTGTGCCGCGGCAAATTCGCCCACGACGGGGATCACGCTGATCACGAACGGGCGCAACGCCGTGTCGGCCACGATGCCTTGCTGGCCGTTGAACAGCGTCACCTTGGGAGCTTGCAAAATGTTGGCCCGACTGTCGCCTTGGGAGGCGTTGATCAGGAAGAATGCTTCGATATCGCTGAGAATCGCGAAACCAAATTCGCCGACGGTTTGGGGACTGCCAAACTGTGGCGTCGATAAGCCAAAACTTCCCTGCCGGAAAGGCACGTCCAAGTCCACCGTGAAGTCGGGCAAGGGATCGGACAAACCGGTCGGACTGCCACTGATACCCACCGTGGCGCTCGCCTGGTTACCTTCAAACACGGAATTCACATTACCCGGTGTGTTGCTGAGGATGGTTTGTGTATTGCCGTCGTTGATGTTGAAGTCGAAGTCGATGCCGATCCGCTCGAAGAATGTATCCGTGAGCCGAATGAAGCGGACTTCAATCGTCACCTGCAAGTCTTGCAGACGACGTAACTGCTCCAACAGATCGACGATCTGTTCGTGAACGCGCTGAGTTTGACTCACCACCAAACTGAGATTCGTGGGGAACGGCTGGATTTCGCCTTCGCCGCTGCCGTTTTCCATCCAGGTATCGTATTCCACCGTGGAGACAATTAGGTCAATGAGCGAATCAAAGTCGGCATTCGCCGCGCCACCCAGGCCACCTGGTCCGCCCCCCATGGGAACGGAAGATTGGCCCGGCGTGCCGCCGCCAAATTGCTGAGCGAGCGCGCCACCCGGCATCGCGCCACCTGGTCCAGGAGGAGCTGTCGGCACCATCGCCACGGGACCATTCGACCGCGAGCCGTTGCTGAACGGCATGTTCGCGTAGGCATCGTTAATCAACCCCTGCAGACCCATGTTACTGCTGGGCACGAAGTTCGGAATCGGAATCACGAGATCCGCCACGTTGTAAGTCCGCAGCATCAAATCGCCGTCGCGGATTTGCTCACTCGTGATTTTCAGCACTTCATCCTTGATCATGTATGTGAGGTGCAGCGGCTCGAGAATCAAGTTCAGGGCGCTTTCCAGCGTAATTTCTTGACCCAAGTTCAGCGTGACCCCCGTATCGGGCTGCACCCCTTCTTGGCTCAAGCCGCGCGGATCGAGGTGGATGTTGATCCCCGCCACTTTCGACAAGCCGTCGATCACTTCGGTGAGCGGCATGTCGTTGTAGCTTGGCAACACCGGCGTCTTGAGCTTACGATGAATTTCCATCTCGCGCTCAGTGCGATAGGCGTCCTGGCTCGTCGCGGGAACTCGGTCGACCATATCGGCCCAAGTTTCGGCGTCATAACGGATCGGATCACTAGACTGTAATAAGGCCTCTGAGCTTGTCCGTTGAATATCTTGTTGAATCTTGACGAAGCCCTCTTCGCCCATCTGCTTTAATTCTTCGTTGAGAATCGTCCGCCGAATAAATTTCGAGTTTTGCCAAACCTGCTGGGCCACCGGATCATCCGGGGCCATGTCGTACAGCCGCTTGGCCACCACTTCCATCTCCGCATAGCGATGCTCGTCGCGGAGTTGGTTGAACTGGTCGATCATCTCGGCCATCTTGGTCTGAACTTGCGCCTTGACCTCGCGTTCGCGTTCCACGTCGCCTAGGGCCTTCTTGTTGGCCTCGTCGAGTTCGAGTTCCGCGCCATGGTCCTTGATGTAACGCTCGGTTTCGGCGGTGCTCAAGCTTAAGCGACGCAAAAGCTGTGTTTTGGTGTTTTCATCAAGCTCGCTTTTCGTGACGAGCTCGCCGGCTTCTTGCAGAATCGCGAGCGACTTTTTGGGATCGGCTTCGCGCAACTTGGCCGCTTCCGTTTGACGCTTACCAACATCGGCCGAAAGTTGGCGAGCCATGACGGCCTGTGTGCTGCTGGCGTCTTCAATCAGCGAGTCGCCACCTGGGGCCGCCGCTGGATTGGGATTGCTAGCCAACATTTGCAAGTGATCCTGCAGCCGTTGCTGATTTTCTAAATCAAGTTGGTTACGCTTGGCATGAGCCAAACGGAACAGCTTGAGGGCTGCGGTGCGGTCGCCGGCTCGCAAGGCGATTTCACCCTCTTGCAACAACGCAAACGGATCCATCTGCTCCGGCACCAAATTTTCAGTTGGCGGAGTCGCGTCGGTCGCGGGCAACGGTTCGGGCGTGACGGTCGGCAACTGCGCGATCCGTGGCACTTCCGGGAGCTGCTCGAAATTCGGGAGCGTCAAATCCACCGGCACGGCCGCCGCAGCGGGGGCCACCGCTTGATCCACAATCATCCGATTGTCGGCGTTGCCAAGAGGCAACGCATCGCGCTGCTTGCGCCTTTGGGCGATACGATTAAGCAAATGTCCGGGAGCCTTGTCTTCGACGGCGATCGCGGTGGTCAACCCGGCGGCCTCTGAGGCGGCCCGCTCGGCGTTGTCCAAGTCACCCCAGGCGAGGAGAGCTTCCCCCTGGCTCATCAAGAATTTGGCGTAGTTGTATTTCCAACTCGAAGAGTTGTCGTTGTTCGTTTCCAATTGCTTCAACTCAGCCACGGATTGCGCTACCCGCGCCGGAGAATCATCCGCGTCGGCATAAGCGACTTGGCATTGCTGAGCCTGTTGGAGATGTTTGGTCGCTTGCGGCAAGTCGCCGACGATCAAGGCCCGGCGAGCAGCCACGATGGCGGCATTACACTCTTCACGATTTCCCGTGGGCTCGGCTGCCATTGGCAACGCCACGTGGGGCGCGCTGGCTGATGTTGTGGGGTAGGGGGCTTGCTGATTGGCCGGCGCACTGGCTTGCTGAGCCGTGAAGGGATTCGCGACTTCGTTGGTCTTGGCGACCACGGGACGCGGAGTTGTTGAGGATTGTGTGCCAGCCGGACGGCTCGCGGCTAGTTTTTCGAGGTCGCGACGAACTCGCGCGGGAGTATCGCCAAAGTGCAGCACCGGGTACTTGGGTTTAGCCGCTTCGGCGCGCTTCACCAAGGTTTCAGCCTTGGCCAAATCGCCGTGGGCCATCGCTTGTCGCGCGTTGGCGAGGATTTGATCGACATCGCCGTGAGTCAGCGCTCCGGTCGACACATTCCCGCCCGAAGAATTGGTTGTTGTTTCGGCGTAAAGCCCCGACATGGTGAATAAAATCGCCACGGTCGACAGCCAACCAACTCGTTTGATGAACCGGTTCAACTCGATACTCCTTTCGAGACGTGTGCCTAGTCCTTGGCCGAGTCTCGCAACGCTATGGCAAGCAGGTTTTTCGCACGCCGTGGCGTGGATCAACTTGGTCTACTGGTGCCGCGCAGCCACCCCAATTGATGTCTAATAAAATCTCCAAACTCCGCCCGCGACCAGAGATTTCTGGCACGGAAGGGGGGTTAAATACTTGGCACACGAAAGTGCGTCAAGTGCAGAAACACGTGCAGGGCAGAGTGCCCCAGAAGTTCGCGCATGCTAGCGTGCTGAATACGGGTGCCACTGCTGGCTTGCCCGGCAGTGCCGAATCCGCACGGGTGGACAAGCCACCCGTGGCACCCAGCCCCTATTTAGCCCCGCCGCTTGCGGCGGGTCAATTCAACAAGTTATCAGAATCCCCCACGT
>Ga0163150_10001931_pt1 | contig 33561 bp, 29 predicted proteins | sample OliLakLV19P2IB_FD_148628 | JGI IMG/M metagenome (GOLD analysis project Ga0163150, IMG submission 148628) | Freshwater microbial mat bacterial communities from Lake Vanda, McMurdo Dry Valleys, Antarctica - Oligotrophic Lake LV.19.P2.IB | ecosystem: Environmental > Aquatic > Freshwater > Lake >...
CACGAACCATTACCAGAAGTGGGTGGAGGCTTTTGCCCGCAACCACGAGACGCCAATCGAGTGGGCCGAGAAGGGCGTGTGGAAAGAAGACCATGTCCGGCGCTGGTTCCGGACGATCGATCGAGCGGGCCGCTACGGCGTCTATTTGATTTTCAAGAGCATGGAGCAGGAACCCACCTTCCGGTGTGCGATGCCCAAGTACCCGACCCAGGACCCCAATCACCGCATCTTGGCCGCTCAACGGAGCCGGTTCACGCATTACTACTTCTATATTCGCGACGAGGCGTTCTGCCTGTGCGTACACACGCAGGCAGGTAGGCTCCATGGTGATGCGCGTCGCCTCCTTCTTTCCCTTCCAGACGACCTATTATCGACGGCCACGGGTTTATCGAACGGGAACTCCAGCGCCAACCAGATTGGCTTCCGCAAGAACGACAATGCGTTTTTTGGCCGTGGACGATCTGGCCCAGTTACAGGCAGCGGCCGACCGGTTCAGCCCCAAGATCATCCGGCAACGGCTCGACTACTGGACTTTCCTGAAAGCCCACGGCCTGATCCACAACCAACTGTGCGGCCCCTTAGCCAACAGCCTTTTCCATCACCAGCCCGAGGCCCAACCCCGACCGAAAAGCAAGCTGGAGACGGCCTTTCACAAAGCCGACGCTTCCATCCGCAACATCATTGAACTCCTGGAGGCCGCCTGAACTTTGTTGAACTGTTCTTGTTGATGATTGAAGAGGTAAGAATCTAACGAGTCTTGCACCGCGAGCAAGTCTTTATCTTTCGAAATCCCATTAGAACTTCGGTTCCCCTCTCCCGAGGAGGGGCGAGGGGAGCCGATGCTCGCGACAGTGGCTGTATCAGACATAGCTCGCAGAAGTGTCACCATGGTTTGCAATGCTCAACAGGACTCAGCTATGAGGATTGAGCGTCCGGCTTGTGCGGGTCTGGATGTTCTTGAGCTGGGTCTGTAGAGCTTGATCGAGTGCATTCATGAAGGCTTCCTCCTTTTGTGAATTAACAAAGTGCGGATCCGGACGGTGCGTCCGCGCCCTTGCGTAAAACCCAAGTCGTCATGCAGCGCTGGTCCTGAACAATGGTTGTCTTGAGCGGGTCTATCAACTCGCCACCCAGCCGCTCCGTGAGATCCAGTAACAATGTCTCGTCCACAAGATAGCGCTCCGAGCCATCAGGCAGCAAAAAACGGCGGCCACCCCGCGGAATCATTCGCTCCGCCATGCCAATGCTGGACGCCAGACGGCAGAAAAAAAGTCCTCTCGGCCGCAAGACGCGCCACAGGCTGGCGAGCATTGCGTTGAGTTGGGCATCGTCGCGCGCGAAATGAAGCACCGCGATGCTCAGTACGGCGTCCGCAAAGTTGTTGGGAAATGACATCGACTCGATGGCTTCCATCCGAAAATTGTCGCCAGGCAAGGTTGGGGCATAGGCAGCCGCCATGCGTCGCACGCGCGCCACGCCCTCAGGATCGGAGTCAACGGCCGCCACGTCGTAGCCGTCCTGGAGAAAGTAGGCGAGGTTTCGACCCGATCCACACCCGGCTTCGAGAACCCGCATGCCCGGCCGAATGCGGCCACGCAAGAGCTGATCGAAGAGATAGATGTCAATCTGGCCGAACTGAGTTCTGAGGTCGGACATGACTCTGGCATCCGAGCTGAGCAGGCAGGATTTCGTGTTCATTATCAATTGATGACCTGACTCTCGGCAACTCCGTAATTCCAGAACTAGCCATAACACGCTAACAAGTTCAGAGACGGTCTAGCCGCCGGGCCGTGCATCTCTGCCTCGGTGACCAGGGCGTCCTCCTGACCCGCACGTCCGGCCCGGCGATAGAAGCCCGTGGCATAGGGCTGAACTCCGGTGCAGGAAGCGCCACCCATGAGCATATAGACAGGCAATCCGGCGGCTTTCCCTTTGATGTCTCCTAGCGCTGTGCCCACGCCGCTGAGCGCTTCAATGACGGTGCCCTCTGGTCCGTGATCGCGCAGGCGATTGTAAAGTTCCTCCCAGTTCATCGGTCAACACGCGAACGATCATCGCCGTTCGAGCGCGGAACCAACCTTGGGAGCAGGCAAACGGCTACTGAAGCGGCGCTTGGAGAATGCAGGTTTGAACGTAAGAAATTTTCATTTCAACAGGGGCCTCTCATGCCATGGCTGTCCCGTACCCTGCGCGCTTCCACTTTTCACCAATCCGGGTCAGTCCCGCATCAACCCCTGCGGAAACTCAGCCGGTTTTGCGCCGCTGCCGCGGCGCAGGTTCTGCTGGTTGCCTTTGTCAGGATAGAGAGGGATGTACAGTCCATTCGTTTTCTGCAGCACTTCAAACAACTGGCGGTTGAGATTTTTTGCTACCTGCTGATGTTCTGGGCTGTGAATCAGGTTCCGGCTCTCCAGCGGATCGGCTTCCAGGTCGTACAGTTCATCGACGTCCCAGATGCCGTGATAGTGAATGTACTTGTAGCGATCGCCGCGAAGCGCGTGCACCGTCGGAGTCTGTGGAAAATTTCGTTCCCAGTAATACTCGTAGAGCAGTGTCTGCCGCCAGTTGCCAGGCTTGCCCTTAGCCACAGGAATGAAGCTCTGGCCGTCCAGACCAGCGGGCGCTTTCAATCCTGCCGCATCAAGAATGGTTGGGGCAATATCGATATTCGCCACCAGCTGGCTCACCTTCGAGCCGCCCTTGAAGAGGTCGGGACACTGCATCAACATCGGCACACGCATGGACTCTTCGTAGGCGGTGCGCTTGTCGATCAGCCCGTGCTCGCCAAAGGCAAAGCCGTTGTCGCCCATGTAGATCACCAGGGTTGAATCGAGCAACTTGCGGTCTCGAAGAAATGCCATCACCCGGCCAAGGCTGTCGTCAACCGCCAGCAACGTTTCTGCGTAGCGTTTGTAGTATTGCTCAATGTTGAGACTGCCGTGGTAAGGAAAGTCCACCCCATGAAAACTGTTGCGCTGATTGCGCAGCCACATGGGGCTTCCCGCATGGCTGGCGGGATCCATCGTCTTCGGGGCAACGAACGGCTTGCTCTTGTAGCGATCCTTGTGCCGGCCGGCGGGAACAAATTCAGAGTGAACGGCTTTGTGCGACAAGTACAACATGAACGGCTTCCCACTCTGGCGGCCTTTCAGCCAGTCGAGTGCATAGTCCGTCAGTTCGTCGGTGATGTATCCATTCTGCGGGACACGCTTGCCATTGACGTTGAACCCGTTGGCGCTGGGCAGATAGCTGCCCTGTCCCTTAAAGCTCACCCAGTGGTCAAAGCCCGGCTGAGGATCATCGCGTTCTCCTCCCATGTGCCACTTGCCGACAAAGGCCGTCTCGTATCCGGCATGCCGGAGATACTGCGGAAAGAAGACGGTTCCCGCAGGAACGGGGTTGTTATTATCAACCACTCGATGCCGATGCGCGTAAAGCCCGGTGAGAATAGAGGCCCGGCTGGGCGAGCACAGCGCCGTGGTGACAAACGCGTTTTGAAGATGCACACCGTTTCTCGCCATCGCATCCATGTGCGGAGTTTCGAGAAACGGATGCCCCAGAAACCCCATGGCATCGTAGCGATGGTCGTCGGCCAGAATAAAGACAACATTGCGAGGCTTCACACCCGCCACTCTGGAGAGTTTCAACGCCCGGGCAGCGGGCGAGGCCAGCAGAGGTTCCACCCTATTGCCGGAGCAACTCAGGACGATTGAAAGACTCAAGATGAGCGACGCTGGTTTTGCGCCATTCACCAACGACCGGCTGATCCAATGAGCAAGAAAGCTACCGCAGCGGCGCTGAGACGCGGAGAGCTTCTTCTGAAATCGAACATCGGCAAGGGCTCGAAACGATGATTCATTCCGGATTGTGAGCATGGTGTTACCCGGATAACGGCGAGTTGACTTTGACGCTGATGAACTTCTCTCGGGAGGGCGAGGCTCCCGCCGAGCCTGTCTGGATCCGGATCTTCCCGTTCGCGGCTCGGCAGGAGCCTCACTCTCCCGAGTTCTCAGCGTCTCTGCGGGTCTTCTTGACCGTTGACCACCGCTTCAAGATCTCGTTCTACCTTGATAAGGTTGCTTCAAGAAGCCCCGCGCTTTGCGCTGGGAGTCGTCCGTGTCACGCAGCTGCAGCACCGCCTGGTAGTCGGCCACGGCCTGTTCGCGCTGGCCTTTCAAATCCCAGGCACAGCCTCGCAACAAGCGAGCCTTGGCGAGGAGCGGATCGCTGGCAGGCAGATCGCCTTCAATGACACGACTGAGACTGGCCACGGCATCGTCAACACTCCTCTTCTCCAACAACACCCTGCCTTTTTCATAGTGAATCTGGGCCAGGGAGAGCTTCGAGCGGAGCGTTATCCTGGTTTTGTCGAGCAAGAGCGTCAGTTTCTGATTGCCTTCGTCCAGTTTTCTTTGGCGGATGTGAGAATCCGCGAGCCACATGACAAAGACCGGATTGGTTGGAAACTGCTCAATCAATCCTGAGATCAACCGTTGGTAGTCCTCGAACCGCTTCTCGTTGTAATAGACTCCCAGCAGAACCATTTTGGCAGCAATTTGACCGTACTCGCCCTTCTGCGCGGCCAGTTCCAGTTGTTGAATGCCCTTATCCTTGTCACCACCCTGAGTAAACATCCAGGCAAACAGCTTCATGAGTGTGGGGATCGAACCGGCAAAGTAATTGTAGGCGCCCGTGCCAATCAAACAGTCCACATAGCTGGGTCTTAACGCTTGCGCCGGCCCGACGAAGTCGTAGCCCTTGATGCCGGCTCGCATCGCCCGGTAATAGCTCTTGTTGATATAGACGTTGTAGCGGGTCCGGTTGCCGTAGGCGCCGGCCACGTAGAGAAGTGCGTAGAAGTCTTTCGGGTTTCTCTTCAGCAGACTGTGGCCCTTGTTGATGGCAAGCTCCGTGTACTGTTCAAAGTCTGTTTCCAGCTTTGCGTCCTTGTTGTCGCGAAGGGCATGCCACCAAACCACCTCGGCTTTGTGCATATAACCGATGGGATGCTCTGGAAACCGGCGCACCAATTCGTCAAAGGATTCGCCGGCTTCCTGGAGGTCATAGCGGTACATCATGTTCAAGCCGTCGCGCAGCAGGCGGTCGATTTCGGGGGTGAAATCGAATTGGGTTTGGGCATGAATGACAGGCGCCAGAGAGAAGAAAAGAAGGAGGAGGACGAGGACCCATGACCGAGGCAGAAAGTCAAACTGAAAACCGCGCATGCCATCTTCGGTGGAAACAATCTTGAAGGTGGGAGCCGTTCGTGCGTCCGCTGACGACCGAGCGGCGATGGCGGCGGCAGGCGAAGACCGTCTCAGTCGCCGCTGGGGACAGCGGCTCCCACCTTCGTCCCGAAGCAAGTCTTCCCTGGCGCCTGTTCTTCCTGGATCGCTCATCGCTCGATTCCCAGCTCGCGCAACTTTTGTTGAAGGCTCTGGCGGTGCAGTCCAATCTGGACAGCAGTTCGGCTGACGTTGCCGTTGTGCTCTCGCAAGCGGGCTGCAATGTAGTCCACCTCGAACTTGCGCTTAGCCTCTTTGTATGGCAGAGCGAGCAAAGAGTCCGTACCGGCCGCGCCGCTGACATTCAAGACTCCGGCACGAGCCGGCAAACGCACTTCGACTGGCAGATCAGCAGCCTGAATAGTTCCAGAGCGGTTCAGGACACCACATCCTTCAATCACGTTTCGCAACTCGCGAACGTTGCCTGGCCAGACGTGGTCCGAAAGCCGCTCAAGGGCTTCGGGCGACAGGCTGAGATCAGGTTTCTTGTGGCGGGCCGCGAACATGGAGACAAAAGACTGGATCAGCAGCGGCAGATCTTCGCGATGCTGGCGGAGGGGAGGAATATCCAGAGTCACCACTTTCAAGCGGTAGAAGAGATCCTGGCGGAAACGCCCGGCTTCCACCTCTGCGCTCAGGTCTTTGTGCGTCGCGCTGATCAAGCGGACGTCGCACGCAATGCTGGCAGAGCCACCGAGACGTTCGATGCGCCGCTCTTCGATCGCTCTCAGCACCTTGGCTTGAGTGAGCGGGTTCATGTCGCCGATCTCATCCAGAAACAGCGTGCCCTCCTGAGCCAGCTCAAACTTGCCCTTGCGTTGTTCGCTCGCACCCGTGAAGGCGCCCTTCTCATGTCCGAACAGTTCGCTCTCGATAAGCGTGTCGGGCAACGCGGCGCAGTTCACGGCGACAAACGCAGCTTGCTTGCGCGGGCTGCGATCGTGCATTTCACGCGCCAGTAGCTCCTTGCCCGTTCCGCTCTCCCCCTGAATCAGCACCGTCACATCCGTTGCAGCCACCTGGTCAGCCGTGGCAAAGAGTTGCTGCATACGGGCGCTCTTTCCGAGAAGGCGCCCGAACTGTCCGTCAGCCGCAATCTGCTTGCGCAGGTCGCGATTCTCCCGCTCGAGGTCTATCTTCTCCAGAGCTCGATTCACCACCAAGCGCAGCTCGTCGATTTCGAAGGGCTTCGTGAGGTAGTCGTAAGCGCCGGCTTTCATTGCGTCCACGGCAATTTTGGCCGTGGAGTAAGCTGTGATCATGATCGCGAGAGGTCGAAACGGCAGATCAGCCAGGCTCTTCACCAGGCTGATGCCGTCCTCTTCGGGCATGTTGATATCCACCAGCATGAGCTGCGGCTGATGCTCTTGAATCATGCTGCGCGCGGCCTTGGCGCTGGCAGCCTCAAAGATCCGGGTGGTGCGGCTTTCCAGCACCCGCCGGATGCCGTACCGCGCTGCTTCCTCATCATCAACGATCAGGATCTTCTGCATGCAATCTCCTGGGAACCTCTGGCGCTGCACGTGCTGCCAGTTCTTTATCCTTCCATCCGCGGCAATGTTACCTCAAACCGCGTTCCACCTTTGGAGGAAATCGGGCTCAAACAAGTCACTTCACCCGCCAGGTCCATGACTCGGCGCTGCACCACAGCCAGTCCTAAACCTGTGCCTTTTTGTTTGGTGGTGAAAAAGGGCATGAACACCTTGGGCTGAATCTCTTCAGGAACCCCTGGCCCTGCATCGTCGACTTGGACGGCCACTCGCTGCTGCCCGGCACTTTCGGCTACCGTGGCGCGCACCACAACGGCGTCGTGTTGTTTGGAAACCTCCAGTGCATTGACCAGCAAATTCTGGAAAACCTCCAGAAGAACCTCTTCGCTGCCCCGCACCCAGAGAGGTTTCTCACTCAGTTGCAGATCCAGACGGATGTTGCGTCGTTCGGCTTCCGGCCGAAAGATGAGCAGAGTCTTCTCCAGGACCGCAGCCAAATCGACACTGGCTGAGGAGGTCACGGTTGGCTTCGAAAACTTGAGCAGCTGAGTCACGCTCTCTGTCAGCCGATCTATTTCGCTTTTGATGAGCGACAAGTCCTCTGTGTACTTGGCGGTAAGTTGTTCGTCTTCCTGCATCAGTTGGACAATTGTCTTAATTGAACTCAGGGGGTTCTTGATGTTGTGAGCCACGGTCGCCGCCATCTGCCCCAGGCTCGCCAGGCGGGTGCGCTCGGCCAACTCTCGCTCCAGTTGAATCTTGCCCTCCAGCAGGCGGCAGGTTTCGATCGACGCAACGATCTGGGGAATCACATAGCGGAGAGCTGCATGCTGCTCGTTAGTCAGCGTGGCATTGTGCCCTTCGACCAGCATGGCGCCCAACGGGACATCGCCTTTCTGGAGAGGAATGCGCTCACAGTTCTGGTTGTGGGCCAGAGTGCCGGTCGCATTGTCTGTTTCGCCTTCGACCGTTAGACGGATCGCTTTGATGTTGAGCTCGTTTCGAAGCCGGTCTTCCGTCAATCGCAGCAGTTGATTCAAGTCCACGGTGGCTCTTGAGATCTCATCCAGGCCTGAAGCCAGTTTTTCAAACCGGCTGATCTCACGGGAAAAAAGATTATCAATGGAATGGTCAATCCACCGCCTGAGCGGCTGCAACAGCGGGAGCAGAACCAGGATCATGCCTGCCTGAACCACTTCATTTGGAATCTGGTCGAAATAGTCGGGCACGTAACGCAAACTGAGCAAGTAGACCAGCAGCAGCGTGACTACGGCAAAGGGGTAGCCAAAGCTGCGCTGAATGGCAATTTCCAGGAAGTTGTGGCGGAAAATAAAGTATCCGAGCAGCGCGCTGGGGACAACCGACCACAGCATCAGCACGGTCTCGAGCGGCCGCCCTGGTTCCAGGGAATCCTGATCCTGGATGAAGTAGGTGTAGACGACCAAGCCCATGACCGCCAGAAAGAGCGTGAGCAGGATTCCAAAGAGTGCGCGGTCCTCACGCTTCTGGCTCTTCCGCAGCATCTTCCACTCGAAGAACGCCGAGCCCAAGAGTGCGAAGCTGAACCAGACTGCGTAGGTCTTGGAGAACCGCGAAGCGACCAAAATGGATTTCGACGGATGGTAGCTGTCCAGGAAATCGGCAATGGCCACCGGCAGCACGATCAACGGAAGGTACAGCGCCCATTCCAGAACCCGCGAAACGGGAACGACGGGCTTCGGCAAGACACGCGACTGAAATATGAGGTGAATATGGAGCAACAGCGGCGGAAGAAAAGCCAGGACCCCGAAAGCAGCGGGCGCCACGACGAGTGAGAGCAGCACACGACTGAGACCGGAAGTAGCCCTCTCAAAAAACAGCAGCAGGAAATTGGCAAAGTTCCAGCAGAAGAGACAGGCAATCAAACTGAGAAACAGGATCTCGAGTTTCTCTAGCTTGCGGTTGCGCCGAATGAAGGTCAGCAGAGAAAACTGGAGAGCGGCGCTGATGGCAAAGCCGAAGAGCCTGAGCGCTGTGAATTCCATGACGGCGCGAGGAGAAGGGGCAAGGAGAGAACAGCCACAAAAGGATATCCAACTCGGCAGCAACTTCGAGCACTACGCCATACGTCGGGCCCGCAAGCTGAACAACCCACACCTTTGGGCATTCCCGGCCTCGCCTTAGAGCGTAAATCCTCCTGCTGTCTCAAACGCATGACCGATGCGAAGCAAGGTGGGCTCATCGAAGTGCTTCCCGAGAAGCTGCAGGCCAATGGGCAGACCATCGGTTGTCTTGCCGCATGGAACCGAGATGCCGGGAATTCCGGCCAGATTGGCCGTGATGGTGAAGATATCCGACAGGTACATGGCCAGCGGATCGCTGCTTTTCTCTCCCAGCCGGAACGGAGGCGTAGGCGAGGTGGGAGAGGCGATGACATCCACCTGGGCAAGAGCCTTTTCGAAGTCCTGTTTGATGAGCGTCCGCACTTTCTGGGCCTTCAGATAGTAAGCATCGTAGTACCCGGAGCTTAAAACAAAAGTGCCAAGAATGATGCGCCGCTTCACTTCATTCCCAAAGCCGGCGTCGCGGGTCTCGCGATACATTCCCGTGAGCGTTCCCTCCCCATGAACCCGGAGGCCGTAACGCACTCCGTCAAACCGAGCGAGATTGGAACTCGCTTCGGCCATGGCTACCACGTAGTAACAGGCAATGGCGTATTCGGTATGCGGCAACTCCACCTCCACCAGCTCGCAACCCAGTTGCCCCAGCAGCTTCAGCCCTGCCTGAATCTTGGCGTTCACTTCGGGCGTGATACCGGCTTTGAAATACTGTCTGGGCAATCCCACCTTGAGGCCTTTGACTGAACTCTCGATGGCAGCAACATAATCGGGTACCGGAGCCGCCACCGAGGTAGCATCGTGCGTGTCTCGGCCGGCGATCACACCCAAGACTCGGGCAGCGTCCTTGACCGTACGGGTCAGCGGGCCGATCTGGTCGAGCGACGATCCGAATGCGACCAGGCCGTAGCGAGACACTCGCCCATAGGTGGGCTTCAGGCCAACAACACCACAAAATGAAGCCGGCTGGCGAATCGAGCCTCCAGTATCCGATCCCAACGCTCCAACCGCCATCCCGCCCGCCACTGCTGCCGCTGAGCCCCCACTCGACCCGCCGGGAACGTAGTCGGTTGCATGCGGGTTGCGCGTTTGGAAGAACGCCGAGTTTTCCGTGGACGATCCCATGGCAAACTCGTCCATGTTGGCTTTGCCCACAAACACGGCGCCGGCTGCCCGAAGTTTTTCGATGACGGTTGCATCATAGAGCGCGGTGTAATTTTCCAGGATCTTCGAAGCGCAAGTACACCGTTGACCTTGAATCGAGATGTTGTCTTTGATGGCTAGAGGCACGCCCGCCAGAACGGGAAGAGGCTGGCCCTCCTTTTTCAACTGGTCGATTCGCGCGGCCTGTTCGAGAGAGCGCGAAGCATCCGAATGGATGAAGGCTTTGATTTCGGGATTTCTTTGCTTGATGAAATCGAGATGAGCCTGGCAGATTTCGACCGCCGATGCCTCTCCGCGGTCCAGCAACAACCTGACTTGATCGATGGTGAGTTCTTGAAGTTCCACAGTGTTCCTTGGGCAAGTGAGTTTCGTGGCCATGTAGCGCAGACCTTTCGCCTCTGAGGAAGGTCTGCGGCTTTGACACCAAAAGCCGCAGACCGCAACAAACGCGGTCTGCGCTACAAAATTCAGGTGGCGGGCCCCCCAGGTAGACCAAGGCTTTCGTTAGCGATCAGCGATCACCTTCGGAACCTTGAAGTGTCCCGAACCTGTTTCGGGTCCGTTCGCCAGAGATTGTTCCTGAGTGAATGTCGTGACCGGTTCATCAGGTCTCATATTAAGGCTCTGGTCGGCAGACTGAACTGCATGCGCCGTCGGTTCAACATTCGAGGTGTCGAGCTGATTGAGTTGCTCGACGAACTCGAGGATTGAGTTTAGCTGGCCGATGAACAGGTTTTTCTCTTCCTCGGTAATCGCAAGCTGAGCCAGCTTGCCCACATACTCAACTTCCTTGTCGCCAATTTTCATGGAATCTTACCTTCCCTGAGTCTAACTGAGTCGCCGCATCGACTACTTGGAATCAACTGTGGCCTTCGAAATCCTCAGCGTTGCGGCGGGCGACTTCGTCTTCCTGCCAAAATAACTCGCGGCCGCGGCGGCCAGGCTGCGGCTGAGTTCGGGGTCCGAGATCGAATCCAGCGGTAGTCCGGTCAGCTCTGGAACGGGCTCGCTGGAGGGTTGTTCGGCGGCTGGGGAACTAACGGCCGTCATCCAGGGATCCACCCGCAACTCCAGACGGGAAACTTTCGAAGCTCCGAGGAGCCTCTCCAGCCGTTTCAGGATCTCGAAGCGGAGCGAAAACAATTCTTTCTTCCACGCTTCCGACGAGACGGTTAGAACCAGGGTGGACTCGCGCATCCGCAGCGGCCGGGCATTCTGAGCCAGGGTTTCTCCGACAACATTCTTCCAAAGAGCGATGACAAGCTCGCCAGTCAACTCCTCGCTAAAGTGCAGCTGTCGCAGAAAACCAGGCAGCAAAGAAGAAAGTTCGTTCAAGGTGTCTTTCAGTGCTTGATCTTGGACCAGTAGGAGGCAAACTCAAACTCGGGACTGTTGGATTTGGTGTGGCAGGTAAGACAAGCATCAGCGGTCAACCTGGCCATTTTCGCTTCGGCGGGCTTCTCTGCGTGCTGGATTCCCGATCCGTGGCAGGCTTCGCATTGAACATTGGCCAGCTGAGGGGTCTGGTTCAGGTTGACAAACCCGCCCGGCCTGCCGTTCCCGGTAACATGGCAGCCCACGCAGGACGAATCAAATTCCTTCTTCTCTTTCTTCAGGATCTCAATGGCATGAGCGTGCTGGCTCTTTTGCCACACATCGAACGTAGCGGCATGGCACGGCGCGCAACGGGCCGAGGTAGCGAAGGACAAAGTTCCGGCGCTGACCGGAAGCGGAGCGCTCTGGCTCACCAAAGCACGTTGCTCTTGTGAAATGGCGGCCTTGGCCTGGCTGATCAGCGCTGCCATCCCAGGTTCATCCTTCACGTTGCGCGTTAACGGGTGGTTTCGAGGCTGCACATCCACCTTCTGCCCGCGAACCACCGAAAAGCGCAGTTCACCCAGAATCTTTCCTTCGTCTTCCGCGTAGATGATTGTTGACTGGTTGATCCGGGCCGGAAGGTCGCTCATCTGGTGCTTGAATCCTGTCACGATAATATCGATGGTACTGTTGTCCACGGCCAATTGAACCGCTTCCCTGGCTGGCAGGCAAGCCAGCACAATCAGAAAATCACATTCCTTCCGAAGCTCAGGAAGCCATTTTCTGGCGCTCGCCTGCGGATCCGCCCACGAGTAGCCCGCTGCATCAGTCTTCAGGAAACTCTCCCGGCCCGACAACCCAAGAAAGCCCACGCGGTATTTCTGGCTGCTTCCTTTGAGCGCGATCGGCTTTACAATATAAGGCTTCAGCAAAGGCCCGCCGGTTTTGGTCGAAATCAGATTCGCAGAAATAAACCGGTCGCTACCCTGAAGGTTGACACCCAAAGCCTGAAGCTCAGCAATGTCATCTTCTGCAACATTCAGCACCTCAAGGCCCAGCCGCTGCATTCCCTTCCAAAGCCAGCGGTTCTTGACGCTGCGGTCGTCGCCCATGCCCTGCATGTAATTCCCAACCTCAACGTGGAACCAAGGCTTGTCCGGAAACTTCGCGCGGTTCTCCGCCAGGGCTTGAGCTCGGCGAGCCAGACCGCCCGCTGGGTTGCGCGGTCAGCCACAAGGTTCGAGGTTGCCTCGAACGTTGCCCGTGTAGTAAATGCTGAAATCGAAATTGGGGTCGTCGGATTGATAACCGTTGGCGCCTGTTGCGCCAACGGGGTCCCGAGAAACAACCAGCTGGCCACAGCCAGAGTCGCTACCAACCCTGCCATCACATTTCGCGGACGCGGCATGATTCCTCTCTGAGAGATCACTCAGCAGGCAGACCTATTTACCATAGCGGTCTGAAGTTTGCAAACCGTTGAAGGGGCGAGACCGTCAAGTCCGCCTTATCAAAGGTGAGGCGTGAAACGTGATATGAGACGGCAAGTCGCCATCGCGCATCACGAATCACTCCTGTCAATTCTTGATTAGGATTTTGCCCTTCCAGCATAAACTGCCGCCTGCAAATGCGAAATGACCCCGATCTAAGGGTTTGAAAAACGAGGAGCTTTCATGGCTAAACACAAGATTGCCTGGCTGCCGGGCGATGGCATCGGCATTGAGGTTCTGCAGGCAGCTCGAATCGTGCTGGACGCAGCCGATCTGGACGCGGAGTTTGTCCCTGGCGACATTGGCTGGGAATTTTGGCGCCAGGAGGGCGAAGCCTTTCCACAGCGCACAATCGACTTGTTGGCGCGCGTCGATGCCGCCATGTTCGGTGCGATTACTTCCAAGCCAGTGAAAGCTGCCGAAGCCGAACTCTCGCCTGCACTCCAGGGCACAGGTCTCATCTACCGCTCGCCTATTGTCCGGATGAGACAGCTCTTCGATCTCTATGTCTGCTTGCGCCCCTGTAAAGCCTATGTGGGCAATAGACTGAACTACAAGCCCGGCATCGATCTGGTGGTCTTCCGCGAAAACACGGAAGACCTTTATGCGGGGGTGGAATTCAGTCCAGTGCCCAAGGAACTGTCAGCTATTTTGTCTCAAGTCTCCAAGCCGTTCTCCACCTTCAGTTCCTTGCCTGGCGATGCCTATGCGCTTTCTTGCAAGATCAACACCCGTGCAGGTTCGGAACGGATTGTGCGAGCGGCTTTCGAGTTCGCCCGCAAGTTTGGTCGAACGAAGGTGACGGTCGTGCATAAAGCCAACGTCGTGCGCGCTACCGATGGATTGTTTCTGGAGACCGCTAGGGAGGTTGCCCGCGACTTTCCCACAATTGCAGTGGACGAAGCCAACATCGACGCGCTCGTCATGTGGCTGCTGAAGAATCCGTTCAACTATGACGTCCTGGTTGCGCCGAATCTCTACGGGGACATTATTTCTGACCTGTGCGCGCAGATGGTGGGTGGCCTCGGTTTTGGTTGTTCCGGAAACATCGGAGAGAAGCTGGCCGTGTTCGAGCCCACTCATGGTTCGGCGCCCAAGTACTCCGGTCAGTTCAAAGTGAATCCACTCGCGACCATCCTGGCGGCAAAGATGATGCTCGACTGGCTGGGAGAACCCGAAAAAGCGGCCCGCATTGAAACCGCGGTGGCGCGGGTCATCGAAGAAGGCCAGGTGAAGACCTATGACATGGGTGGCAGTGCCTCAACCCTTGACATGGCCAAGGCGGTCGCGTCGCACCTGTGAGTTCGCGGGTGTTCGGCAATCGTTGCGAAGCTGATCAGTCCCTGAGGTCTGAAAGCCCGAAATGCCAGCGAGGGCCAGTCGCCGCTACCCTCGCTGGCGCTTCGGGCTTTCAAGGCCATGCCTCGGGGATATCAAGGGCACCAACCTTGCCTAGTTCAGTTAGAGAGATTCCTTCGGTTTGAGCATCACTATCGTGGCGCCCCAGCCTCCGGACTCCGGCGGTGCATCTTTGAATTCTGCCACACACAGATTCTTGGCTAGCAGCGAACGGACAATGTTCCGTTGCGTGCCGGTTCCACGTCCGTGGATGATGCGAACCTCGAGAAACTCCCGTAGCTGGCACTGGTAGAGGTACTCTTCAATGAGCGGCTTGATCTCTTTGGGAGAGAAAGTGTGGAGATCGAGCGAGTCTTTAATGGGTAACGCCACCACGAGATCTTCCTCGCAGGGCAAAGAAGCATCCTCTTCCCTGGCCGGGTGACTCGCTGCGCCCTTTCTGTCTTCGCTATTTCCGTCCATACTGGTCTTCGAGGCGCACAATGTCGTTCTCGTCAAACTCTCCGAAGGAAATCTCCAGCCAGCGGCTGGGTTGACTGCCCGTGCCAGCCATGCGATGGCGTGCGCCGTGCGGAATGAAGATCTCTTCGTAGGGGGCAGGCTCCCAAACCCGGTTGTCCAGCGTGACGCGCAGGCCCGGATCCAACGCCACCCATAACTCGTCGCGGTGGTGATGGTACTGCAGTGAAAGTACCTCGCCAGGCTTCACGGTGATCACCTTTACCGTGCTCACCTCGTTATGCGTGTAGCGGCGAAACCCTCCCCAGGGGCGCTTCTCTTCATAAATGCGGGAACGTGGATCGTTTGTTTCGCGGTCAGCCATAGGCTCCTTTCATAGGAAGAAGTATAAGGTTACAAGTTTGTTAATCCGGCGAAAGCGGAACCTAGGCTTCTCCTCGGCAGGCATGGATTCCGGCTTTCGCCGGAATTCGCCAGACCTTGCTCTGGCGGTTCTCTTTTGTCCCCCTTGAGAAGGGGGACCCTAGGGGGTCTTCAGCGGTGAATTCGAGACCCCCTGCCGCAAAAGAGCGCGGCGTCCCCCTGGTAAAGGGGGACAAAGTAGCTAGAATCTCCCGATTCCGGCTCTTCGTCGCGAAGAAGCAAGGAAGAGACTGGTGGTCTAGAACAGCCTCTTGTGTGTGCGCGCATGCAACTGAATCTCGCGCAAGAGATCGGCAGCCCTCCGAATCTCGTTCTCTTGAGCGGGCCGATGCGGGCAAAAACGCAAGAGCTGATAAATGCCGGTTAGTTCCTGTACCTGTCGCTGAAGATCGGACTTCCTAAATGTTGCGGCGAACTCGTCTGGCGTTGCAGCCACCGGCTTGGGGTTTCCGTAGTTTGCGGCTAAAGCGAGGAAGTCGCCATAGAACCGCACGGCCAGACGCGCGGGGTTGGCGCGCATCGATCTTTTCATCCATAGCTTCCGTTGTGCCTGCCAGGCGGCGAGAAGCAGAATGCCGAGGATAAGGGCAACTGCTGCGTACATCAAGACCGAGGCTGGCGATTTTCTGACTCCTTGAACGATGCTGGCCATCGCTGCCTGCACTTTCTGCTGCAGGCCAACGATCATGCGATACAAGCGTCGCTGTCCTGTCCAGCTCAATTGTGCGGCTTTGTCTTGCAGATCGCGGAACAGGGAAACCTGGATGACATCGTCGTAACCAACCACCCACTCCGCCCAGAAGAGCTCGAAGGCGTCCAAGTAGTTGCCCAGGACGATCGAGAGATGGCTTCGCAGAAAAGGCTCGGCCGAAGCCGGTGTCGGGTCGAACGGTATCCATCCTGTCCCTGGTATCCAAACTTCCACCCAGCTGTGCGCATCACGGCCGCGGATGACATAGTTCCCTCCAATCTCATTGTATTCGCCGGCCTGGAATCCATTGACTATGCGAGCTGGAACTTTCAGCGCTCGCAGCAGTATGACCATCGAGGATGCGAAGTACTCGCAATGTCCGCGACGGGTTTGCAACAAGAATGCCGCGAGCGGCTGAGGATTCTCAAGTTGGTCCTGATCGAGTGAATAGAAGTAATTGGTCTGGAGATACTTTTCGACTCGACCCGCCATCTCATGGCTACTGCTGGCTCCGGTGCCGATGTTGAAGGCGAGATCGAAAAGCCGCGGGTCGAGTGCCGGGAGCTGAAGATAGGACTGTCGCTCAGCGGGCAGGAGGTCTGCCTCTTGCGCCGGCCCTCCAGGCTGCGGCAGACGGGACATGGCATCGTAGGCCAACCGGCGCGACGGGTGCGCCCGCGCTGTGAATGAATCGTCGGCCGGATCCCGGAACAGCGGTGTTAATTGTCCCTTGAGGAGAAGGATCTGAGCGACCGTGAAAAGGTAGCTGGTCGCGCTGGGCTCCAACCAAACCTGGTAGTCGACGGTGCGGCTCGGACCGTCGGTCTCCCGGATGCGAAAATCTTTACCCGAGGCATAGTTGACCGGCGCTCCGCGGGCTCGTTTCGACCAACCTCGTCCGTCGAAGTAATCCAACGTGACACCACGCCACTTCGCATTTTTCAGCAGGGTTGGGTCGCTCTTGACGCGCACGCGCATGACGACCGCCGGATCGAGCTGGATCGTTCCAATGCCTCCCAGGCGAATGCTGTCCGAGAAACCACTGAGGCTCAAGGATCGTGCGGCCCGATGGAAGTAACCCGATCCGAAGCGCGGAATGGCAAAGAAAAAACCGGCTCCAAGAACAGCTATCGCTACCAGACTTCCCACTGAAACCAGCGCCAAGCCCCGGGCCGCCTGCCTGCTCTCTGTCTTCGACAGAACACCCAGATCGCCGGCCCCGGTCTGGAATGGCTTTGTTTGGGGACCCTTGAAGTCTTGAAGGCCGGCCCGCGCGGTGGCACGTTTCATCTCGAACACCATGAGAGCGGCCAGGCAGACCAGGAGGTAGATTCCAAACAGGATGAGAAAGGAAACGTCGATCGTGAGCGAGGAGGCAGCCAGCACCTCTAGAAAACTCAAGACCAGCAGGTAAACATGATCGCGATCTTGTTTCAAAGGTTGGTAGCTCTTCACGAGCTGAACGAAAAGAATCAAGTGCAGCGTGGCGGGCACGAAGGAGCCTGAGAACAGAAAAATGTCGAGCACAAAGACAGGGACATAGATCCAAGTCAGCAGGTTCCCAAGCCAGTGCGCCAGTTGAAATCGGAGTCTGAAACGCGAGTGGAAGAGAGGAACAAAGAAAACCAGAAAGAAAAAACCTAGTGGTGCAGAAACCTGTCCGGCGGCGGCCAGCATCCCGAAACCGATGACGGTTAGCAAGTCGATCAAGATTTGAAACCGCTGGAGCATCGGGTTTTCCACAATCCGCAAAGCGAGCAGTTAAAGCCGTCATTCCCGCGAAAGCGGGAATCCAGTGTCGTCCTCGGGGTGGATTCCCGCTTTCGCGGGAATGACATCGTATGGCAAAGAATGGCTGGCTGCCCGAAAACGAGCTTCGACCGTTTGTCCGGCCCTCACAGCTCGCGCCAGAACACGACGTGGGCAGAATTCCAGACCGCGGTGGGAACCTGGCCACGACCGCCAGCTGTAAAAACGATCTTGAAGGAGGCCTCTGCGGCGAGAGCCAGCAAGTCTGTAGCCTCGACCTGTTGCGGCTGAATCACCGCCAGAATCTTGAGGCTCTCAATCAATGCAGATTCACTCTGGCCATAACGGGTGGACTGAAGCGGTGTCACCAGCCGGGTTTCACAATCCATCTCTTGAAAGTGACGCAAAGCACTGGCACAAAGCCTGACTGCCTTCTCAAAAGCAGGTCGGTCCTGCTCCTCAAAATCGGACAACGAATTGTCGAAAACAAAGCAGCACTTCCGGTCATCTTCTTTGGTGAACTCGCGCACCATCAACTGCCCGGTCTTGGCGGAGGCTTTCCAGTCGAGAAAGCGTCCACTGTCCTCGGTGCGGTAATCTCGAATGGAATGCAGATCCGAACCGGAGCCCCTGTAAGAGCTCTCGAAAGCGCCACTCAGCAAGGGCAGCATTTCAAAAAACTCGTTTGGCGGTTCGGCTTCCGGCAGGACGGTCAATTCAACGCTCCGAGGCAGGCCCCGTTTCTTCTTCACGAATCCAAAGGGAAACTGAGTGCTCATTTCCAGACGATTGAGGTGGTAGAGGCCCCTTTGGGGCAATTGCAGCCAGAGGCTGTGCCGGGAACGGCCATGCCCCGCCAGGAACGGAAAATAAGCGAATTGCGAGAGCAACTCTGCACTCTGCTTCTGCGGCTTCGAACTCGTCGACGGTTCCAGAACCCGATCCAGCAGACAGCTCAGAGAGCAGGAAAACACCGGGATCCAGGCCCTCGGGTTGTGCAAGCTAAAGACTGAAACGAACGGCTGAAGTGCCGGAACGCAATCTGGCAGATCGATTTCGGCGATGAGCCGTCGCAGGTTCCAATGCGAGAGACACTCCGACACCGCCAAGAGCGCCAGGGCGGCGGAGAGAATGATGAAGATGAGGTTGTTTCCGGTATTGAACGCCGCGACGGCGACGATCGAGAGAGTGAAAAGAAAGACCCACCCTGCGCGTGCAATCTGGAACGAGAACCGCAGCCATTCCCGGCGCGCCCGCTGAAAGAGTCGAGGCACGACCGTCAGCGATACCACAGCTGCCAACAGCAGCGAGAAGATAGCCAGGGAGAGGGCGGCGACTGTATTGCCCTCGACCGCGGCCAGGGACGAGGCGAGTGCTGCGCCCAAGGCCAGGCCCAGTGCCAGCGTTGCCACCAGGCTGGCACGGAGCTGGCGCCAATTGAAATGCCCCGGCTTGGAATCTGGCGTTGCCATCGCGGCGGTCCCCCTTATTGGGCTCGCGGTATCAGGTTCGACGGGAGCTGTGAAAATATTCGGATGGACTTATAAACCTGATCCGGCAGGGACCGGTGCTACGCGTCCGTGTTGGGTTTACAGTCGCGGACGCGCAGCCGCGCGTCCCTACCATTTAATTTTTTCACAGCTCCAGGTCTACAGCGGGACTTCAACAGAGTCGAGGATGTCTTGCAGAACCCTTTCAGCTTCTTCGTTACGCCGGAGCGTGGAAGCGGCCCGCCGGTTCGCAACAACGCGGTGGGCCAGAACGGGAGCGACAAGCCTCTTCACGTCGTCCGGCAAACAATAGTCGCGGCCTTGAACATACGCCCGCGACTGGCACGCTCGCAACAAGGCCAGCGATCCCCTCGGACTCACTCCCAGACTCAAGAATTCAGAATGTCGAGTCTTCTCTACGATCTGGAGCGCATAGTCGATGATGGATGCATCAATATGGATCGCGCGCACGGCTTCTTGAATTTGAAGCACTTCGCCAGAGCTGATTACCGCCTGCAAAATTGAAAGAGGGTGAGCTCGACTCTGGCTGCGAAAGATCTCCTTTTCATCTTCGAGCGACGGATAGCCCATCTTGATGCGCATGAGAAATCGGTCCAACTGTGACTCAGGCAGCGGGTAGGTTCCATGGTGTTCCACTGGATTCTGGGTTGCAAGAACCAGGAAAGGTTTGGGCAGTTCAATCGTCTGATTGTCGGCAGTTACTTGTCCTTCGCTCATGGCCTCCAACAGCGCGCTTTGGGTCTTGGGCGTCGTGCGGTTGATTTCATCGGCCAGGATGACGTTGGCGAAGATGGGACCGGGCTTGAACTCGAAGGCTTGTCGTGGCTGGTTGTAAATGGATACCCCGATAATGTCCGACGGCAATAGGTCGCTGGTAAATTGAATTCGATGGAATCGACATTCGAGGATGAGAGCCAGAGCATGCGCCAGCGTGGTCTTGCCAACCCCTGGCACATCCTCTACGAGCAGGTGGCCTCCGGCGAAGAGAGCGATCAATGCCTGTTCGATCACCTCCCGCTTGCCCTTGATGACGGTCTCAATGGCGTCAATCAGGAGGCCGATTTTTTCTTGTGGCTGAACCGGTGGCAAAGCAATCCTTGCGGCTGTCGAAGGTTCACTGCCAAGCCTTCAGGAAGGGCTGGAACAGGCAGTGCCATTGATTTTTTCGTCTTGTCAAACAGGTTGCTGCATGTTACAAAAGGCAGCCTGATTCTACCACGGCGGGCGTTTAACTCAGCGGTAGAGTGCCACCTTCACACGGTGGAAGTCACAGGTTCAAATCCTGTAGCGCCCACCATTCCCCCAGTTTTCCTACCTTGTTGAGTTCTCTCAAGCAGAAACCGGATCAATTCGAGATTTCGGTGCATGCCGTACTTGCGGTGTCTGGGTAGCCACAGTCAGCGCCTTTTGCTGGCCGTGGGCTTTTCGTTACCAATCACCCACGACCACCGCAAACTGCGCGGTGAGCGTGGCTACCAATACCGGGATATCAAGGGGGGATCCCTGAATTACTTAATTAGCCCGATGTTTTGCCACGGTCAGCGACAACGCTACCCCAGGACTGCTCAGATGTTGGCTGCCGGCCCGACGGTCGAGACGATGCAGCCTTACAAGGATTTTCCTGGTTTTTGGGTGTTGAATCGCTGGATCAAACCACTCAGGTACTGCGCTGAAGAATGCAGGGATTCGCTGGAGAGCGCGGCTTTGAGCTGCTCTTCAGCTTTTTCATACGCCTGAGTGAAGAAGTAGTTGTAGCCCAGCAGGAACCGCGCGTTCAGGTTGGAAGGGTGAGTGTTGACGTAATTTTCAAGGTTCTTAAGTTGATGGTCAAACTCCGAAGGGTTGTTGTAGAACTCCCGCCGGTTGATCGGATTCTCCGCATACTTGGGATAGATCTCAAGCCCTGTGAGTATTGCTTGAGTTGCTTCATCAAATCGGCCGAGGGCAAACAGAGAGTCTCCGTATGCAATGTGCACGACGGGCAGCTTCTGATCGAGATCGATGGCTTTCTTGAACAGCTTGGCAGCCGTCTGATAGTCCGCATTCTTGAAAAAAGAAGACCCGTAATCGATCAATGCATCCGGCTCGAGCTTGTCGGCGTCGAGATCCTTGAACTGCTGCAGTTTCGCAGATTCTGTTTTTCTTTGCGCGATCGGGATCTGACCTGAAAAGTAGCCCGCCATGAAGCTGCCCTTGTCGGCACTAAGGGCCTGTGAAAACGAGCGGGAGGCCAGGCGGAAGTTCTCGCTAAAGAACTGAATGTAACCGTGAAGCATCCAGTGAACCGGATCTGGCGACACTTTCATTCGCTCCTCGAGATCGCTGACCACAGGGCCCGTGAAGAGAGGGTCCTGAAAGAAAACAAGTGACGGGTGGCTGTTAGCCCAGTCCGGATAGGTCTTCAGCCCTCTCTCCAGCGCCTCCAGCGCTTCCGAATAGCGATGAAGATAGATCAAACTGTGCCCCAGCCCAAAGGGCGCCAGGATGAGTTCTTCTTCAATCTCAATTTGCTCAGGCTTGTCGTTGGCAGGCAGCTTCGAAATCTGCAGAACCAGCCGGCGGTCGAGCTCACGGTAGTATTTTTCTGCTGCCAGAAAGTTTCGCGTCCGAAAGGCCCGCTCAGCCCGCCCGAGCAGCTCTTCGTGTTCGTACGCAGACACATCGGGCCGGTCGCTGCCAAAGCAGAGCACACTCAGCAGGAGGCTCCATCCAAACCCTGAAAACACAACCGTCTTCAAACGTGCCAGGAACATGATGGGTCTGAACTCCACATCGCTTACTTCTTTGCCACTTCGACTGGGATTGTCAGCGCTTCAACCGAGCGGCTGCAATATTTGTCCCGCTCTGAACAATAAAAATAGGTCAACTTTGCTTCTAGTGAGTACTTTCCTGCCTGAGTTGTCTTCGCGGGCGCAATCCTCAACTCCAGCGCCTTGAAGCCTCCAAAATAGTCGGCGTCCTTGCTAGGAATGCTCTCGTTGAATCCACCGACGACCACGTCAAACTGATTGGTCGGGTTGATCTGAAGCTTCGGAGCGGGCCGCTTGGCTACCTTGAATCCTTCCTTGACCCCCAGTTCGATCTGCAACTTGCCTTCAACCCCCAAAGCTATTGCTTGTTGAGAATAACGCGGCTGGAGGATGCCGACTGAGCCTGTTTGGCCACCGATGAGCAACGGGATGCTCACAGTCAAAGCCAGGCTGAGAGCAAGCCGATTTCTAGGGGTTGATGCGGGCAATCTAAACATCAAGGGTCAAATCCGAGTTGAAGAACTAAACTCCTTCGCGAGCTTCCCAGATTTTTGAGTCAAAGTCAACGGATGCATCGCCTTCTGGAAAACTGCTTGACCCTGTTTTCGGCTTTGTGATAATTTTCGCGTTCTCTTTTTGGAGGGATGTTTCCTGCCCTCCAACCATCCTGCGAACTTTCACGGAAGAGAAACCTTACCGCCATGGCTGCGATGAGCTTGGACCTTTCTGTGGTTTTGATTGTGTTGATGGTCTGGGCCCTCTATTTTGTTCTCAAGAGGTCCTTTTTCGACCCAATCAATCAGATTCTCACCACGCGAGAGGCTGCCAGCCAGGGAGCGCTGGAAGATGCACGCGCTCAGATGGCAGCGGTGGAGAAGAAATCGTCTGTCTATGCTGAGGCGTTGAAAGAGGCTCGTCTCGAAAGCTACCGGCAGCAAGAGGCGTTTCGAGCTGAAGCCGTCCAGCAGCGGTCCCAGATTGTTGCCCAGGGCCGGCAGGGGAGCGAGCGGTTGATTGGGTCCGCTCGCAATGAAATTCAGTCCCAGGTTGCTTCAGCAAAGAAGTCTCTGGCATCGGAAGTCGGCGGAATCGCGGATGGAATCGTCAAAGGCATTTTGCGGTAAAGACCAGATCGTGCCGAAAATTAGCAGCGAATCGTCCCAAGACCCACGAAGAAAGACGGCTGGACTCGTGCGAAGGTTTGCCGGCTTGTTGTTTCTTTTCACGGCAGCGTGCTTTCTCACCCCCGGGGTGACGCTCGCGGCCGAAGAAAGCCAGCATGGCGCTTCCAACGGTCAACACGGTGGAGGACACGCAGAGAGTCCGCTGACCGCTGTCTGGAAATGGGGAAATTTTCTGATTCTCTTTGGCGGTTTGGGCTGGTACTTGAGGCAACCCCTGCGCGAGTTCTTGGAAACCCGCTCCCGTTCGATTGAGGAAGGCCTGGAGAGCGGCCGTCTCGCGCGGGAGTCTGCTCTCAAACAGATGAGCGAGATTGAAAATCGGCTGGCGCGCCTTGACGAAGAGGTGCGCTCTCTTCGAGCGCAGGCAGTCAAAGAAGCTGAAGAGGAAAAAGCTCGAATTCTTGAGAGCGCCAAAATAGAAGCTCAGAAGATTTTGGAAATGGCCCATCGGGAGATCGAGGGACTCAAGAAATCGGCCCGGCTTGAGTTGAAAGCGCACGTAGCTGAACTTGCTGTCAAGCTGGCAGAGGAACGGCTGCAGAAATCGGTTGGACCGGAAGAGAACAAGCGGCTGGTGCTGAGATTTCTCGACTCATTGGAAACAGCCAAGAATTAACCGGCGCGGGACGCGCTGAATGAACTTCTGCCGAAACCGGCAAACTCCTTCACTTGAGGTTTAGCATTGCCTGCGATTGCAAATCGATATGCGAAGGCTCTGGTAGACGTTAGTTTCAAGCTCAACCAGCATGAGCAGACAGCCCAGGAACTTCTTCAATTCGGAGACCTGCTTGCCCGCCAGAAAGAACTGGTGCATTTTTATTCCAACCCCGCCATCGCGGTGGCTAAAAAGAAGGAAGCGACAAAGGAAATCTTGGGGAAGCTAGCCTTCGGCCCGGCCATCTCCAACTTCCTTTTGGTCTTGATTGACAACCACCGGATGGGCGGCTTCGCCGAGATCAGAAAAGCCTTTCAGCAAGAGTTGAACAACCGTCTGGGAGTGACGCAGGCGGAGGTGACAACTGCGGCCGAGTTGGACGCGGAGACACACCAGAAGTTGGAGGCCAAGCTCGCGGCGCTGACCGGCAAGAAGGTGGCCTTGAAGTTTACGAACGATCCTGGCCTGATTGGCGGCGTGGTCACGCGCATTGGGGACACGATTTACGACGGTTCCATCCGCCAGCAGCTCAACTCGATGAAAGCCCGTCTGAGCTCAGATTAAGCGCTCCCTATTCCCGGAGAAAATGAATGGACATCAGAGCAGAAGAAATTAGCAGGATCATCCGCGCACAAATCGAAGACTACGACTCGAGCGTGGAAGTAAGTGAAGTGGGAACCGTCATTTCCGTTGGAGATGGCATCGCCCGAGTCCACGGCCTGGAAAAGGTGATGTCCGGAGAACTGCTCGAGTTCCCGCATGGCATCGCAGGCATGGCGCTCAATCTGGAAGAGGACCAGGTGGGCTGTGTTCTGTTGGGCGAAGCCTCTGAGATCAAGGAAGGCGACCTGGTCAAACGGACCAAAAAGATCATGGCCGTTCCCGCCGGGGACGCGATGGTGGGACGAGTGGTCAATGCGCTCGGCCAGCCGATCGACGGCAAAGGCTCCATCGCCACCGACACGTTCAACCCAATCGAGCGCATTGCGCCGGGCATTGTGGATCGCGAGCCGGTGAGGCAGCCCATGCAAACCGGCCTGAAGGCCGTCGACTCCATGATCCCGATTGGCCGCGGCCAGCGAGAGCTGATCATCGGCGACCGCCAGACGGGCAAGACCGCGGTGGCGATCGACACGATCATCAATCAAAAAGGAGGCGACGTCATTTGCATCTACGTTGCCATCGGCCAGAAGCGTTCCACCGTCGCACAGGTTGTCAAAACGCTCACTGACTCCGACGCGATGTCTTTCACAATTGTGGTTTCCGCCTCTGCCTCCGATCCGGCGCCACTCCAGTTTCTTGCGCCCTATGCCGGCTGTGCCATTGGTGAATACTTCCGCGACCGGGGCAAACACACGCTGTGCATCTATGATGATCTCTCCAAGCATGCGGCGGCCTATCGCGAGATCTCGCTGCTGCTGCGACGCCCTCCTGGGCGCGAAGCTTTTCCCGGAGATGTCTTCTTTTTGCACTCGCGGCTTCTGGAAAGGGCGGCCAAGCTGAGCGAGCAGCGTGGCGGCGGCTCTCTCACGGCTTTGCCGATTATTGAGACGCAGGCGGGCGACGTGTCGGCTTACATTCCGACGAACGTCATTTCGATTACCGACGGCCAGATTTACCTCGAGTCTGACCTGTTCCACTCCGGCATTCGTCCAGCCATCAACGTCGGCATCTCGGTTTCGCGCGTCGGCGGAAACGCACAGATCAAGGCGATGCGCCAGATCGCCGGCTCGTTGCGCCTGGATCTGGCGCAGTACCGCTCACTGGCCGCCTTTGCCCAGTTTGGCAGCGACCTGGACAAGGTTTCACAAGCACAATTGTCGCGGGGCCAGCGGCTGGTTGAGATTTTGAAGCAGGGGCAGTATGCGCCTATGACGGTCGAAAAGCAGGTGATCGTGATCTATGCCGCAACGACCGGCTATCTCGATTCACTGGACGTTGCCGATTGTCTGCCCTTCGAGCAGGGCTTGCTGCGCTTCATCGACAACAGCCATCCATCACTCGGCAAGAGGATCGCGGAGAAAAAACAGCTCGACGACAGCTTGAAGGCAGAACTCAACAAGGTGCTGGACGAATTCAAGGAAAGGTTCACCGCCGAGCGGAAAAGCAAGTGATGAGTCAGGAGTGATGAGTGATGAGTTCGGGAATTGACCTCCGTTCTCTTTACTCTGCACTCATTACTCATCACTCCTGACTCATCACTTGTCACTGACTCATGCCCAACATCCTCGACATTCGCCGCCGCATCCGCTCGGTAAAAAACACCCAGCAGATCACCAAGGCCATGAAGATGGTCTCGGCAGCCAAGTTGCGTCGCGCTCAGGAACGCGTGATGAGCGCGCGCCCCTACGCTCAAAAGATCCTCTCCGTCTTGAACAGCCTGGTGACGCGCTCCGAGGGCCAGACGCATCCTTTGCTGGAGGACCGGGGAGTCGAGCGGATGCAGCTGGTTGTGATCACCGCCGACAAAGGTCTCTGCGGCGCTTTCAATTCGAACATCATCAAGGCAGCCCAGAACTTCATCGGTGAGAATAGGAACCGACAGCTCACGCTCAACTGCGTCGGGCGGAAAGGGCGCGACTTTTTTCGAAAGGGTTCGCTGACCGTTGTGCATGAGGCGGTGAACATCTTTGCCCGGCTGGACTATTCGCACGCCAGGCAGATCTCAGCCACGCTGATGGAAGAGTTCGCCAACCAAGAAGTGGATGCCGTCTATCTGGTGTACAACGAGTTCAAGTCGGTCATTCAGCAAAGAATCGTGGTCGAGCAACTGCTTCCCATCCAGAAACTGGCTGCTTCAGAGGAAGCCAGCCTGATCGATTACATCTACGAGCAACCGGCTGGGGAGATTTTCAGCAGCCTCATCCCAAAGCATGTCGAGGTTCAGGTCTACAGGGCCTTGCTGGAGTCGGCTGCCGCTGAGCACGGCGCCCGCATGACTGCAATGGACGCAGCCACAAACAACGCCATCGATTTGATCGACTCGCTGACGCTGACGATGAACCGGGCGCGCCAGGCTGCAATCACCAGAGAGATTATCGAGATTGTGGGTGGCGCCGCCGCGCTGAAATGACGGGTAGACTCCACACCCCAAAGATAAACCCCTGAGACGCAGAGGGTGAAGCGAATAGGAACAACCACCCTGGGAGCGCGGGCGGCCCGCCCGCAATCGTGGCTCGAACCAACGCAGTGCTGCAGGGTGCCCTGCCTTTCAAGCGTGCCACGTTTAACAGTTGAGATTTTGCTGCAAAAGACTGACGGTCTCGGAGAGCAGAGGAAAGAACATGAATATTGGCAAAGTAGTTCAAGTGATCGGCCCTGTCGTGGACGTGGCGTTTGACGAGAAAAATCTGCCTTCGATTTACACGGCCGTGCGGATTATCAGCGAAGGGTTTGACGTCCCGGCACCCATCGACATCGTGACAGAAGTTCAGCAGCACTTGGGCGAGGGCCGCGTTCGCGCGGTTGCCATGCAGCCCACTGACGGCCTGGTGCGCGGCATGAAAGCGCTGGACACCGGCGCCCCTATCTCCATTCCTGTCGGCCGCGGGACACTGGGCCGCATCATGAACGTCATCGGCAACCCGGTCGACGAACAAGGCCCGATCAACCATGAGAAGACGTACCCGATTCATCGTCAGGCTCCGACTTTTGAGCAACAGAATACCAGCCTGGAGATGTTCGAGACTGGCATCAAGGTCATCGATCTGCTGGAGCCCTATTTGCGTGGTGGCAAGATCGGCCTGTTCGGTGGCGCCGGCGTCGGCAAGACGGTCATCATCATGGAGTTGATCAACAATATTGCCACCAAGCACGGCGGCTTTTCGGTGTTTGCGGGCGTTGGCGAGCGGACGCGCGAAGGCAACGACCTCTGGCTGGAAATGAAGGAGTCGGGCGTTATCAACAAGACCGCCCTTGTTTATGGCCAGATGACCGAGCCGCCCGGAGCCCGGTTACGCGTGGGGCTGACTGGGCTGACGGTGGCCGAGTTCTTTCGCGACGAGGAAGGCCAGGACGTGCTGCTCTTCATCGACAACATCTTCCGTTTCACCCAGGCAGGATCGGAAGTCTCGGCTCTGCTGGGGCGCATGCCCTCGGCTGTGGGATACCAGCCCAACCTCGCATCCGAAATGGGGGAACTGCAAGAGCGCATTACTTCGACGAAGAAAGGCTCCATCACTTCGGTGCAGGCCATTTACGTTCCGGCTGACGACTATACCGACCCGGCCCCAGCGACGGCTTTTGCTCACCTGGATGCCACCACCAACCTCTCACGGCAGATTTCAGAGATGGGCATTTATCCCGCCGTCGATCCGCTGGCGTCCACGTCCCGCATTCTGGATGCGCGCATTATCGGCGACGAGCACTACAACACAGCCCGTGCCGTGAAACAGATCCTGCAGAAGTACAAAGATCTTCAGGATATCATCGCGATCCTCGGCATTGATGAGCTCTCCGAAGAAGACAAGCTGGCGGTCGCGCGCGCGCGCAAGATTCAGCGCTTCCTGTCGCAGCCATTCTTCGTGGCGGCGCAGTTCACCGGACGCGATGGCAAGTATGTCCCGCTCAGCGAAACGGTGCGAGGGTTCAAAGAAATCGTCGAAGGGAAACATGACGATCTGCCGGAGCAGGCTTTCTACATGGTGGGCAACATCGACGAGGTCATCGAGCAGGCAGAGAAGATGAGGAAGTAATGAGCATTGGTTGACAGTTGCTCGTTGTCAGTTGTCCGCTCGGCCTGCTTCCTTCTGACAACGAACAACTAGCAACCATCAACGATTCTCTGACAACCAACAACGGATAATGGATAAACTTCAGTTAGAAATTGTCACTCCCGACCGGCTGCTCTTGAGAGAGTCGGTGGATGAAGTTCAGGTTCCGGCTAAGGGCGGCTATATAGGCATCCTGCCAGGGCACGCTCCGTTGATTACCGAGATGCAGATCGGGGAGATTTCCTATCGTCAGGGGAAAGCGACTCACTCCTTGGCGGTCGCCTGTGGATATTGTGAGGTCTTGCCGGAACGCGTCATCATCCTGGCTGAGAAGGCGGAGAAAGCAGAAGAGATTGATCTGAAGCGAGCCCAAACTGCCAAGGAGCGCGCCGAAAAGCGTCTGAGTGATTTACAGAATCCAGAGATGGATTTCGACCGCGCGGCAGTCAGTTTGCAGCGCGCAGTCTCGCGCATTCAGGTGAGCAGCAAACGCAGTTCATAGTAGAGTCGGAGATGCTTTCTGATCGGCTCGACTCCATCCCCGTCGCAGTATCCAATCAACCATAAATAATAGCTGAGGTTGGTTTTCAATCCAGATAAGACGAGACCTCATCAAGCAACCCATTTGAGCCCCTGACTTGCGTAGTTGAGCATCGACTCGAACACGTTGCCGCACTTTTCTTTGAACAACGCCCTGTCGTAGGTTTCTGGCAAGTGCGTGTGCAGTACTTCCTCTACCGCAGATTGAACTCTTGCCTTTGACTGCGAGTCTCTATACCAGTCTTGAATCAGAACCTTTGGCGATTCTTCAAGCAACCGATGCAACAACGATTTCGCCGCTAGCTTGACCTTCTGCGTCTCTTCTTTCGTCATGCGGTCCTTCTTCAACAAGTCAAACAACTCCAGCTCATCTTCCGACAATCCCTCGCGCATGTGCCGCTCGGATTCTGATTTGAGTTCTTTCGTAAATCGCACCAACTCCTCAAAGTGGTTGTCGGCGGATGAACTACCGGCATTGTAGGCGTCAATGATTGCTTGCAGCCGTTGAGCGAAGTCGGCTCGGGTAGCGTTCTGCTGCAACATCTGCTCAAGCTTGTGTTGAATGAAGGCGCGCAGGTCCGCGATTTCGATGTTCTTGTAGGTCGAGCATTGAAACTCCGCCTTGAGCTTCTCGAAGTCGAGCTTGCTCAAATCCCAAGTTTTTCCGGATTGTACGATGCGAAACTCTGGCTGTTGCTCCTTCAAGTCTTCACGATCGTCAACCACCAGACTCTCATCCAGCAAGGCGTTGATCCGTACGCTCACCGCATCAATGTCCATCTGCTCAATGATGCTGTCCACAACACCGCGCAAGTATTGGAATGCCGCTACAGACCGGACGACCGGATTGCCTAGAATCTCGGGTTTGCACGCCTCGTAGAGCGAAGTAATCGTGTTCTCGTAAACGGCAAATCCCTTGCGCCAATCATCCTTGCTCAACAGCTTGTCCGCATACGCCTTGAATTGGTTAACGTTCTTGAAAACGTCTTTGCCCTTCAAAACGACATCCAGGTCGATGCCCTTTTCCTGACAAAATGTCGTTCCTTGGGCTATTGAATCATCCAGCAACCGAAGCAACTCCTTCTTCTCTCGGACGGGAGGTTCGTCCTGCCCTTCCTGCCCCTGAGCGTAGTCCTTCAACGCCCTCTTCATGTTCCGGAAGACATTGTAGTAATCGATAATCTCGCCGTTCTTCTTTTCGACGCTGTTGATCCTGTAAGGAGTCACACGGTTCGCCCGGGCAATCGTCTGCATCAGGGTATGATCCTTCATGGGCTTGTCGAGATACAGCGTCGATAGAGTGGGCGCGTCAAAACCCGTCAGCCACATCGCGCAGACGAACACCAGTTGCAACGGATCTTCCGCGTCTTTGAAGTTGTATTCCACGTCGTGCCCGTGCGCATCCAGCTTGTTCATCCGCTCACGGTGCGGCTTGATGAGCAGCTTCTGCTTGGCAAACTTCTTTTCCTCCTCGGCTTCCTCGCTCACGATCACCGTCATTTCCACGCGGCGCATGGAGTCCAGAGTCCTCTTCAACCGTTCCTTTTCGAGGGTGTTCTTGGATTTCTTGATTTCGCCCAGAAGCTCTTTCAACCGCTCCTTCCAGAGGCGCTGAACCTTGTCATACATCTTTACCGCGGTGAACTTGTCCAGTGAAACCACCATCCCTTTGCCGAGGTATCCTCGCCGTGGGAAGTGATAAACAATATCTTCAGCAATCGTATCCAGCCGGTCATCACGTTTGATCACTTCCACTTCAGCTGCAAACCGGTTCTCCAACTTGGCCTGCTGGGCGTCGTCCAGGTTCTCGTCTTCCAGGATTTCATAAAATTCTTCACTCAAATCTTCGTTCTGAATCAGCACCTGGGGAACACGCTTTTGGTAGAACAATGGCACGGTTGCCTCGTCATCAACCGACTGCTGGAAGTTATATTCCGAGACATAGTCACCAAACCAGGCATTCGTCTTGCGCTCACGTCCCAGCAACGGTGTGCCGGTAAACGCCAGATACTGCGCCCTGGGCAAGCCGGCCCGCATGTTTTCGGCGAGCGACTTGTATTGGGTGCGGTGCGCCTCGTCCACAATGACGATGATGTCATCGCGATCCGACAACAGCGGGTATTCCTTGCCTTTTTCCCAGCGAAATTTGTGGATCAACGTGAAGACGAGTCGTTTGTTCTGCCCAAGGAACTTCCGCATTTCAAAGCTATCCTTCGGCTGAGCAGCTTCAGCTTTGGTGACCGTCCCTGTGTGAAGGAAATTGCGGTAAATCTGCCCGTCCAGATCGTCGCGGTCCGTCACCACCACAAAGGTGAAATTGCCTGTCTGTTTGCGGAAAATCTTGCGAGAGTAGAAGATCATCGAAAAGCTTTTGCCTGAACCCTGCGTGTGCCAGAACACGCCGAGCTTCCCCTGCTTGTCCTTGCGGTCGAGAAAGACGTCATACGCCCGATTCACACCGATAAACTGGTGGTTCTGCGCGATGATCTTCTGATTCTCCTTGTAGTAGAGAATGAAGTTCTCCACGTAGTCCAGCAACCTGCGCCCGGGGAACAATCCCTCGATCACACGCTCAAGGCTCGTGCCCTCTTCACGAATCTGTGCGCGGTCAACTTTCTCCTTCTCGTCATCCGCCCGCAGCCAGTTGAAGAAATGCTCCCACTCCGCTGTGATGCTGCCCACACGCGTTTCAATAGCATTGGAAAGCACGCAAAACGCATTCGTCAGGAAGAGCTGAGGAATGTCAGCTTTATAGTTCGTGATGTTGTCATCGAAGGCAGTCTTGAGCTTCACATTCGAGTTCTTCAACTCGATAAACACCAGTGGGATGCCATTGACGTAAAGCAACACGTCAGGGCGGCGGAAACAGCGGTCTCCCTTAACCCAAAGCTGCGAAACGGCCAGATAACGGTTCTTGTCGGGATCGTTGAACTCAATCAGTCGAACGCGCTCCTGCTGCTTCTGTCCTTTGGTGTTGTCAAATTCCACGGGAATGCCGTCGCGCACGAGGCTATAGATTTCCTGGTTGGCAGCAACGAGCGACATGGCCTGACGCCGGTCGATCAATCGTTCGAGCGCTTCATCAATCGCAACCGCGGGAATGAGCGGGTTCAAGGCGATGGCGGCTTGCTTGACTCGATCCAGGAAGATCACATCCCGCTTGTTGGTGCGGCCCGAGTCATCGTTCAAATCCTCCGGATCTTCCGTATAGCAGTCGAGCACGTCGAAGCTGTGCAGATGCTGGAGGCGCTGCAAGAGCGCCTGTTCGATCTGATCTTCGGAGATGAAGTTAGGCATTCGATTTTGGTTCGTCCAAGCTGGTTCAGTTCACGCAACCGGTTTGTTCATGGTTACGTGAACATGCCTGGTTTCGTGAACACGCGGAAGCACAACTCCGGGCCGATGGGCAGCAATCCCAAAGGGATTGTGTCCTTCAGCCCAGGGTTGCGCCAGCGGCGCTACCCTGGGTGACAAAGGAATCACATAGACACAACCCCAACGGGGTTGTGTTCCTTCAATCCCACACATAGCGTTCATCGAATTCGATTTCATGCTTCCGCAATAGCGCACGCAATTCGTCCTGAAACGTTATCTGCCGATGGTGTTCCTCCTGGCTGGCGATGTATTGCTTTACCTGCTCGAGATTAGACTGGCTGACTGAAAAGTCCGCATAACCACCCTGCCACTCGAAATCGGCGTAGTTGCGGCCCTGCTCCTTAAGCCAGCCGTTGGAAACTCGTTTCAACTCCTTGACCCATTCCGCCTGCGTAATCGTACGGCCAAAACGGCAAAGTAGGTGGACGTGGTCCTCAACCCCTCCGATGATTAGGGGCGGACATTCGAGCGTCTTGGAAATGCCGCCCAAATAGGCGTGGAGGGCATCACGAGTGGTTTTGTCGCGAAGCCATGGCCGGCGCTCCTTCGTGGAAAAGGTCAGGTGAATATAAACAGCAGAAAGCGATTGTGGCATAGATCACCAACCCGGGAAGGTTTTCCAAGATAGTCGCATCGCGGCAACCTTGGGGGGATGGCACCGTTGACGTCGGCGCCACCCCAACGCGAATCAGGAGCGGAGCTGGAGGATAAAATCCTATTGGGATTTTGCAGAGCTTAATCCCAACGGGATTATGTAACAAAGCCCAGGGTTGCGCGGCACGCGCTACCCTGGGTGAAGGTCGCAAATAAGTTGAACCAACCCGGAACGGGTTGCGGCAGGTTGCGTGCGCAGGACGCAACCCCGTTGGGGTTGATGTTCATTTCACACCATCTACCCAAGGTAGGCGCGTCGCGCCAACCTTGGGCTGGAGGGCGCGACGCCGTTGGCGTCGGACAATGGAGAAATCCCGCTGGGATTTCCGAATGGCGACGTGCAGCCGGATTCTGAAAAACAAAGTCAGGCATGGGTTGCCTCGGTTGGCTCGGCGTTCAATTCCTCCGCCATGCCGGGCGGGAACTGGATGTCGAGGTTTTCGACTGAAAACTTGCCGGAGATCAGGCGAGGGAGAAGCAGGTCGCGCGAGCGGAGCAAAAGCTCGTTTTGTTTTCGAAGGCTCAGCGTTTGATCAAAAATGTGGTTGAAAGCCTCATGGATACTAGCTTTCCAGCATATGCAACGCTGTTCAAATTTGGCATCATGTTTGGATGGCAAACTCAGCGAAGCGACAGCGGCGGCTGTGGGATGCGTATGGG
>Ga0163150_10001932_pt1 | contig 33504 bp, 47 predicted proteins | sample OliLakLV19P2IB_FD_148628 | JGI IMG/M metagenome (GOLD analysis project Ga0163150, IMG submission 148628) | Freshwater microbial mat bacterial communities from Lake Vanda, McMurdo Dry Valleys, Antarctica - Oligotrophic Lake LV.19.P2.IB | ecosystem: Environmental > Aquatic > Freshwater > Lake >...
ATGAACTTAACGTAATCATCTTGAAGATTTTTAGAATTTTTCTCCCCCAAAGGTTTCCCGTCTATCTCTTTATATGCATTGATAAGTCCGGGTGTGTCGTTACGAGAAACAGCACTATAAGGCGGATTACCAACAATAACGAGAATGTCCTTTTCTTTCACGTCTTGAGCTTTTCTTTCACGTCTTGAGCTTTTTTACTCTCTTCATCTAATGCTCCAAATCCAGGTAAGGAGAATTGAGCACCTAGATTTTCAGGGGTTTCCAACGTGTTTGTTAAGAGAACACCTAACCGTTCGCTTTCTTTGAGATCATATCCCCGCTCTTTTAAAACCTCCGATAATTTAATATGGGCAATGACATAGGGAGCGATCATATACTCAAAACCATAAAAGTTTTTGAGAAGGTGGTTTTGAATCAAAAAGTCACGCTTTCCTGAATTCTCAGGTAGTGAGTCCAAAACATGCTTGAACATTTCCACTAAGAAAGTGCCGGTTCCCGTTGCAAAATCAAGGGCTGTCACCTTTTCATCAGCAAACCCATTTTTGATATGAAAAGTGTCTTTCAGAATTTCCTCAACACCCGTGATGATAAACTTCACAATGGGAAGAGGGGTGTAGTACACACCCCTTTTATGGCGCAGATCACTATCAAATTCTGAAAGGAAATTTTCGTAGAAATACACATACGGATCCTTTTCCTTAATACGGTACTCTTCCTCATCACCGGGGCATTTCTTCCCAAAGGTAAGATCGTTATGAACGGCCTCAAAATCAAAGGTATTAATGATGGAGAAAATCTCATCCACAACCCATCTGATGTCTTCGTAATCTTTGGTGTGAAGCACGTCCAAGAACCGTGTCAATTGTTTGATAAGCTCAAAACTCTTGGGGATATAATTCTTGGCATTATCCACCGTTAAAACGATGGTCCCATCCGTATGAAGGCGGGCCATTAATAATCCATAGGATATCATCTGAGCAAACGCATTGGCGAATTCGTCGGCACGGAGATCTTTGAAGACCCTTTTCTTAAAGGATTCATAAAGGTCATGCAAAGTATTCTTGTTCTCAGGCTCATCAAGCTTAATCACAAAGGCATTACGAAGAATCGTGCTGCGCGGTGCCAACTGCTTGGCCAACTCTTGTGCCGTTGTGATTCCTTTGGAAAGAATATCATTCATCTATATCTTCCTTAAAGAAGTTCATAAAGATGCTTGCAAGGAAGTAGATGACACCACCACCCGCTGCGAACGTTAAAAGGATATAAATCATAGGCATGAAAAACTGTGTCATATCACCATCTCAAATACAGACCAATGGGCTCGAGCACCGTCTTTATTTCATCCAAGGATTCGATGCCCATGCCAGGTAAGTGATATAAGGACTGGGCTGACGTACTTACCAACCGTTGGACCGTTGTAATACCATGGCGCTGCAACACGTGCCACGTGCGCATTGTCCACGGAAGTTCGTCAATCGTGAAGTCGTGCCCGGCGGCAGCATCCGCTCTCATTCTTGCTAAGCGGGTCTGCAACTCTTGGCCATGCTTTTCCTTATCAAGGCGTTGCTGCTCACTCATAACCATGTCACGGGCACGGCTTGTGGAAACACCCAGTTCATAACCAATAGCTTTATACAGCTGGCCATCGACGCGCATCTTGTAAGCTATTATATAACGCTCAGTGTTTTTAGGATTCATGCTGGGTTGGTTTCCTTTTCAGTGAAATCCTTAGTTTTTAACTTTGATCTTCGATTTCCTTAACGGTGTTGTCCTCAATCAAACGCGTCAGCTGTTCATCGTTAAGGGATGCAAGATTGATCTTATTAAAATCAAGTGTGAGATTAGTAGTTGTGGTCTCTTTATAACCACGGTGCCTTAGCTTCGTCTTTGCATAGAAAATAGTGCACGGCGTGTCTCCTTCAAGGATTTTCTTGTACAAAGACTTCTCAACAAAGTCAGCGCCTGCATAGGAACCATCCTCCCGTGCTTTCTCACAAGCCGCTTTAAACTCAGGGTCTTTACGACACCAGTCATAATACGTCTCATAGTTAATATCCACGCGCCTGCATGCTTCGCCTATAATGCCGAATGACTCTAGCAATGCTTGCGGGAACTGTCTTTTAGCTTCCGGCTTTCCAGGATGTGCCATTATTATGAATCTTTACTTAAGTTAAACTCAAAACGCCTCTTTTGATCATTTTTTAACTTTTCCGCTTCAAGCGTTCGCCATGCATCGCGTCCGCGGTCAATCCGTGCTTGTATCTTCCTGTAATGCCTCAAGAAATCCGCCTTCACATCGTCGTGATGGTATCCGGCCAAAGCACATACTTCCTTGAAGTCATTCACTACAAGTCTTTTAGTGTGGGGCTTTTCTATGGTGGAATCATCGTAAGGAACATCCACCATAAGTGCCCCTGAAAGGAACCATTGAATAGCATGATCACAATCGACAATACTGGTGCTCGTAAAGACAGAACGCGGTGCAAGTGCATCCTTATACATCTGCTGTATAAAAGCCCTCCAAAGAGATCTGCAAGCGTAGTCATTCGCGGCGGGTTCAAGGTGGTCCGTGTATGTTCCCTTAAAAGAATTACACCAGTCCTTTTCAGCTCTTTCCTTGGCCTCCCTTAAAATCGAAGCTTCTTTTTGCCTTAGTTTGTTTGAAAGCTTGAGCGCATCCTGTGCTGGCGTCAGTGGACCACTTGGTCTTCTTATCCACGGGTACACCTCGGATAATCGTAATTTTGTCGATCTGGGCATCGTTATCAAACACTCCTGTCTCTTGAAGGGCATCACATGTAATTTTAATGAGATTGTCGAGGTCACGGGCCCGCTTATCAGGGGCGTGTGCTGTAATGGTAACCTCAAGCCTGGCATCGTTGAATTTAATGTCTGGCCAGGTATGAGACAATGCGATCACGTGGTTTTTGTAAGCACGCGCTTCTCTTGAGACGAGAACCCTGTTATTCACGAACCTCCAGTAGCGGTTTGCACTGGGTGGCCATGGTAACGTGATCTCAAGCTTCATGCGTGCTCCTTATCATTTAAGATAAATTAAGCACGATTTCACAACGTTTGTCTATATATTATTCTGGTTTTCGCCTGTTTGAATTTGCAGGGAGGGAGGGATTTAACGCGAACCCTTCACTCTCGAAATAATCAAGGCACTCATAGAAAAAATCCGGCATTTCGGATTCTTTGTCTTTTTCCCTCTCCAAATAATTTTTAAGAGAGACTACATCAACGGTCATGCGTGGGACAAACTAGAAAACTAATCACCTATGAGGATTATATAAAATTTTAGGGATGTACAGCATTTTGTTCAAATGATACACTGAGGGCCTCTAGAATGTTTAAGACCTTCATGTTTCTAGCACCTAAAACACCTGGCCAATTCCCTCCTGAATCTCTTGCCAGGTGTCTTTTTCCTTAAAACCCGCACACTGCGTTTCTCAAAAGTTCACTAAACTCATAGGCTTCCTCTTGAGTTCGTCAGCGTTATTTGGTCATGTTCGTCAGCACATTTCCCTTAAATCACTTTACCCACTTTTTAATCGATTCTACGGCTACTTCCTTTCCATGTAGGGGAGAAGACATTTTTCCGTCAAATGGGCTTGTAGCACAATCTCTGTGCAAGCACGGCCCCATCTGGATAGGAATCCACCCTAGCAACGCATCGTATGCCTGGGAGTGTTCGCCGCAACGGGAATTGTTATCCAGATTTTATCAAGGAAGGCAACCAGCTTCAAAAGTGGTTCCTCATAGCCCATGGCCCACGCACCGCTGTGGGGAATCTTTAAAACATTCATAGCCGTGTTCCGCTGAACAAGCCTCACTTTCTCCTTTTCCATCACACCGTTCGCTACATTTGCTAAAACGCATGTGATTTCAACCAGATCTAGCTTCCCATAAAAAACCCATCCCTCCGGATTGAGTATCATCCCCTCTGGAATGATCACAGGTCCATCTTCCTTCACCGCTAAAACATCATCCTCAAAAAAAGGTTGCTGTTCTGGAATGATCACAGGTTCCTCTTCCTTCACTTCCAAAACATCATCCTCAAAAAGAGGTTGCTGTGGTGGTTGTTGCGGTTCGTCAGAACCCAACAAACTAAGATTATTATAAATTTCTTTTATATAGTGGGAACTGTGAATGGTGGGTCTTGGTACCTCTTGCATGGTGGCCTGCACGGTTATACATGAGTTATCCACAGAGTTATCCACAGGTGGCTTCTTCAACGTCTTAAATACAATGTTATCCGCAGGTGGCTTCTTCAACGCCTCCAATACAATATTATAATGATAAGGAGTGTTATCTATGGCGTTGTATTTTCTGGTAATTATTAATATACCTATGGCCAACAAGTGTTTTATGGATCGCCTTACTGTAGAGTATGAATACCCTGTCTTCTTCGCCAAGACTGGAAAACTTGTATAAACACCAGAACCATCTGGCCTGACATAACGTCCCATTGCGATGAGGATCGCTTTTTGAGCAGGCGAAACATTAAGATACGTTGCATCGTGGATCATGTTCGTTACGATATAACTCATGTGCACCTCTTCGCGTTACTAAGGACAATTTTATAGGCAGCGGCCTGATCGCGAATGTCGTCTTTGATTTTTTCAATGCAGATTTCACGCTTATAAGGTGTGTTATCTATGGCGCTGTATTTACGAACCACTTTGATATACCCCTTGTTTTGAAGAGATGCCATTCGTCGGCTAACGGTTGATATGGAGATACCCGTTAAAGAAGCTACACGCGGCACACTTAGATGAATCCCACTGCCATCGTCCTTAGCATGCCGCGCAAGTTCCAAAAGAAACATCTTTTCAAGAGCCACATCAAATAAATGAGAAGGAAGTTTACTAACCAACCGCTGAAGTTTAGCACTCATAACGCCTTCCCCATTCTTGTGATTGGAATCAGAAATCCCTTTTCTTTCAAGGTTTTAAGAGATCTTCTTATTGTTGGTGTCGATTTTGTATTGCCTTTTAAGTCCATAGTGGATATCTTTCTAAATGTTAGGGTTTGAGGTATCTTTCTTTGACAAAAAGGCCCCGTTCAGTTCTTAGACTCTAAGAATTGTTCGGTGGTTTTTATCAAGAACAGATTTTGTTTTAAAAGAATTGCGTTGGTTTTATTTCATAATATCTCCTTTCTTTCTTTGTTTGTTCTTTATTTCGTTCTTTATCTATCTATATAATCAAATAAGAAAAACCACGGGGCGTGCAGCCCCTTTTCTTTGTTCGCACCGCGTTTATTAAATTACGCCGCCGCCTCACGTGAGGTTAATAAGGCCTCATTTCTCGTGAAGTTTATAACGCAGTGCACCGCAGCCTCACGTGAGGTTAATAAGACCTCTTTTTACGCCGCAGCCTCACGTGAAGTTAATGATACTTCTTTCTCATGAATTTAATAAACGCAGGGCGAACCTCCGCATGATGGTATAAAAAACACGCTTATGCAACCTAGGAAATATTTTTCAAAAATATATGAATTTTTTAAGATTGATTATATTTTATGATACGATTAATCCATTGAAATCCCACAACACTATGATTACATCCAGTTAAGTAATCATAATTAATGGAGTATTGTAATGGATGCAGTTAAAAAAGCAGAGCGTATGCTTTGTATTGGGAGTAGTGATATCGCCGCCATTGCTAAGCTTATACCCAAGTGGCGCACCCCCCTGGATGTCTACCTTGAAAAGATAGGTGAGGCGCCACCGCAAGAAGAATCTGAGCGTATGTATTTCGGCAAGGTTCTTGAGGAAGTGGTTGCGCAGGAGTATGTCAGACGCACCGGCAAAGGTGTTCATTGTGTACAGGAAACCATATACCACGACACACTGCCCTTCCTTGGGGCAAACGTGGATCGCCTTATAAATGATGGTCAGGGAATTCTTGAATGCAAAACGGCGGACGCTTACGTAAAGGATCAATGGGGAACACCCGGCACGGATCAAATCCCGGAAGCCTACCTCCTACAGGTTGCCCACCAGGCGAAGGTTTATGAGAATCGTGGCATTACCTACGTTGATATCGCCGTGCTTATAGGCGGGAACGAATTCAGGATTTATCGCTACATCCCAAATAAGGTGCTTGAGGATAAGATTACGGCCATCGCATCAAACTTTTGGAATAACCACGTCATCCCAAGGGTTCCACCAAGTCCAATGACATCTGACGATCTCATAACCATGTACCCAAAAGAGGGGGACAGTGCGGCAATCGCAACGGACGAAGCTATCCTCATATTAAACGCCCTCAAAGACGTCCGTGGGGAAATGGCCTTACTTTCTAAACAGGAGGAAGACTATAAGAATCAAGTGCGGTCACTTATCGCCAGTGCAGCACGTCTTATTGATAGTGATGGTCGTCGTCTGGCTTCCTGGACATCCCAAAGCACCACCCGCTTCGATACCACGACTTTTAAGGAGACTCACCCCGATTTATATACTACGTTTTGTAAGACAACTGATTCACGTGTTTTGAGGATCGCTTAATGAACAATGCAAAGCTTATTATTAACTATGAAAAAATAGACTATACCCCCCACGCCTTTGATATGCGCTTGATTGACGAGTTCAACAAAAGCATCTGGTTGTATGACAAGCGTGGTAAAAAAACTGGTCTTAACTACTTGAAATATGCTCAAGCTGCTACCATCTTATTATTAAGAATCCAAAATGAAAGAAGCAACCATGAATAAATCAGATAGTATTAACGAAATTGCCATAGCACTCAGTGCTGTGCAGGGTGAAATTAAGGACGTTCACAAGGAAAAGTCAGGTTACGGTTATAAGTATGCTGACCTTTCACAAGTGCTTGATATTGCACGCCCCTTACTTCATAAACACGGCCTTGCCATAACACAGCTGTGCGGAAGCGCTGATGAAAAGGTGACTGTCGAAACTGTATTGATGCACACATCAGGTCAATGGTTAAGCGGCACCATTGAAATGCTCCCTGAAAAAGGCAAAGGACGATCCTCAGCACAGGACGTTGGGGCGGTCATTAGTTATGCACGTCGTTATGCTTTGGCCGCCATTATAGGTGTAACACAAACGGATAATGATGCTGCTGCGGGGCAGGATGCCCCACGGGAAGAGGCGTCTGTTATAACATCACAACAAGCTCAATACGTTCGCAATCTTCTTGCGGGTGACGACGACCGTAAACAAGGGCTTTTCAAAAACCAACAGATCAATAGGATTGAGGATATCAAGACTATCAATTACGCAACGGTGGTTAATATCCTCTCAAAGCCCCTCACCAAAACAGATGCCGTCACCGCAAAACTCGACGCCATCACAAACGCTGCTTAAAAGGAGTTACCATGTCATCAGTAAATAAGATTATCTTAATTGGAAACGTTGGTAAGGATCCAGAAGTTAAAGCCACGCATACCACTAATGTGAAGTATGTTATATGCTCCCTCGCCACAACCGAATCTTGGAAAGACAAGTCTGGCCAGAAGGTTGAGAATACAACCTGGCATAATCTTAAAATATACGACAAACTTGCAGATATCTTTGAAAACTATGTCAAAAAGGGATCAAAGATATATGTTGAGGGGCCGCTTCGTGTTAATGAATACGAAAAGGATGGCGTCAAAATGCGCCACACAGAGGTTCTGGTTAGACAAGTGGTATTACTTGATAAGCCACCATCCGCCGATAAGGATGTTATTCAACCGGTGCATAGTAAGCCGCTGCCCGCGGATGCAGACTACGACGACTTTCCGTTTTAAACACGCCAGGGATAAATGACCAACCAGCGCACTAAAATGACACGTAAGACTTTACCAGAAAAAAGTCTGACACTTTCAACATGGACCGTGAGGGACGTTCCAAACGAGTCACGTAACGCTGCCCGCATGTATTCAAAGAAAGAAGGGAAACCCCTTGGTCTATGGATTGGGGAAGCGATCCTCAAAGCCTGTGGACGCGCTGATAAACAACCACGAAATCTGGCGCGTCCGTCTCATGATATCATGGAAGCTCTTTTAGAGATGCAAAACAGAATGGATAAAATGTCAGAAACGATTAATAAGCCCTGGTGGGAGAGAGTCATTGGCAAATGATAAAAAGCTACACAGGCATCCTTTATTATGCCAACGCCTTATTAATGGTTAAGCCATTATCCTTTAATAAGCATAAGGATTGACGCACGCTTAGACGTCGTTTATTGTCTGTATAAACAATGGAGGTACCTATGAACGTTTACACGACAACACAGTTACGACAGAACATTTATAAAATTGTGGATGAAGTCACTGAAAGCCATGAGCCCGTGTTCATCAAAGGCAAAAGGAATGATGCCATCCTTATATCCAAAGAAGATTGGGAATCAATTGAAGAAACTCTTTACCTAACCGCAATCCCAGGGATGGCTGCATCAATTAAAGAAGGTCTTAAAGAAAAAGAAGAAGAGTGCGTGCGGTTGGAAGACACGGGGTGGTAGACCTTGTATTTCATCGTCTTTACAAAACAAGCACTAAGGGATCAAAAGAAAATCAAAGGCACTCACATCGAGGATAGGGTGAGAAAAGTGCTTAATGATTTAAAGGTATCCCCAAAAACCGTTGTCACTTTTAAAAGACTTGTTAATGATTTAGAAGGTGCATTCTCCGTGCGCGTCAATATTAAGCATCGCATTGTCTTTAGAATTAACGAATCCACCAAGACTATCATGGTCTTAACCATGTGGGGCCATTACAATGACTAATGTTACGCATAGCTTCTACGTTAAAAAAGCATAGCTTCTCCTGTTGACTTGTCTTTCCACTCAAGGCATAAAGACACACAAATGGAGGATAAAAATAATGACTGATGATGAATTCATTGAAACAATGAAAATTGTGAGCCGGCTTGCTAAAGAGTTATTCGCAACAAAGCGCATGGAACCTGATGAATTTTACGCAAAAATGCGTCGACTAAACTCAAGGATTGAGATCAATCCAAAAATTAAAAACTCACGTGATGGTCAGATAATTCTGTATAACCTGTATCAATTGCACATGTTGCTTCAATCAATCCCCACCATAGAAAGACGCGTTGCTAACGACAACACTCACTTGCGCGCCATTAACTAAGCTGGTTTTTCCTTATAACGCAGAGTGTGGTGACGGTCTGCGTGTCCAAGGTATCGTTGAACCGTTTTAACATCCACGCCCTCACTAAGAAGCTTATGGCATGTTGAGTGACGTAATTGTTGTGGATGAATGGGCATAAGAAGCCCTGCACGCACACCCGCATTCAACATAATCTTTGAAAAGTTCCCAGCAGTTAGAACACTCCCGTGCGTTGTCGTAAACACATAGGTGCTGTTATGTCTTTCCTTATACAGCCGCTTTAGTAAGCTTACTTCGCGCTTACCCAGTGGGTGGACAGAATGCAGTCCACTAACACGGTATACGTATATCTCACCATTCTCAAAGTCTATATCACCCCACCTAAGGTCACACGCCTCCCCTGGCCTCAAGCCGTGCTTATAGCAAATCAAGATAAGCGTTTGATTGCGTATTGGGTTGCGCCCCTGCTTTGCAGCTTGAATGAGGGCTTCCACCTCGCTTTCATACAGATGCTCACGTGAACGCTTGTCTTTATGTTTCAGATGGCTTACGGCCTTCAGTCGCGCTGGCTGTGTCATGAGTTATACCCTTCTTTATTAATGCGATACAAAAGGCCTTGAGAGACTTCTTCTGGAACCTTTGCCGGATGGGGTTCAGCCATCATATCCGCAAAAAGGGATTCTATCTTTGAATGCTTTTTTGTCATTATTGTTGGTCTTTCAAAAGAAGACGTTCAAAAAGACGCTCCCATTTCTCATCCATGCGATTCATATCCTCACGATGGTAATTCTCCATCCGTGTCATTCTTTCATCAAGTTTTTGAATGTTTTCTACTGTCATTCTTGAAAAGACATACAAGCTTCCAACGGTCGTTCCTATAATTCCTATAAATTGCAACCAATCCATGTTTAGCTCCCTTATTTCTGACCTTGCATCAAATTAATCTTGTCATCCATGCGCGTAAAGAGACGCTCCCATTTATCATCCATCAACTTAACATCTTCACGATGTCTATCATCCATACGATCCATACTTGATATGAGCTTGCTTTCTATCTTGTGGATGTTTTCACTGGTCATTTTGTAAAAAACATAAACACTTATCAAGGTCGGTCCTAAAATTGTGATAGTGAGTGTTATAAATTGCTCTAACTCCATGTTGTTAACCTTTCTGGTTTTATTTTCATTATCTGTATCTGTAGACACTTACGTCTGTGGTGCGGCGTAGCTCCATAAACTCCTTAAGGTCCCTCAAGAAGTAACGACAGTTTTTACCTCCCATGCGCACAAAGGGAATTTTAACACGCCCCGTAGTGCGCCACGCCTGCAAAGTACCGAGGGCAATCCCTAAATACTCTGCAGCCTCACGTGAGGTTAATAAGACCTCTTTCCCGTTCAGATCATGTGTCATGTATGTGCCTACTCAATATATTATGATAATTCATAGTGCATTATAACACATTTGACAATATGATTCGAAGGCTTCACACTGTCTTTTCACTCTCCTATAATAGAAAGGAAGGAGTGCCGCATGGCCTTTTTAAGACACATCTTATCCTTTCGCCTTTTTAGGAAAAGACGACGCAAGATTAACCTTGTTAAGAATGTGAGATTTACTCTCTTATAGAAGCTTTAAGCTGATCGCGCAGGACATACAGGCGATCAATCCATTCCCACACATAAGGACATTTGGATTCAGGATAGCAATTATCCTCAAGCTCATGGGCAACCTTTGGATCAGGTACTGGCCAGTTAGGGCAGCTTGTCGTCCTCACCGTCGGTGCGCATCCGCTGCAAAAGAGCGTCAGCATGCTGAACTGGGCGATAAGCCGTAGCAGCGTATTCTTCTTGAAGCTTTCGATTATACTCTTCATTATCCTGCATCTCCCTTGATTGCCCCTCAGCCAAAGCACTTCGCCGTATCATGTAAAAACAAAACATCAACACAGCGCTTGCACTGCCCACAAGACACGATATAGCAAAAACCATTACTCTTTCCTGAAGATGTTGATTCCGGCACCCCCAAGAATGGCACCCCCACCAATAAGCTCAACGCCTTTCATAATCAAAGCATCCACGTTATCCGGTGTAAAATACATCACAACATAAGCAATAAGCGTTACCATACCTACCCAAGTAGACGTCTCAGTAATGCGATCTTTTGTATATTGAATCATAATACTCTCCTATTTTTTAGGTGGTTTTGAGCCCTTTTTTGGAATTGTAATCGCGATAGAAATCATAGGCTTGCCACCCATTTTACCAGGGGCTTTTCCCATAGGTGGAATAGGAATCCCTTTAGTGTCTTTTGGGGCTTGTTGCATTGGTGGAAGTTTTATTCCCGCTGAGGGCTTTGAGCCTGCAGGGAGTTTAGGTGCTTTTGCCATGTGTCTTACCTTTGTTGTTAAATGTCTTACCTATAATAATGACCTAAAACCGCTCATTTATCACGTGTTTAGATATCCTCTGCCCGTGTTAACCAGCCCTTTAGGAACACCTCAAGCGCTGGATGCTTATCACACAGGGATCTGTAGTATGCTTTTTGAAACCACACTACTTGACTTAGGAGATCGTCAGGATTGAATTTATTGATCGCAAGGAAGCTCTTTTCACCAAGGTGTCCGTCTATTTTAAGGGCATCAATCCCCCGTAAGGCATTTACGGCTTTTTGTGTGACACGTGCTGCGGTGCCCGGACCACAATTGACAGCAATGTCAAAGACCTTTGTGGAAACGCGATCATCATGAATAGAATCATAATTGTACTTATCCCAAAACTCCTTGTGGTAAATATCGTCAGCTTTATCCTGCGTTAGGGCCTTAATATCATCCCTATCAATATCGCCATCACCATCAACATCCCCATAATCACCAAGACTTTTAAGGAGACGCAAGGACACACCATAATTAGTGGCGCCCCCCGGATCGTTTGGATGATCGGCATAACCACCTTCGTGTTTTCGGATTACATCCATTGCTTTAATAAAATCGCCCATTACCACCCCATCGCAAGACTAAGAAAAACCCCAAGGCCAAGAATGCCACCAAAAATAAGCTCACCCCAATCGGATCCGTTCCAGACATATCCATTTTCCTCCTCAAAGTCCCAGGGGACCTTATAGGCAATATAGTAAGCAATTCCCATGAGGGCACCTGTGAAACCAAAGATGTACTGGTGTGCAACATACCCCCCTGGGGCTGTTAACACAAGGCCGCGCAAGGTAAGTAATATAACGTCACGGGCAGGTTTCTTCATGTCCGTCCAGGGGGACCAGGTAAATAAAAACCCTCCAAACACGAGGGATAAAAGGGATAAAGAGGCTCCCCATGGACACGTCCAGGCCACGGGAAGGGATATAACAGACGCCACAAAAAGACGTGCCGTTGTTGTTCCCCACCAAGGGAAAACCTTCCTTATTGAGTCACCTAGCCATCCACCTCTAATGCGATTTGCAATTGCGCAGGGGATAAACCATAAACACCAGATCATCAGAACCCCCCTAGGTTGGTTTTGGATACTTATCTTTAATCACCAAACGTTTATCTTGAATGGCATTCGCATTAGAGGGGCGATTTTCAATAACCTTCTCCCACAGGGCAACAATCATATCCTGTATTTTTGCACCACTTTCATTATATTCTTTTTCTCTATCTCTTTGGTATTGAGTGGGTTTTCTCGCCTCTAACTCAATTGCAAAATCTCTCTCTCTTTGATTAAATTCATCAATTTCTTCTTGAGTTAAAGGAACTTCTTTACCATTTGATGTTTTAGTTAATAAGGTCATGTGTTTCTCACTCCGTACATACGTATTTTACCTGATGTTATATTTCCTGATGACATAAAGAACTTGATTGCGGTATAGACGGCGGCAGCCCCTGCATGGAAAGCGCCTGACACTGTATTTGCATGTACGCCAGCATTATAAGACGTAACTAAAGAGACACGTCCTTGAGCAGTTGCAGAAGCTGTTGACATTCCGTTTAAGTAAACCCTACCGTTGGCCCCTATAGCTGCGTTACTCATCGGATATCCGGCGGTGGTTGCTGTTATTTTAATACTTGTATCAGAAGCACTGAATTCAGGATAAATGGATGTGGTAACCACTGATTGAATGGTCCATACGTAACCTGACGTAACGTACGTAGGTGTGGCCCCTGTGCCGAATTGGGCAGTTATCCAAGTGGTGGTGGTTGCCGGAATGATTTTGTCAAATTCGAAAATATACTCATTGTAAGCACTTGAGAACAGACCATTAAACTCGGATATAGCACTTGTAGAAGAAGTATTGGTCTGCAACAAAACTAACCTTCCCGCATTACCAAGAAGAACTCTCTTGGTGGTCGTTGCTGACGCGTCATAGGACATTAAATAGTCAGCTGATGCATCAGGTGTTGTGTCTTCAACCTGGCCATTGATAAGGTCACTTAACGTTATACTTTTGTTGGCAGCGTTAACGGAATCATAAATAGCTAGTTTGTCAGCACCAACGGGAGTGGTCTCCGCCGTTGCGTTGTTAATATTTATTACTGGAGATATCATTTGGAAGTTAGTGCCATCGTAAATCACTTCAACGATTTGACCTGCTAAAATATCACCCGTTTCAGTGTTTATGGTGGTTCCAAATTTCTTTATAGAAACCGCACCAAGGCCATTACAATTGAGTGTGCTCGCGCCCGTGTTAAGCGTATTGGCCTTAAATCGAACCGAAAATCCTGTGATATAGGCTGGGGGTGCTGGTGAAAGCGTTATGGCATACGTATCGGACGCCCCTGCATCCGCCGCGTATATAGCATTCCCATTTTGGCTTACCAGATAACTCGCTGGAGATATCATTTGGAAGTTAGTGCCATCGTAAATCACTTGAATAATCTGCGTTGCTTTGATGTCATTGTCGTTAAGCGCAAGGTTCAATTCTTTGAGAATGCTTTTTGCGCCAAGGCCGTTCACATTAAGCGTGGCACTTCCAACGTTAGCAGTATTGCATTTCACATTAAGCATCATGCCAGCGGAATACGCCGTAGGGACTGGTGACAAGGTAATGACATATGAGTCTGAGCCACCACCATCAGCTGCATAAATAGAAGAACCGCTTTGGTTAATACCACCCGATGCTGGTGATAACATCTGAAAGTTAGTGCCATCATAGGAAACGAGCACCAGCTGGTTCGCTTGAAGTTCACCCACACCAAGGACAGCACCTTTATCCTTCTTCAAGGTCTTTGCGCCAAGGCCGTTCACATTTAAAGACGGTGTCGTTGTCGTGTTGGCCGTCCCGGGGGCAAAAAGAAATTGCTGTCCCACGACATAACTTGTAATGGCGGGGGATAACGTAATGGCGTATAAGTCCGTACCTACGGAATCCGCAGCATAAGCCACCACACGGGATTGCACCTGTCCCACCGTTGCATAATCCGTTGCCGCCGTTCCGGAAGCGGCACCCGTTATCTTAAATCCACCAAAGGGGATGTTTGCCGTTGGGCTGTTGCCGCCTGCAATGTTTAATGCAAGATTGATGCCCGTTGCGAAGTTATCATCTTCCGAATCGTGGTAATCCGCGCGGATACCAATGCCATTTCCAGAATCCGTTACCCAGTTGCGAACGCGTGAAAACCAAACCATAAATATCTCCTTTTAAGATGAATGTTTGAAAAGAGGTTCAACGTTTTTAACGTAAACCTGTGCAAGCTTGCGAGCGTATGCTGGATCCGTTGCATATCCAGCCTGCTGTAATGCCATAAACGCTTCGTTTGGATCTTGTGCATTCACAACGGGTGCATATCGCGATGCCCTGTTCATTAATGCTTTGTGTTGATTAAAGGAATCGTCAATGTTGTTATTAACCGCAAACCCGCTGCTTGTTGACACGGGGGCACCGCCTTCATATTCAGTAGTGCCCATATTCACACTACCCCCCGTACCTGGTGCTGTTTTTCCGGCCTTAATACCAAAAAGATTGTTATATTTTGACGCGAGTTGGCTTGGCGTACCAAGAAGCCCCGACTCAAGAATGGCTTGTGAAATGGCAACACGTTGCATGATGGGATTATCGGGATATACACGTTGTGCAGAGTTTTTAAGGGAACCCATCATATCCGCCTTGTCTTTCCAATTGATGGGCTTATTAACACTTGATGCATAAGTGCGGTAAGCGTTTAAATGCGATTCCTTTTCCACATCTTGGGGTGACGCTTGATTTGCGCTTTCGTTTTTAGGAAGGGCGCTGAACCAGTCATTGAAATTCGCCTGCTTTTTGGGTGCTGACGCTTGAGGGACGTTTGGATTTACATCCTGTGGCGCCACACCTTGTTCACTCTGAACGGGCGCCAGTGCTTGTGGTTGCGGGGCAGACGCTTGCCCACCCCCTTGCATCCATTGGTCAAAGGATTGTGCTTTAGTGTTTAATTGCGGTGGTGCCGCTGGCGCCGTTTGTGGTTCCATAACGCTTTGTGCGGCCGTTTCAGGTGTTATGACAGGCGCTGGATCAGGTTGCGCCAAAACATCCGCCGTCAACCCTTTTTGCATAAGACGCGGCACGGCATTTGCCGCCTGGTCTATAACCTGGCCAGTAGGTGTTATACCCGTAAGCATTTCCTCGCGCTTAAGGTAATTACCACCCAGCGTGTTAAGGGCCCTTTGCGTTAAGCTGGCCTTACCAAGTCCCTTAACTTCATCACCAACCGCAACATCGCGGTTAGCTTGGATCATATAATCATTGCGTGGCCGTCCACGCAGCGTTTGATTTATATCACTGATAACATTATCAACACGTAAATTCTGTGATTCAGGAAGTGTATTTTCAAGTACAGGTCTTTGTTTTTTAAGAATATCCGCCAAATGAGAATATTCTGTTTGTTTATTATATATATTCTTTGTGGACGTTTCGACGGCCTTACCAAGCCCATCCAGCGGCGATTCACCCACAGATTTACTGCGTCTTAAAGCATCCTCAAGATACATATCCGCCGCTTGATCGTATGTTTTAGGGGATAAAACCTTTTGCAATTGCCCCACGCGATCGGCATCTGTTTTTTCAAACATCTGGCGAATGACTTGGTTAGGATGGTCAATCTCCGTCTCAACGAGCCCCCCCACAACACCCTGTTCCAGTTGATTTAAGTCTTTTTTCCCAGCGGCATATTGAGACGATGCCTTTTTATACCCCGGCATATGGTCTTTAATATCTTCATTAAGCTGGTGGGCAATGCGCTTTAATTCAGCACTTTGCGTATCGTCAAAACCAAGACCGCTTTTATATTGTGTCTTTCCTTGAATTTCCGTTTTAACGCCACGAAGATGCCTTTTATCACCTGCATTTTCAGTGATTTCTTTGAAAATATCCGTAAGCTGTCCCCTGAAAGGGCTTTGCTCAGGTGTGCTTTGATATATTTTTTCAATAAGCGTTTTTGTGGTATCAATAGGTACTGGTGTGCGTGTTGCAGCGCGGGCCGCATCAAACTGACTTGCATAGTCTTCACTTAGTGTTGTCTTTGCTTTTTTAAATTGGTCTTTAATTTCCTCAACAACAGTGCTCCCTGAAATAGGATTTCTTGCCATAAGTTGATCATCAATATTTGATTCTTGATTGGTAGCTATCTGTTGCAAGGCAGCAGCGGCCTTTGGATCCTTTTTAGTAAGGTCCAGTTGCCGTGCTATCATTTTAGGGGCGCGTGGATCACTAAGATCAAGACGCTGGGCCGCGGTTGCAAGGGGAAGGGCCCGGGGGGATTGTTTAGAAAGAAGATGTGCTGCCAGACCACCTACCCCACCCCCTAAGCCGCCTGCCAAAAGATCAAGACCAAATTGCGCTGCACCCCCTTCTGGAAATACATCTTGTATATAAGGATGCATCGTGGCTTGGGATGCAGCACCCGTAAGCGTTGCCGCCGTTGCAGGGGTTGCTAACTGTGATAGTGCCGTTACGGGTTTTTCGGTTCCAAAAAGTGCTTTACCAAGACCTTGTGCACCTGCCGCAATTTGTTTTACTAAGGGTGCTGATTCTTTTGCAGCAATCCCTGCACCTTTCATACCAAGACCGCCAGGGATAAGAAGTGATCCTATGGTGCTTCCCCAGCTTTCAAGCTGTTTATCAACCATATCCTCAGCAACAGGTAAATCCTTAATGGCGCTTATATAACGCAGGGCCTTATCAATAGGATCCTTGGGAATATCAATATAAGATGCACCTTTTTCAAGGATGTTTTCAGGGACGCCTGGTATCCTATTTAGAAGTGAATCACCTAAGGCGGCCAGTCCTTGTGGCACTTGATTAAGGCCATTAATAAGTGTATCAGGCAAAAAAGCGATGGCTTTATTTAAAGGGTAAAGAAAGCGCGCCAGCATCGACGGGTCTTCTTTTTTCTTTTCATTATCTCTTGCAGCAAAGTCGCCAATCGCACTTGTCATCATCACTCTCCCACAAACAAAGGATTGGCATTCACATAACTGCGCCACGCTTGATCGAAATTCATGTTATTAACAGCAGTATTTAAACTTCCGTTTTTACGAAACCAGTCCGCTGCCCTATCGGCATACTCTATGGATCTTCCGTTAAATGCCTTTAGCATATTCAAGCCACCACGCAACTGTTCTGGCGTTTCATAAGCTTGCGGTTGTGATTTCAAAATGCGCACATAGTCAGGATCCGTTTGTGGACCTTTTTGGTTGGCCATTTCCTCTAAAACAAACTGACGAAGTATTTGCCCCACCACCGACATGGACGTTGCATTACCTAAACCTAGTTTTTCAGGATTGCCCCCAAGGGATTGAATAACAGTGGCCGCCTCTTGACGCGTTTCAAACAAAGGTCCTGGCTTTGCTTTATCAAGATTGGATAAAATGAAATCAATTTTTGAGTTTTTCTTTGAAAGGGCCTTAGCTTCTATTTGAGCATCTTCATATTGCTTCCCAAGACCACCACTAATCCTTTCCTGCTCTTTTGATGTAGCTTTCCCCATGTAGTTATTAACCGTCGTATTTCCCGGCTGTATCGCCTTAAGTTTATCGCGATACAGTGCGGCGCCTTTACGCACTTCTTCCGGTGCATTTGGATCATTCTCTATTGAAAATGATCGTTGCACTTCAATGGGCAGGAAGTTTTTAGGGTTTTCATTTTGCATTTCTTTTGTATGAGAAAACTGTCTTTCTTGATCTTGGATTTTATCGCCACGATCCCTTTTATAATCATCCTGTTTTAAGCCGTGCTCAAACATCTTCATGCCATATTGACCTTGAAGTGCGTTTTGGCGGTCCATATCGGATTTTGCCAAGCCAAAGGCCATCATTTGTGAATCAGGATCGGATAACTGCCCAATAACAGACTTGTAATCACCCGTTCCAAGGGCCGTGCCAAGCTTTTGCATATCCTGTAAACGCTGCTGTTTATAAGCATCGCGGTCCTTATTAACGCCAGCACGCTCATACCCCGATGCCACGGCTTGTGCAAGACGTGCTGCACCCTGAGTCCAGCTTAATTCCGGCTGTGGTGGGTTCTGCAACGCCCCCTTATAAAGCTCGTCAGCAAGCTTTTGACGGGCTACAAACGTTTCCGGATCGATAGCAGCACCGCGCCCCATCACCGTAATTCCATGTCCAAGTGCCATTGTTATCTCCCTAACCAAATAACCAGGAAGACAACGGTCCTGCAACCGCACTTCCTATTCCAAAAAGACCGCTTGTCATGGCATTGTTTTGTGCCTGATTTTGCTGGTATCCCATGTTGTAATTTTGCAGCTGGCTGTTATAAGCGGACTGTGTCATGCCCGCAAGGTCAGGGGACCTTAACGCGGACTGGTTATATCCTGGGCTTGTTTGTGTTGTTGGATTCTGTATGGCCTGGCTTCCTTGTAAAAGTGAGGCCATTGCGTTAATGTTTTGATTTTGCTGTGAAGTTTCACGGCCAAACTGATCCGCCGCCAGCCCAGATTGTGTTTGATAAGGGCGCTGCGCTTCCCCAATCTGCTGCTGCCTATTCACATTCGAATTGTTATACATCATGTTTTGAATGTTATAACCCTGATTCACCGACTGGTCGGCAAGGGCTTGTAATTGCTGCGTGCGATTGCGCGAAAACTTATCCATTTGACCTTGATAGACTTCACTGCCGAGGGGATTGCCCGCTTGCGTCAGGTGGTTTTCAAGGCGTTGCTGCTCATAATCCATGTCCGGCTTTAGAAACGAATAGGCACGGTCATAATAAGCTTTACCTGCCTTGTCCCTGTCAGCACTATAATCTTCCATACTGCCCACGGGCGCTACACCACGGTAATCAATGCTGGTGGGAATCTTTGATTGGTCAAAGGTAAGGGGCTTATCGCTTTGAAATGTATTTGCCCAGTTGTTGCCAAGTTCACCAAGGCGCGCCATGATTTTATTGCGCAAGTCGTATTGAGATTGCTGTTCAGGGCTTAATGAAATCGTCTGCGTAGGGCGATTGACACTTTTGTCAGTATCATCAAGGTTATAACTCATGGTGTCGTATGAGATGTTCCCATAAGGACCCGTGACGCTTGGATTTAACAACACAGCGTTAGTCATTGCCGTTTTACGGTCCTGGACTCCCTGTGCTGCTGCCGTTGCCGCTGGATCAGGGGGTTGCGGGGGGGAATAACCACCACCGCCGCCACCGTCTTTTCCAAATACTATTTGTGGTCTAAAATGGTTAAACATGTTTACCCCTTATATCCATCGACATTCATCTTTTAATAATCCAAGCAGGACCATGTCCTCAGCTTTTGGCGCAACATACCCATGGCGTTTAATGCCTTCAAGCTGGAATCCGTAAGCTTTTGTAAGCTTTATAGACGCCTGGTTACTTATACGTATACTGCTGTTGCATCTTTTTAATTTTGCTTGATTAAATATATAGTCACACAAGACACGCCCTATACGCTTGAAAAGAGACGGGCTCATAATCCCCTTATGATTTAAAGTCATGTCAAGATTGCATTCGTGATTGTTTTTGAAGTCGTATAGAGATGCCGCCCAAAGCGGCTCACCATCATCGCGATATTCACCAAAGCAAACACACTTCTCCGTTGGGAAAGATTCCTTCAATTCATCCGTAAGACTTCCACCCATTTTTGTATGACAGTAACGGAGCAGGTTTAAATCGTTGATTTTCACGTCCCCCATCAGATACGACTCCCCTTATCAACCACGAAGTCAGTCTGGAAATAATCAACAGCACTGGGGCTTGCGAAGGTTAAGTGAAGGCTTAAGGCATAACAAAAGCTATTAAGGTTCAAATACTTGCTAATCGCCCCCGTGGTTGACCACGCAGTACCCCATGCATCACCCCATTCCGCACCAAGGGATGCATAGGTAATGGTATAAGGCGTTGAAAACGATTCCTTATAATCCGTGGCATATTTAATGGTAAGCGTCATATCGGAATCGTAACGTGCCCATGGCTTAAACGCCGTGGTGCGGATGGTGCCCCCACCCTCTGCAAACTTAAAATAAGGCGTTTGAATGATACCGGTAACCGATGCACCATTGTCCGTGGTGCCCGTGTATTTATAGACGGTGCCGTTTGTGCTGCCGAAATACAAATCGTTGCCAAACGTTGCCCAGCACCGCGCATTGAATCCCGTAAAACGACACCAAGCTATTGTGTTTACATTAAGGACGTGCTGAACAAAGGTATTGTTCGATTGGGGGACGTTCACCATCATAAAGTTGTTGGTGGGGGATAAGACTACCTGCCATCCAAACGACGTTGGGTATGTTGCAGCGGCAGTGCTGGCCGCACCCTTTATATACTTATTGATGGCATCGTTTGTTTTACCAAAAGAAAGGGGTAGCAAGGAGGACATGGTCACGTACCCCTCGTTTGTCACCGATAATACGTCTGGACCAAATTTAACGATGCCCCGTGCTGACAACGGGCGCCCCGATTGAAAGACCCCTATTAGGACAAAGTCAGTGGCGGGGCTGGTGCCTTGGTAAATAATCACCTCACCAGTGGACATGAAAAAACACAGGTTATCATCCTGTCCCGAACCGCCATCTTTTGTGATGGCCTGGATAGCAATTAAGTTCCCACCAAAGTTCCCAGCGCGCCCAAGTGGAAATTCCGTTAATGCACCACCCAACGTGTTGAGTGCCGAATACCAAAAACTTTGTGAGTTACTGACCGTAAAATAGCTTCTAAACTTAAAAGTCGTAATGCTGTTAAGCAGCGTGGTGGTGGGTCCCGATACGGTCATTGCGGCCACGGTTGTGCCATTATACGTTTGGGGTGCGTCCGTGCCGTTTACAAGACCAAGCACTGCATTGAACACAGTGCCTTGCCATTGATCGCTTGAAAATCCTGATGCTAAGGACGTTGCAATACCTGCCGTGGTGACGTCAAAGATTGAACCATTTGATGCGGCAATCATTTTAGAAATGCTGCCGCCACGAAGCTCAAAAAGTGAATCGACGTTGCCCGACCCTACACCCGTGGCGTGGGATGCATACCCCTTGCGAAACTCCACACTGGCTGTACTCGGCATGATGTTATCCATCGCAATGGCCATATCAGGTGGCACGTTTGCTATGGAATCTGTGGTATTCCAGCCCTTAATTGGTGAGGGGATTGAGATGTTCTGCATCAAGCACTCGGATAATCAGAATCTTGTGTATAGGCACCCATCCACCAAGCGTTACTTCTCCCCGACATGCTAAGTTGTTTACGCCCAAAGCCGTCTTTTAGAATGGCGCGTTGTATTTGCGCTTCATAATCAAGGGCCTCATAACTTCCCTGAAGTTCCGCTGTGCTTATAAGTGATTTGGCCACCAGAAAGCGAAGCTTGGTGCCCATTTCAACAAGGTATTCTGGAATTGTAGTGACGTCCGTATCAACTGTAATCGCGGCTTTGCCGACGCCCCCTGACGTTTGGTATATGTTAAGCGTCGTATACTCATAGTTAATGGTATCCGCACTTGAGGGGGTTGGGGTGATGTAAATCAGATTGTTATAGACATAGACCATCTTGTCGATGCCAGAACTTATTAAGTAGTTTTTTTGAATTTCATAATCTTGGGAACTTATGGGCGCAATCAAAGGACGCCTGGCCGTGTAATTCCAAATTGTACCTGGAATAAAGTCCTTAAAGTCAGTGGGTAAGCTATAGGATTCCGTCCCACTCACAAAGGGAAAAGTTCCACGCTTCACAAGCTTTTGCCAAGGGAAGCGATCTGATAAGGATCGCGTCTCTTCCCTTATGAGGGATAGCAGCTGAATTGCAAGTTCATCAGCACTTCCAACAACAGACGTTGGGCTTGAAAACCCCGTGGCTGTTGCAACGTTTTGGGCAATCGTTAAAATAGACATAAACGCCCCCCCGGCATCAAAAACTTAATCCCGTAAATTTGCAAGAATCTTCATCGTTGTTGTCCCGGCGTAAGTGCCGGTGGACGTGAATTTCACACGCAATTGATCCCCTAAAAGACCATCTTTGGAGGTATTGGCCACCAGGGTTCCATCCGTTACTGTATAAACCGTTGTTACCGGTGTTAAGGCGGACAAGTTATAACAACGGCTTAAGCTTGTGGCCGCATGGTCAAAACACGCAATGTCCACCCAAGTTGTGCCGCCATCAAAGCTTGTTTGAACCCATGCTTTTGCGGTTGTGCCACTACTGCCATAAGTGAAGATGCATTGCAGCCCCACTGACTTGGCGCGTGCCAAGCCCGAGACGGCTGTTTTGGTGGTTGCCGATTGAGCCGCGGTAATCGTCTCATTCATTAACTCAAGTGTTGCTGGTAAATAACTCATGGCTTTATCCCCCACCGATCTTTTTAATAGAAGCTCATAATATTGCCGATGTTTGTTGTAAACACCGTAGGCACGGGTGAAATTGTTGGAATCGTTCCATAGGTAGTGCCCGTTTGAACAACGCTGGGATCCGTGCCAAGGGTATGTGTGTTATACCGTGCTGTGGCGCTTGAATACTGAACACACACTAAATAATTAGCAGGTCCTTTCGCAGCATAAGCCGTCGCAAATGGAACCAATTGATAAGCATCCGTTCCAGAACCAGCCGTGGATGCCGATTTTGCGGCCGTGATAGGCACACCAGCAGCCGTTGCAAGCGCAACCGTCACGTTTCCAGTAACGTCCGTTCCGTTAAACAACTGAACACCCGTAATGGTCATGTTGCAGGGCACGAACATTGATGTGATATACGTTTCTGTTATGGAGGGGGTCGAGTTATTACCATCTGTGGACAAAACAGCCTTTTGACCTTGAGCATGAAGAGCCCGTGGTGCTGCTGAAAAACCACCCGCGGCGGCAATCCCACCCGTTGGGGTAATGGCATCCGTTACGGAAAGAGAACCTGTAATCGTTTGGTCACCGACAAATGTATTGCTGCCGGCCTGTTCAATAAACGTTCCCTTAAGGGATTGCGCTTGAAGAGGAGGAAACCCTACAAGGGTATTTGTAATGCTAGGCATGGGTTATTTCCTTTAGTTAGTGTGCGTGTAATTCATCAGATGCCTTGGCGCGTCCCCTTTTGGGTGCACTTTCAGAATCCTTTGAATCTTTGGATTTCAACACCTGGTCCATCTGTTCTTGCAGCATGGCCATTTGTTTCTTTAACTCTTCATTTTCAGCCGCAAACTGAACGCTCGCAGCGCTGTCCTTTGCTATCGCCATGAAGGCTTTGACTTTTGCCATCATGGGGCGCACATCAATGGGAAGCTTATCGATGTAGATATCCTGCAATCCAACAAGGTTCTCCCCGGTATAGATGTTGCAGTATTCAAGTTCCTTGCATTCCGCTGGTGATATGAAGGGGAAGTGACTTAAAGGGGTCCCTTCCATCTTCTCAACATTGGTATTTTGAAACGCTTCATACTGACGTCTAAAACGGTATTTATCTTGATCGGAAGCACGGCGGATGCAATTATCACGACACCCTGGAATGATGATTTCCACCATTTCCACGTCGTCGTATTTATTAATTCCAGCCTCCCGTGAGCGCGCCTCATTTAATTGTTCCATGAGGTAAAACCTCACCATGAGTCTTTCATCAGCCTGTTTCATCGTGGTTCCATCTGCAGACATTGCGATTGGCATCATCGGTGGGATTCTCCTTTATTCATGGTTAAGTGTTATTAACAACACCGCTTACGAGCGCTGGGGCACCCGGCAAGAATCCTGCCGTCACCGCAGCACCTGTTGCTGTTGTTGTGATGTAAACGTTATTAACGAGGTGTGCTGACGTCTCTGTGTCATCCAAGGCACCTGCTGTAGTGGTCGTATACAGCGGGGAACCGCGAACACATGATGCAAGAACTGAAATACCTGCAAGGGGTGTTCCGCCGGTACATGCCCAGCCATGCTGACCAGAGGCCAGGGTGGTATTAGCTACAGCAATGACTTGGTGGGGTGTTGTTCCGCCCTTATCAGACAAAGCCGTAGTGATGGGCACGCCGGCACCAGCGGCACTGATTAACAAAACATCACCCGCCGTGATCGCGGATGTTGCTTTGATGTATATAGCTTCGCCTGTATCACTAAGCTTGGCGCGTGCACCAAGAGTGTATTCAGGTGAATAAACGGTGGAAGATCCAACGGCAAGCGAGGACGTTGCGGATGGGTCAATACCCATAAGTGGGGTAATTGAATAAGCTACCATTTTAGTTTCTCCTTATCTTTCTTTAAGTGGCTGACAGCACGCCCTGAAGCGATGCATTCGAGCTTGTGAGGTTTCCGGCCCAAAGAATCAGTTTACAAACGGCGTCCTGATTCACACTATATCGCTCATCGGAGACGATCATGTTGCGTTCGGCATGGGGGCGGTAATGAAGGTATTTGGTGTTGAGGAAGTACATCTGTGAGGTTGGCACGCCTGAGAAGCTGACACCTGAGTTGTTGCTGCCGGCGATCAAGCCACCATCAAGGACCACGTCAGAATTCATGTATTTCAAGGACTGGAATCCAAGCTTGCCTACATCGCTGTTTGAGTCTGTGATGCGCACAAGTGATTGCAGGGATTCGAGGTAGTAACGGAAGTATGTGTTATCAGCCAAGATAAGATCTGGCATGTCCGTTCCGCGAATCATCTTCAAATACAGGTTGTTCATCGCGGCTTGGATCGTGTCGGATCCAGCTGTTAAAGACAGCCCTGAAAATGTTGTGGATTGGTTGCGCCAGAAAGCATTGGATGCAGTTGCACGGTTAAAACCACCATAAGTGCCTGTGGTCGGTGTTGAGCTTACGGCCGCTTGAAGGCCTGTAATATCGAGCCCACCGTAGTTTGTTCCATCGGAATATACACCGGTGGAAATCATGTTTTTCATGGTTTCTTCGGCAACCTCAATACGTGCATCAAGAAGATCGATAATCTGCTCTTTACCGCTGTTCTTGAGCATTTCAAGACCAGAAATTGTGATACCGACTGCTGCCTGTTTAATGTCAAAAGTCGCCGCGTCGATTACCTTCGTCGGGGTAATATCAAGCGCTTGGTAACCACTGTACATCATTGCTGTCGCGTTGTTGGCGTAGCTAATTTCTTGCAAAATCTGACTACCACCCGTAAAGGGCTTAATTTTGCCTTTGGTGTCGAGACGCTTTAGAAGCGCGCAGTTGTTTGAAACGTTGTCTGCAAGCTGCCCAGTGCGGGAGCGCAGTGTTGTGGCGATAATTTCGCCCACGTTAATTGTCATGGGAATTTCTCCTCAGTAGGTTGAACCAGTTTCGAATACGTTTCCGTTTTCAAGACAGATTCCCCACAAAAGGAGAGTGTTCTTGTCAGGCTTTAAGCCGTCGTTTGCGCCATCACAACAGATTCTTTTTCAAGAATGGAGGAGAGACTAGCCACGATTGCTCGCGTCTAAAACCCGTGCTATTAAATCCCGCCTGCTTAATTGTTCCTTCACATCCGATATTTTTGACGTGGATGCAGATTTTACATTAAAACTGGCGGTCTTTGAGGCAGCCGCTCTCTTGCGACTTTCCTCATTCCTAGCTTCCCGCGAAATGACTTCTTTTTTCAAGTCTTCATTTAACAGGGTTGCTTTATAATAAGCTTCCTTAAGGCTGCTCGCGAATCCAGAAGACAGCAGCTTTCCCATTTCTTCTCTTAAATCCTCAAAATGAGGATTTCTAAAGTTGCCCCTATCATCCTTCTCACTTTTGAATTCATCGATTTGATTGATATAACCACGCTCTTCCGAAGCCAGACGTTCCTGCTCAATGCGGGTGAGATACGCTTCCTGCTGTGCAACCTTGTCGTGCAGATATTTCACTTGGGGATCAATTTGGGGGATTTCAGCATTAAAATCGACTTGAGCACCGTAATGGCGCCCTAAATCCTGCAAAATAAGCGCTTTTTCGTGTGGCGATGCTGTTCGAAGGCGTATTTCCGTGGATAAAAGCTTCTCAAACGCTTGATTGTGATCAATATTGTTCTGTTTTAAGTAGTTTTCATAAGGCGCAATCGTTTTTCGGGTGGATTCCGCATAACGCTGGTCCTCGGCAAGGGCTTGCTGTTTTTTGGTGTAATGTTTTTGTAAATCCTTTTCGCGGTTCAGTAAAAACTTCTTAGCTTTGGAATCTATGGTCTTAAATTCATCACGATAGTTTTGATCCCAGTGGGCAGGCGCCTCAAACTCTTCCTCTTCTTCCTCAACCAAGTCGTCTAAATCATCTTGATCAGCATCATCCTCAGGTGCCTCGACCTGCTCGACAATTTCCTCTTCTGGTTTGACAACCTCTTCAGCTTCTTTTTCATAAGCCGCCGTAACTTGATCGCGCAGGGTGTCCGTCATCAACGATCCCTCCACGTCTTTTCAACACGTCCATTATTAAGGTCGATGTGAACGTGGTTATGCTTTTCAGGTTCCCTGCGCTGGCTTGATGCCTCATCGCCGCATTTCTCACGCATATTCTTGAATTCACGCTCACTCAAGATGTGCTGCCCAGCGCGATCAAGCGCTTTCTCGTATTGCGTCACGGATGTGTAATGTTTTCCGTCAGCGGGTGATATAACATCGATTGGTTTTCTTATAAATACCACGTTTGACCCATTCACTATAATTTATAATAATTTATAGTATCATTTATTCTGGTTTTCATCAAACAAACAGTTTTATTGAAAATAGTCTGGCGCCCGCCCTCCAGGAAGCGGTTGTCCAGGCTGTCCAGGCATCTCCTGTCCAGTGGGGCCATTCATAGCATTTTGCATCATCTGCTGCCTTAAATCTGGATGCATTTGTTGTGGTCCTTGTGGCGGCATTCCTTGTTGAGGGGGTGGCATCACGGCGGGCGGCATCCCTGGTGGTCCTTGCATAGGGGGGGATTGTGTTCCAATGAGCTCAATAGCATCCTGCAATTCACGGGTAATCTTCGTGCCGGACAGGGCATAGTTAAGAAGGGCCTTTGCCGTTTCAATAGGTAATGCACCTTGCATTATCAGTGGTGCTGTCATGCCTATAAACTGTGTGATGCTCGTTACCAGTTGTGCCCGTTGCTGCGTTTCCTGCTGCATGTCAGCCAAAATAGTACTGTCAGACTCAATGTCAATTTTGTATGACTGCAAAACATCATTGCGAAGAAGCTGTTCAACATCCGGCGTTATTTGAAGTCCGGACATCATGGACAGCTGTTCAGTGGAAAAGAAAGTGCAAATGATTTCCGCTTTGATTCTTAACAAATCGACAATAAAGCGATTAATGTTATCGCGGCGATCACGAAGACGAAGACCTGCATACTGTGCTTTGATGTTCTGTGCTGTGGCCGTTTCAGACGCTTTGCTTTCACCGCGAATGATATCACTAATGCCAGTGACTTCATAAATGATTGACTTGATTTGATCGCGTTGTTGGTAAAGCTGTGACAACACTTTACTAAGGGAACTGGTATCAAGAACATCAATAACGCTCTTTAAGCCGCCTTGACGCAGCACGTTTGTGGTGACCGCCGTTAACTGTGAATCCTTGGCTGACAGGATATCGCTCATACCCACCTGTCCAGCATCGTAAACTCCTATAAACTTGCACGCGCTTATCAAATCGGTGATGCGATAGCTTACGGCGTTCAGCTCATGGGCCTGGGCTTGGTAAATGGTATATTCGGGGATAGGCACCAGGGAATCATTCGTTTGAATGCTATACAGCGGTTCAGGTATTGGCCAGAAGTGTTGCAGCTTTAAGGGATCATCAAGGATCTTTAAGGGCTTGTCAGCTTGCCCTATGAAGTAAACTTTCTTTTCAATCTTATCCCACACTTCATAGACCTGGTATTGAGTATCCAGGCCGTATTGATCCTTGTCCTTTGACACGGCAACAAGAGGTGCACCTGGAAAATATTCCTCAAACTCATCTTCCGTAAGCATGTGAATGAATGCAATCCAGTTCACATCCTCAAAGCGCTTTGCGGGTTCAATAATAAACGCTTCCCAGTTCACAAGCTCACACCGCACGGCCTGTCCTTTTAACACTTTTTCAGTTGTCATTTCAGGCTGACCATCCGCGCCAAGTGTCATGCTCGGCTTATGCTCAAACTCTGGGATAAGACGCACACGCATCACGCAGCGGCCTGTCAAAAGATAGTCTTTGATAGCAGCCTTCATAGTGCGGGCAAAGTTATAAAGATCAAGTGAATAGCTAAGGGTGCGCTCCAGCACTTGGCCGGCCGTTTCAGCAACCTTATCTTGGGTTAGATATCGGTTGCGAATGTCAGGCTTAGGCACTGCACTGAACAGGGCCGGGAGTAACGTTTCCACGTTTGCCCACAAAATGTTGAAGCTAAGGGAACCATCGCTTTTACTGGTGGTAACGCCCTCAAGCTCCTTATCATCGCGGTAAATGCGAATGCACTTCTTGGCGCGGTCACGCCAGGCGCGTTCCTTGGTGCGTGCTTTATTGATACGATTGAGCCATTTGGGGACGTTAAGCTCTTGCTCAATTTCACCCTCCCCCTTTTCTTCTTTGGCGTCCAAACCGAAGGGGGATTTATAACTATCTTGCATGCTCAAAAGGGCTCTCCTTTAACAACGTTTCCGTGTCAAAGGACAGGTTCCAAAACTGGAATGTTCCCTATAACCGCTTAATCAATACACTACAGATTCTATAGAGAGTGTTGGCATATGTGATCGTTAAATCTTTTGAAAATCCCCTGTGGGTGAGGATTTTCGTGTTGGTAAGCCCGGCAGCATCACTACACCTGACTTATATTCATATTGTTCTTTTTGACGCTTCTTTTCAAGTCTCACGACCATTTCGTCGAGCATACGGCCCACCAATCCAAAGGCATCGACAGCATCATCATATTTACCAGTTGGAAACTTAAGAAGTTCCAAAACAAAGTCGTCTGTCCATTGCCTGTTCACTATAAAGACGCGCTTTTGTGCCATATATGCTTGGATAGCACGGGCCCGCACGGTCTTATCATGCATGCTTACAAACTGCTCACGAAATGTAAAACACCGACGGCGCACCATTTCTTTTTCGATGAAAGGGTTTAAGCTCTTCATGATTTGCCCGCTTTCCTCACCCCACATCAACGGTTCATATTTGAGACATAGGTTAATGAAATGCTCAATCCACACATTTGATTCAGACTGCTGCCGCCACATATCAAGCACGTAGATATTATCCGTCTTATCATCATGCCCTATAACTATATGAACGGTGTAATCACCGCGGTCAGCACTTACGGCGTAGTCACTGGCACCATAAATCTGTAATCCTTTGGGGGCATTATCAACAAACTGGATCCATTCTGCCTTGAAATAAGACCCTTCATCCACGGATGGTTTTTGTTGATAAAGGGCATTCCAGGTGCGTGCATCCGTGATTTTTTTAATATCCATAACCATGTCATGGGTAATGTATTCTGGCCACAGCACTTCACCAGGGGCGCGCCCAAGTGCGTCATCCGTTTCAGCAATGGCCGGAAGTGTTAAAACATCCCAGTTGTCCCTATCGGGGGACATTAAGATGCGTCCCGACAAGTCGTCTTCATGCCAGCGCGTATTGATAATCATTTTACGCGCACCTGGCTTTGCACGCGTGCAGAAATCGTTTAAATACCAATCCCAAATCTTATCGCGAATGCGTTCACTATCGGCATCCTCACGGGAACGGATGGCGTCATCGATTATTCCGCAATTATGAACAAGCACACCATTTGCAAAGAAATTATGGTTACCATCGACCTCTAAGTCGTAAACTGTAATTTGTTCACATATTCTTTCAACCACGGCCACAGTATCCGTGATGGTTTCTCCCTCTCCGCTCCATGAAAAGTCGAATGACATGTCCTGCATGGCTCGAGGCAATAAGCACATAAGAACGTCACCCACAAGGATGGACGACGCCTCTTTCCAACCATCCCCGACACGGATTCGATGGTTTCCCGTTGCGTCAACCACGTATCCTTGGGCGGTTCGTATTCGCAAGCGCTCAACCGTTTGGCGCCGTGCAACCGCAACAACTCGACAATACTGGGTTCTTTGTTTTTGTTCATCATACGATAAAACATAGCATGGCGATGAGCTTAATTCGATATTATCTATCCTGACTTCGCCTTGTGATGTGAGCACTTTTGTATATCCCGGAAGACAATCCATTCTGCGGCCCGTTACGCTTCCCCCAACACCACATGCAAAGTATTCACTACCGTTTAAAAGGTCAAAACGATCAGCGCTTTGTGAATCTTTATTAAGGTGCGTGTTCATAATGTATTGATAATCTGGTGTGTCTATGATGCGCTTGCACGCACGCCCCCATTTACTGGCCAGTTCCGCGGTGTGTGATGCCGCCACCATGGACTGCCCTGGAAAACGGCCCATTAAATAGGATGGGAAGAGAATGGATGAGTAAATCGATTTTCCACTCCCCGGCTGCATGCATATCATAAGGTTGTAGCCTGGTGTAGAAATGAGCACTTCAAGCTTTTCAGCGATAAGCTTGTGATGGCGTGCTAGTTTATATCCAAATGCATTACAAAACGCTTCAAAGCCACCCGCATGGATGCTCCGCTTTAAAAGCTCCCATTTCATGATTTGAAGGGATTGATTATCCATTCATCCAATCAAGCACACAATCGACGTCTTTCAATGCTATATAGAAATGATCCCTTATACTATTTATTTCAGCCAATACCTCATCAGTGTTGTCCCTATATTTTACGCGATGCCTTAAGTTTGTTTCGATCTCATGTAAAACAAGTATCAAGCGATCTGCTGCCAGCATCTGTTCCATTTTGACTTTATCGTCTGTCTCAATTGTGAATCTCATCAAGCTCTTCTCGTGTTGGTGTGTTGCCCATAATGAACGCGGCCTCCATTAACGTGCCTCTATCCATGTTTCGTATGGTGGCTGGTGACTTACCAAGGACGTCACTTAAGGCGTCCATTGAAAGGTCATTTTCTTCAAGGAAGTCCAGGAATTCACGAAGGGGCAAACAATCCCAAGGCAGTTTACTAGACATCATTTATCGCTCCACAAAGAGAGCATACACCGCTTGGTGTTGAGAAGATACCAAAGCCGCAGCCATTACAGGTTATGTATATTTGCTCATCAGTCATAAGGGGTGCGCGGTTTTGACCTTGCAACAGCGCCTGCGCTCTCACGAAGTCTCTCGCTCTCAGTAACCCTTTTAAGGGAATCAGTTATTTCCATTTTGGAAACAACTGCACCTATCTCAGTCATGCCAATGAGTTCATTAAAACTCTTTTCTATTGATCTCAGTTTCATAACGTCCTCCTATTTCTTTAATGTTAATCGACGTTCACGTGACGTCTTTAAGTAGTCTTCATACATTTGTGGATGCTCCTCTTTGAACGTCTCCATGTCAAAGCGGTGCGTGTCATTGTACAACCAGGTAGCTATAACATGGCCTTTTTCATCAAGAATCACTTCCGCACCATTAATCTCAGCATCCAAGTCCTTCTTAAACTGATCCTCGTCGTATTTAAGGTTTTTCATATCCTCACGGGTGTTTTTGATGCCCTTAAGAATCTTTGTCACAACAGGCGTTGCGGTTACTTCTGTAACACGGCTTTTGCGTTCAACAAGGCCGGTCTTACTAATTGTGTTAATTGTCTTACTGCGTTCCATCGTATTGACTCCTTAGTATTCGTCTATCTATAAGTATAGATATGCTTTATATTTAAGAAGTCAATACTTTGTAACATTTTATTTTACTATTTAATCAAGTAAAGCAGACTTAATCTTGTCGACTATACTATCTTTATCGTCAGCATGACATTCATCGATCACACGCTTCATCACCATGGTAAGGGCCGTGTGTGCAACGCTTGAGTCCTTACCAATGAAAAGGCTCATAACCTCGTCAGCAAGGGCGGCAATCCCATGGGATACATCCTCAAGCAGTCCTTCTGCTGCATGCTCAATCTCGTCAAGAAAGCCCTCTTCTTTTACATCTTTAACATCTTCCATTCTTTCGTCCTTTTGCTAAGTTACGGCCATAGTGACCGCACACCAAGGATATCATTCATCTATATCTTCCTTAAAGAAGTTCATAAAGATGCCTTTTGATAAATTGCATCAATCTTTTTCATTTGCTGAATGGTGAAGGCCAGAATGTTCACGACATTCTCAACATTGGTAATTTCATCTTGAGATAATTGTCGTCCTTTGCGGGATTTCAGATATTTAGACAGGACTTGATAACCACCAATACGAAATTCCCAAACATCCTTTTTGACGTCAGAAAAGTATTGAGTAGGGTTAATAGAGAGCTTCCCATCATCACTACTGTAAAACATCTTCTCCACAGTATGATTGCCATGACCGCAATAATTCCCCAAACCGAGGGAAGGAATGTCTTTCATAAGATGTGTCTGGATGAGTTCCGACCCCAGTAAAGAGAGCTGCTCAAAAGAGTGATGGTCATCAACAAAGGGAATGCGCGGGAAATCCCTTTTAAGGAATTCAAGGTATCGTACGCGGTAGTCTGGGCTGTGAAGGACGGCATAGATATAGCCTAAGATTTCCTCAGGCGTATACGCACGGCCATAATGATCATCAATCCATTGACGAAATGCGGGAGTGATGTTTTCTTGTTTTTGTAAATGAGAGGGATAAAGATAGAGGGGGAATAATGATCCCCCGCCCTGTGTTATTAAGTGGCCATCTACTAAATGAGAAGTGATTAACCCCACACTAAATTGGCCAGAACCCACTGCTCTGAAATCACGTGCGGCACACAAACCTACATTTTTACCTGCCAACATATGGTGCATAATGTTATAGCGGGGATAGGAAATAAATCCTGAGCTCCGGTGGGTATAATAGATTTTTCGAATATCAAATGGACGATAATGAATGTTTTTCACATTCTCTGGAGATAATTTAGCATCCTGTAAGCTTTTCTGTGCAAACGAGACTTTCCAATCACGAGAGTCTTTGCCTAATTTATATTTTTCACGAGCCGTTTCAATGGGTAACGATGCAAAATCTC
>Ga0163150_10001935_pt1 | contig 33487 bp, 35 predicted proteins | sample OliLakLV19P2IB_FD_148628 | JGI IMG/M metagenome (GOLD analysis project Ga0163150, IMG submission 148628) | Freshwater microbial mat bacterial communities from Lake Vanda, McMurdo Dry Valleys, Antarctica - Oligotrophic Lake LV.19.P2.IB | ecosystem: Environmental > Aquatic > Freshwater > Lake >...
CATTGCACCATCCAAACCATAGCAATTTTTTGGGTAAGCATTTCCGATCAGAAAGCGAACCTTGGTTTTTGCAATCACTCAGTCCAGTGTTTTCCTTGTATTTCACGGCTAAAATCGATTGCGGATCACGAAAACTACCCACAGTTTCGGCGGAAGAGCCTTTTGTTATAAGCACGAACCGTAGACAAAGCTGCAATCAAGATAATGTCGGGGACAAAGAAGGCCCAGAAAGCAGTTGGTGCTATTTGGTCGAACTGGAACGCAACCAAGAAAATGTTGCTGGAAGCGAGCCCGACCCACCAAACGCTGATCAATGCAGCTTGAAGTAAGGATAATGGATTGGGTGTGCGCGGTGATCTCAAGGCGGTCGTCAAGGCGATTTTGTTGGATCCAGAAGCATGGCATCCGATTCGCGTTCAGTATCAACGGTCACCGATCAACCGATTCGTAGTCTCGACGCTGGGAACCGAAGATTCCCGCTTGCAAGAACTTATTCAGATCTACACGCGATACATACGATTTTTCAAATCGACGGCGGCGTATCAACGTGCCAACGCAGGTGACTTTACATCGCCAGTCGTTCTAACGAACGAATTCCGGCTCAACTCGGTCGATTCAACGTTCGATCAATCGCCTTAGCCGAACAAGGAGTCTTGAGTTTGAAGACGTTAAGGGACGAGCTTGCTCATCTTCGTTGACCGCCGGATGCGGATCCGCATGTACGGTAGTGTAGAGAGGGTTGTCAGCAATGATTACCCTTTGCCGATTTCGTTTGCCCATTGTCTTATGTACGACGTGGCGAGATAAGGAATTCGGAAATCAGATCCCATCTCTCTAGGTAGGAATCGAATTCAGATATTTTGTTAAAGTTTATACGCCCCCAGTCGAGCGAGCGTGGTGCAGATTGGATCACGAAGACGGGCGTCACAAAGTACTCGGGAGCACGAATTTCCCCGGACCCGTCCTTTTTGCCGCGGTTTATTTTACCACAACGACAAAGTCGCAATTGAAGTTCTTGATGATAAATCCAGGAGCACCCGTCCGCCATCGGCTCTTTACTTGAATTCGCGCGGAAGTGTTGTTCTCTGGATGCGTTGCAACAAGATCGTAACCCGGCATGTTCGTGTACATTTTGTATGAGACGATGCGGTTCATGAGTAGTTGCCCAAGAACAAGAAACTCAGCGCCCTCTGATTCGAGTTTCGTGTTTTGGCGTTTAACCATCGGTATCTACAATCGGCTGTTTTGTGGCGGGGTACGCTTGCGATCAGTGAGGACGAGGATCCGTGTCCAACGGCTTTAGTACGTTCGTAATGGGCATGAGTTAATGCGGTTGAAGTCCCCTGTGCGAGACTGGGAGTCTCAAAGAAATCAGTATACCAAATGAAAACTTCGATTTCAAAGCACTAGCGATGCATCACAACATCGTCCTCGATCGTCTCGATCGGGAGCGCAAACCAAGCGGCAGTTACACCTCGTGAAATTTTTCAACGAGCAATTTTGAGTGGAGCAACCGCTATCACGATCTCGCACAATCATCCATCTGGAGACACGACTCCAAGCGAAGCAGACGTTGCCGTAACGAAACGACTCAAAGAGTGCGGTCTAATTCTTGGGATCACGGTTCTTGATCATGTTATCGTCACGGATACGTCGCACTATTCGCTTCGAGAAACAACCGACCACTGGTAATGTCGGTAAGACAATTTTGGTTGAGTTCACTTCGCCAATAGCGGGCTCCATCGGTTCCAAGCCCCAGGCAAGCCCGTTGCCGCTTAACTGTTGGCGAATATCCTTAACCCGTTACCGTTTAAACGTGACTGGCGACGACATAGATGCTAGAATTGAGGATGAGGAGACCAACAAATGACTCAATCGCCGCAAACATCCGTCGATCGTACCGTCGATGAGCTACCAGCGAATCAAAGAGATGCAATTCAAAATTTGATTGGCGCTAATCTTTCATCCGAGCAACGAGTCTTTATCCTTGCATACCAGCCCGGATTGGAACCCACCGTTTCCGATAAGCAAAGTGCTCGTTCGCGAATCCAAGAGTTGACGCGGAAAGCACATCAGAATTCGTTGAGCCAGGGCATTACGGAATCTGAAGCTGACGCAGCCGTAAATGAAGCTTGCAAAGCCACCAAAAACTAATGGCGAGAATCGTCGTCGATACCAACATCATTGCGAGAGCGGTGGCATTGCCTCATGGATTGGCCTGGGAGTTATTTCAGCGTTCTCAGGATGATGCGCATTTGCTCTGCACATCGACCTACATGTTGGCTGAACTCGATCGAGTTCTCCGTTATCCCAAACTTCGGAAAATGCACGGCCTTTCCGACCTTGAGATCGAAGAGTTCGTTCAATCCGTTCAGCGTGTTTCGCTCGTCGTTGAATTGGGGAGCGAAAAGATTGCGTCGGTTTCCCGGGATCTCGACGATGACCCCATAATTGAAACGGCCATCCGAGCAAAAGTGAGCTATTTGTGCAGCAACGATTTGGACCTCCACGCCACAGAAGTCGTTGAACATTGCCGCCAATACGACATCGCTGTTGTAACCAATCGACAAATTATGAATATCTTTCGAAAGAGTCCACCGCCTTAGTTACAGATCACGGGTATTGCGGCTCAAGTCTTGGTCGATAGGGAACTGAGATTCGAAAATCTCGATCGCTTTCAAAACACGGACGGCTTCTTGAGAATTGGCGAGTCATCATCGATGGGAAATCCGTTGAGCGTCAGCAACAAAGTGACTCTCTTTCCATCGGAGATACCAGATCGCGTACCAACTTCTATTTTTCCATTGCGCACGCTGCTTGTTAGCTCGAACACTGCTTCTTTCCCCTTGTAGAGGTATGGGCGGATCGCCGATACCTCCACGATATCACGTTCAAAGCCGAATCTGAAGCATCGTTTAAGCCCTTGGGCATTCCTTGCCGATACGACGACAAGCAATGGTCTACTCATTAACTTTGAATTGCCAAGTGAGGTGCTTCGTTCAAAGTTGGCGATGCTCAAATGTCAAGCTTACGGATTGGTCAAATAGAAAAGCTGAATCGCTTGGCTGTAGCCTAAGCAATCCCATTGTTGGAGGTTTGCACGGACGTGCCACTTTGCCTTTCGTTTGAGGACGCTGAACTTGGCAGACCCACGGCTGGTAGCCATAGTGTGTGGCGAAAGCTAAGAACCGCGTTTTGTAGATCGGTTGCCCATCTTCCCAACGGTTTACAACGACTTTCACGTTGTCGTAAAGGCAAGTCGCGGCCACGCCGCCGAGATGTTCAAAGGCCGCGATGTGTTGCCTGACGGTCGTTTCGAAGTCTTGGCGTTCGGCAAAGTAAATGTACTGGCGCCTAGAATACCCCAGGATGTAGCTGAACAGTTCGACGCGGCGACGTCCTTCTTGGATGAAATCGATATGGTAAGTCGACCAGTCCATCTGAGCTTGAGCACCCGGAGCGGTTTCGAATCGGATCGTTGCCGGTTTTGGCTTGAGCCGATGCGTTTTGATGAAGTTACGAAGAATCGTGTATGCGAGGTATGGTTTGGGAGTCCACAGCAATCAAATTATTTCGATCGTGGGAGCCGAACGGGATAGAAAATTTAACGGAAATATTTGGAAGCTCAATCAAGATTTAGCTAAAGAGTTGCTTCGAAGGATCGGCGACCCAAGAGAAGCTATCAGGATCTTGCATTCGTTGGTGGAATAGGAGTTCAATTTATGAACGAGCTACTGAGCGACGATTGGAGATGTGTTTGCATTGTCGTGAGCTTTAAGCGTTCAACACGCAGTTGAGATTTTGGTTTCTTGGATAGGTTTAACTATGCTAAACGGTTTTTTTGGGCGAAAACGTTTGTTATGACGATTCCTCAGTTGTTTACGTGTTACGTTGCGGTTGAAGTATGAGACCAGCGGCAGCTTGATCGACGCGTTGAATCAAGCCAGAGCGGTGAAAAGGTTAACGCCCAAGGTCCGACAATACTGCTTGTACGAACACCACAGATGCTTGCCACCGGTGACATTCATGTCCAAAACAATCATAACTGCTTAACGATTTTCTCCGCAGTCGCAATGGGGAGAAACATTCGATTCGACAACTTCGGTAGCGTCACAAATCCATGACGCTCATAGAAACGTCCTACGGTCTCATTCTTGATGTCAACAACAATCAAAGTCGCCGCAATTTCGTTCGCTACACGCACACACCGAATGAGTGCATCGGCAAGCAGCAGCGAGCCCAGACCAGGAAATGCAAGATCACCCGCTAAACGGCCGACTAGTATGGCGGGAACCTCTGGATAGCGAGGCATACGTTTGCTGAGCGCCAGCGGCAATTGTGTCAGTTCGATCGAAGTCGAACAGAGCGTATAGTAGCCAACGATTCGAGTCGGTTCAGATTCTGATGTCATTACGAAGACTGCGGCAGCTTTTCGCTTAACATCTTGACTCGCGACGCGAACAAGGTAGTCATTCAAGGCCTCTACGCCGCAGTCAAATCGATTTCGGTCATGCCGTTTACCCAGCGACTCGCAAACATATTTACTCACCGGATCGTGACCTGTTTTCGATGGCGTGCGACCGCTTCTCGAAGGCGTTTGTTAGGCGGCTTAGGCGAAAGCAAGGCTTCCACCAACACTCGGCTTTGCTCGCGATCAAGGTGCAATCGTTCGTATTCTTCGATGACCTGCTTCGCAGCGGTCTCGACATTGGCGATTACAAAATCGGAAACCGATCGGCCTAGATAAGCCGCTGCTCGCTCAATCAGTTCTTTCTGTTCCAAAGAAATGCGAGTCTCAAGGCGAGCAGTTTTCGATGCTGATCCAGACGATGTCATAATAGATAATCCTTAAATAAACTTTCTAGATCAATTGTACGGCAAATAAACGTACATAACAATGGAGAAAAAATGGATAATGCTCGCTCTGTATTCAGTTGTCAGGTTTTAGTTTTTTTGTTTATCCCGGAACGCGAATCGATTCCTACCATCATGCAATCGGTGTCGCAGTATTTCGTGTACAGCCCATGCATAGGTAGTATTCGAGTTGACTGCTCCCTTGCTTCCATGCTCGTACATTCCAACGTCGATCCCGTACGAAATATAGGGAGTCTCACCGCGTTCGTTGTACCGATCTTCCTCCATGAATCTACTGGCCTTCCTGATCGCTTTGAATATCAAAAGCTATATGCGGGGCTCTAAGCAGTGGTCACTTGCGCTTGTAGACAAAGTCTTGGAAGAAAAGGCGGTCGCTGATCTTGGTCTTCTCGTTTTCGAATAGCGGAAAGGCGATGCCGCTTACTGTCTTACCGTTGCTAGATTGGAGCGTGAGCGAGAATTCGGTTGCTGACCAGGTTCCTGTTGTGTCGCTTTCACCTCGAGAGGGGGCTGTCGCCAAGTTGCGAGGAGAGGCGATGCACGAGTTCATCATATTCCGCGAGGCCAGCCAAATTCACATTGTTCTGCGGATCGTGTTTCAAGTTGTATAGTTCCGTCCCCAGACTCTCCCCCTCTTGCGTTCGCCATTCAGTATAGCGATACAACGCGGTAGCCATCGATCGCCCCAGTGGACGATTCGGGCGGTTCTCCCGCGAATCGAGGCCGCGCCGAAACTGGCTGTAGACGGCTTCTTTCCAAGGCTGTTCAGGATTTCGAAACAGCGGCGCGAAACTTTTGCCCTCCAGATAGTCGGGCGGCGTAAGCTCGCAAAGTTCCGCTAGAGTAGGATAGAGGTCCACCAACTCCACCAAGGCTGCGGACTGCACTCCGCGCGTCGGTTGGTTCGGCATACGCACGATGAGGGGAACGCGGGTGGCGATTTCAAAGTTCGTCATCTTGGTCCACAAACTGTTTTCGCCAGTGTGATAGCCGTGATCGCTCCAGAACATGACCAACGTATTTTCTGCGAGGCCTAATTGTTCAAGTTCCGCCATGACACGCCCGAGCTGCGCATCCATATAACTGGCCGCAGCCTTATACCCCCGCACAAGATTTTGCGTGTGTTGTTCCGGAATTGGCCCACTCGCGGGAATGTCCGCATAGCTCCGCAATTCGTAAGCGTCGTGCAATGCGACTTTCGGAACATTTCGCGGCGGATAATAATTATCCGGAAGTCCAAATTCACTTTCCGGATACAAGTCCCAGTATTTCTTCGGACAGTTGAATGGCAAGTGCGGTCGACGAAAACCGAGGGCCATGAAGAACGTCTGATCCTTAATTCGTCGCAGCGTCAAGATCGCTTGGTTCGCAATCTGTCCGTCAGCATAAACATCGTCAGGATGTTGAGATGACTCGTACGGTAGTCCCCGAATGATGCGAGGACGTCCGGTCGCCGGTATCGATCGCATTTTTTCTGTCAAATCAAATGATTCTTGCTCATACCATTGCTGGTAGGGAGTTCCGTGATACCAAGGTTCGTCGCTCCAGCTCAGTTCATCGCGAGGCATGCGGGGACCGACCGGTCCACCTGTCTCGACCTCACCATGATGGTAGACCTTGCCGATCGAGACGGTGTGATAGCCGTTACGTTTAAAAAGTTCCGGTAGCGTGACGGCTCCTGGCATAAGTTTCCGCAACTCCGGACCGGCACTGTTCCCTCGGCCAATTCGCTCGTGGTCCGTGTCGGGCCGCAAACCGCTCAGAACACTATTGCGTGACGGTCCGCATACCGATTCCTGGCAGTACGCGCGCGAAAATAACAAGCCACTTCGCGCGAGGGCGTCCAGATTCGGTGTGATGACGTTGCCTCCATAACATCCGATAGTCGTATTGAGGTCGTCGGCCACAATGAAGAGCACATTCGGCGATGCGGCAGTCGCGACTTTCACAATCCAGAGGATTGCCACATATCTAAAAAAAGTCGCTGAAACTAATGAAAAAGTTTCCTTGGATTTACCCAAATCTCTATATGGAACATTCATCGAAAAAATTCCTAATTCAACCTTTAAACGATTAGCCGATGATGGGTTACTGACGCTTACTAAGATTTTTCGTTGCTGTAAGCCGCGTCACGGGCTTTTGACAATGCGTCATAACATGATTGCGCCGACGGCAATGGTTCGTAGTTTGGTAGTCTGTGGATGTGGGCACTAACCTCCACCAAAATGGGGCCAGTATAATCCAACTCTTTTAGAATTCGGAAGTACTTGACCCAATCGATCGTCCCCTCACCGGGAAGTAGAAAACGGTACGGTGTCGACAACTCGACGTCCTTGACGTGAATGAAACCGGCATGCGGAATGACTTCGCGCATGGTGGTTTCCATGTCAAACCCCTCCACCTTGTAGTGACTATAGTCATACGTCAGCGTTAGGGCAGGGTGATTGACGGCGTGGTAGAGCCATAGCAACTGCTCGGATGTGTAAACCGCATTGCCAGCGTGCGCTTTGACGGCCACTTTCACTCCCGAGGAGCCTGCCGCCTCAGCCCATTTGCCTAGCCGATCGACCATCAGGTTTTTGTTGACATCCCATTCCTCCTTCTTTCCACCCATGACGGATTCCAACAACGGCGGTTTTTTCTCATCCAACACATTCGAAATTTCACCGGCCCGCTTGATCGTTTCCAAATCCTCTTGTTGCTTCTGCTCTTTTCCAAAAATAGCCCCATGAAACAGGAGGCTTGAGATCTCGAGGTCGTTCTGAAGTGTTCGGTCGCGAACCGCGTGTTGCATCGTAGTATCGAACTTCCCTACTTCGGTCGGGAATTCTTCCATGATGCAGATTTCTACGTTGCGGTAACCGATGCGGGCGCAGTGATCAAGCGCATCTAACACCGGCAGCGATTTCATACCGTATAGACTGAATCCAATCGGCCGCGCGTCGGACATTGCCGGTGGCGACGATGCATCAGTTCGCGAAGAACTCGTCGACAATAGACCAGCGGCCATTGCGGAAGAGCTAACTTGAAGAAATCGACGGCGTGTAGCGTTCATATTGCAATCCGTTCTCACGTTTGACTAGCGCGTCGCGCCAGCTAGTGAATGAGGGCGAGAAAATTAAAGTTCTCACTAGCCTGCGCGCCGCGCTGAGAAGTTATTAGACCTTTTATGATATACTTGGAACAGTATAACCGACGAGTGTTTGTCCGTGTGACTCTACTGATTCGCTATCTGAATCAAACCGTCGCTCATCGTCCAGGCGAAGAGGTCTCGCACTTGGTTTTCGCTGAGTTTGTCGAGAAGTCCGTCGGGCATCATCGATACGGGTGATACTTTGATCGTGTCGATATCTTCTGATTTGATTTGGATCGATTCCGTGGCGGTTTGAATCGTGATTGCCGATTCAGATCGCTGTGAAATGATACCGCTGACGACGCGGCCATCCACCGTCAGAACATTAGTCAATTGAAAATCGACGGGGACAGTGGCACTTGGGTCAATTACATTGGTCAGCAAGTAGCCGAGGTTTCGTCGATTTGCGCCCGTCAGGTCAGGACCGATGGTACGGCCTTCGTCGAATAGCTTATGGCAGTTCGCACATGTTTTTTGAAAGACTAGGTGCCCGTTTTCAAGATCGGCTTTGGCTATTCGAGACGGATCGAGCGCCCGTTGCCAAGTCTTAATCAATTGCAATCGGTCCGCTGGCGTAGGTCGGGCACTTCCCCAGACTTGCTCGAATCGCTGCAAAAGATCATTATCAGCCAATGCAACGATCTGTCTCGCCTGCCCTGCAGATAATTCGGTTGCAACGATTTTTTTCTGCTCAATCGCATCGATTAATAATTTGGCGCTGGACGGTCTCGCAACAAGACAGTCAATGGCCGCGATGCGATCGTGTTTGTTGAAGAGGGCAAATTGATTCACAATCGTTTTCTGCAACGCGGTATCGTGGATGGCGGTAGCTGCTTGCAGTGCTGATTCAGTCAATTCGCCGTTCAAAAGAAGACGCTTTAGGTCGTCAGCAAATCCGGGTGGCTTACGTCGGACCAAACCGGTGAGTGCGGCGTGACGCGTTTGTAAATCAGCGGTCGCGTCGTGCAACAGACTTCGAACTCGCTGCAGCGTTGCTTCGTCTCCGACGGCTGCTGCGGCCGTCATTGAAGAAACGCGTACTCGAGCATCCTTGTGTTCGATCAGACCGGTGACAATGCGACCAACCGATCTAGGGAGCTGGTCGATCTTCACGCTAACGAGAGCATCATTGAATCCGTCAAGCAGATCGGCAACGGCTTCTGGCTTAGAGATCTGACTGATTTTATCAAACAAAATCGCAACCGATGGTGTGGAATCTTCTGTGATTCGCCGAGCTATCCAGCGACGCATTCGTGGCGACACAGCCTCTACCACCTGCACGGCCCGCTGCGGATACGCTGCGACTTCTGGTTCGATTGCATACCAAATCATTCGTTCTAAATTCGGAGAACTCAAGTCGCCGGATGCTTTCGCAAGACTAATGCTCGCTTCCCATCGTTTGCCGATTGGCACTCTCTGCAATGCAGAAGCCAACCCCATGCGAACGATCCACGACAGTTCCGATTGCGCCATCGCAGCAAAGTGGTCGACCGCATCGTCAGTCGGGTCGCCATGATCGACGAGTAAACGCACGGCCCAAGCTTGGACGTGATCACTTTCATGACTCAATTGTTTGACTAGCCACGCTTCGTCAATTCCACCGGTTGTATACAGTGCCCACATCGCTCTCAGCTTGCGCGTCACATCGTGATTCTCTTCAAAAATGCTTCGCAGTTGAACGTGAGCTACCGAGAGGTCTTGTCCGGCCACGGCTCGTTCTTGGAGGATCTGTCGCGCATGGCGGACATACCAGTCGTTGCGATGCAGTTGGTACACAACGAGTTGCTCTGACGACGCGTTGGATAGATCTACGTTAACCGCAACCGGATCGCCCCACGTGATTTTGTAAATGCGACCGCTCGTGCGATGAATACCATCGCGATCGTGACATTCGCCATTGTCTGACCAGTCGGTCATATAAACGTCGCCATCCGGCCCGTACTCCATCGAGACTGCTCGAAACCATGGATCGCTGGCGACAAGAAAGTCTTCGTCGTGTACACCGCGATATTCACCTTTGACTTGAACGAGCCGATCGCGATTAATTCGTCGACCATGAATGTTGCTAGTGAATAGCGCGCCACGAAAGGATTCCGGCCAGCGATCGCCTAGATAGATCATCGCATCGCAATGAGAATGGCCGCCGCCGAAATCCAAAATTCCGTTCGCTTGTTGCTCCGTCTTTTCCCAGGTTCCGGACGCCCAATGAAGATGATCGCTTGTCGCTGACATCGCCTCGTAAACACGTGGGTCAGGATGCACGCCACGATCCTTCCACCGCTGGTAGTGCGCGCCCGGCACGAGATGCCAGAGATGATCGACAACACTGGTCGTCAGGAAGCCCTGTCCGTGATCATTAAAATCGAGCCCCCAGGGATTGATGGTTCCGTCGGCTACGACCTCGAAAGTATGTCGCGTCGGGTGATAACGCCAGATACAACAACTCAGTTCGATGCTTTTCTCGCTCGGCTCGCCCGGACGACCAACATGCGATGGCTGCTTAATCCCGTGGCGACCGTAAAGCCATCCATCATGTCCCCATGTCAAACCATTTACGCTATTGTGTTCGGCTTTCAGCGACCAGCCGTCCAGATGGATAATCGCATCACCATCTGGTACATCATCCCGATCGCGATCAGGGATGAAAGAAAGATGCGGCGGAGCCGTGATCCACACTCCACCGAAGCCGATCTGCAACCCCGTCAGGTGAGTCAGTCCGTCGCAAAAAATGCGTCGCTGATCGAGAACGCCATCGCCGTTCGTATCGTCGAAGATAATAATTCGATCGTAAGGTTCATCGGTGAATGTGCTGCCATCGTATGAGTAACTTTCGGCTACCCAAAGCCGCCCACGATCGTCGAACGCGATTGCAATCGGTTGTTGAACGTCCGGTTCCGCTGCGGCGAGCGTGATCTGAAATCCTTCGGGAACGCTCAGGTATTTGATTGCGTCCTGTGGCGACAGCGGTGCCTCGCCATTGGGTTGCGTATTAAGAGGTGCGAATTCCTCTGCATTTGCCCGTGGACTCGTTGCAGAGGTTCCTAGCATCACCGCCGCGGCTAACAAGTATGCGATTGCCGCTTTAAAGTGTGGGATAGAATACATCGTTAGCCTTTGGCCCTCATCAACACATCAAGCACGTTTTAGAAGTCGCGAGGAATTGTCATCTTAAGGCTAGCAAGCGGCCAAATCAAGCAAAGCGAGCCAGCTAACGACTAAGAATTGGGGTCGACAGCCGAAGGATAGTGGATTTCGCCCGTCAGGGCAGCCGCGAATATGGACTCGGGCGGTGCCGGCTTTACGTGTCGCCTGCATGTCACTGGCGACCTGGGGATTTTTTGTGCTCGCCACACTCGAACCGCAATTGTTGGGCGATGCTGGAGCCAATGCCGCCGATAAAACTGATCCGGCGGATGTGCAGCGAGTTGTACTGGTGCTGGATGTATCTCCCAGCATGAACGTAGTCGACGCCGGAGCCGATCAGAAGTTGCGGCGGCGAGATCGAGTGCTGGAGGTCGTCGAAGGAATCATGGCTCGCATCACGATCGGTGCGGTGCTACTGACGTTGATTCCAGTCGCGCTGCAATACTTCGGCAGTGCGTGGGATATTGAGCGCGAGTTGCCGGGCATGGACGTAGGACGGGGCTCCACGCCAGTTCGTGCAGTATTGAAACCGGTCGCGGGCGGCCTAGATCCGTCCTACGGAAATTCTCCCTCGCACCACGAATCGACCAAAGCAACACACGCATGAGGAAATGGCTGATGCTCGCGTGGCTGTTGATTCCCGTTGTGCTCGTGAGTTATCACTTCGGCCCCGGACAAGCTGCGCTGGCGTATCGAAAAGCACAGGCAAGTTTGGCAGACGCAAAAATATTGGAACGAGACGGACATTTCGACGAGGCGATTGAACGCTACGGCGAGACACTTGCCGCTTTGCCGCAGTCCGACGAACCGCCGCCAGCTTTGGCCCTGCGCCGAGATCAACTGCGGCTGGCTCAAATTCAAGCGAGATTCCAACTGGGCCGCTTGGCCGAGACGCTCGAAAGTCTCAACTTACTGATCGATGACGTCGAGCGTGAGCATGGCCCCAATTCACCATTGGCCCAAGATGCTCGCGTGCTACTGGGCCGAGTGCATTACCAAGCGATGGTCCGCTACGGATGGAGTCGGCGGAAGAAGCGGTTTGGAAGAAGCATTGGGAGCTTTCGCGGCAGAACTTTCGTTTTCTTGCCGAACACACCAAAGGCCACCGCAACCAACCGATGCTCGGCCGCGACCAGAAACTCCAACCAACAACCCCCCACCCCGCCCCGACGAATTTGATTTAGGTTCATAGTTCGGTAAATTTCTTCACGTCATCTGCGAACTTCTGATCAAAAATGATTTCTACAGAAGTTCGCAGAGGTCGCGAAGACTAAGAGGAGATCTCAAATTTCAAATCGCAAATCTCAAATCACGGGTGGCGTGTAACGCATCGCGAAGCGTTGCCTGCTCTCGAGATTCAGATTCGAGCGATTCAAGCTGCTGCTTTAGGTTTGCCACTCGGTCACGAGCTCGTGACAATCGAGGATCGAGTTCAACACGATCAGTGGCGACCTGCAGGCGAATGGCAGCGACTTGTGAATCAATCGTTTGCTCTTGAGCTTGCGCGTCGGACGAGACTCGTGCGTAGATCGCTGCATGAACACAATTGGAAGTTTGCATGGACATAGTCCCGCAGTCAGTCTACGTGACATTGGCGTCCCGCAATTGGGGCAAGGTATATGGGAAGAGTTGATGTCTAACATTACGGGATCTAGAAAAAAAGAAACAATTCTATGTGAATCATCCGTTGAGCAGGGTTACATCTTTTTTGGGAAGTTTTTTTCTTTTCGCGAAAAGGCCGCGAATAATGCGGCGATCTCGTCGTCGACTTCCGATGGATGAAAGACTGTTGAAGTGATCTCCGCACGCAACAACTCGCGATACTTAGCACGCAATCGGTGGGCAGCGACCCGAACAGCCGCTTCGCGCATACCAAGTCTGGCACCGATCGTCGCCGCTGACTCGGTCTCTGAACCGTCAAGATACTGTTTAATGTTCTCGAAAAGCTGGGCCTTTCCTGCGTCAATATAACTCTGCCGGACTTGTTCGATGATTCGATCTAGAAGCGACCGCGCCCACTGCTCTTCGAATCGTGCCGCAGGGGAATCGGCCGTCGAAGGTTCAATCGCAAAGCGTCTTTCCGCGTCCTCCCATTCCAGTGACAGTTGCTTCCTCGCGCCGCCACGCTTCAATGCTGTTCGCTTGTCGTACTCGTTGGCCAAGAAGTTGGTGAGTAAAGTCAATAGGAATGTGCGAAATTTCCCCCGCGCAGGATCGGCGTCACCGACATAGTTCTTTTCGACAAGTCGTTCAAAAAAGCCTTGTGTTAATTCTTGAGACAGATGGAAATCGTGTCCAAGCGAGCGAACATAGGCAAAAAGCGGGTACCAATATCGCTGGCACAATTCCGCCAGAGCGACACGCCCTTCATCCGTCGACTGATGCTGCGATTGCATCACTAGACTCCACTGAGTCGAGTCGAACCGAGTACCGGTTGCGGAAATCCTTCATCGGAATATGACATTTTTCCATTCTAGTCAAAAAATTGCTTCGTAACGATTGCCGGTGGTTTCTTCATCTAGTAGTGGCAACGTGACCAACGCGTACTTTCCAACACACTGGACACCCGAAGGCTCCAATCATGTGCAGCAAAACACTTCCAACCATTACTTTTCTTCTAATCGCTTTTTCCGGCGTAGTCGTCCAGTCGCAAGACGCGCCCCCAGCGTATAAACACCTAAAGCCGATCGAGTCATTCTTAGGCGTTTGGAAAGCCAGATTCGACCCTCCTGGTGACGTTCCGGACGGTGATCTCGAAATCCATTTCCGGTGGAAGGGGGACAGGAGCTACATAGAGTCAATCGTTTACTTTCATCCCGATGGCGCATCCGAAAACGTGCAACTCAATCCTGAATTCACCGTGATTGGATACGATGCTAATTCTGCCGCGATCAAGGCATGGCACTTCAAGTATACGCATCAAGGGCGCACCGAAGCGGAGATCGATACCAAAAGGTTTGTCATCAATCAACATCAAGGACAGAAGGGACAAGCCAATTTCCGCCTGCAAAGGAAGACGTATGTTCTAGAAGATGCAGAAACATTGGCTCTTCCGCCAAAGCTGTGAGTCAAAATTGACTATTTATCGTTACGAATAGAAAACCGAAGTTTCAACGGACACCCGTTTCGCATTGGATTTTTGAGGCATCACTCCGATGTCCAAAGTTGAAGAAAAACAACCCACCAGACGATCAGTCCGGCGGGTTGCCGAGCGCCTTTGGCGCATCGGAGCCATCCCTTGTAAATCCATCCGCCGAACTCATTGCACCATCCAAACCATAGCAATTTTTTGGGTAAGCATCTCCGATCAGAAAGCGAACCTTGGTTTTTGCAATCACTCAGTCCAGTGTTTTCCTTGTATTTCACGGCTAAAATCGATTGCGGATCACGAAAACCACCCACAGATTCTACCGGAAGATGCAGAAACATTAGGCTGCCGCAACGCCGCGATAAATCGGGTAAGGGCGGCCATCGGTGACTTTCCGTCCGCCTTTGTGCTGTATTCTGGACGCGAGCACAATGCTGCAGCGGTGTTCGGTTCCGATTCGAGAGGAACCGGAGACTCCGAAACCGTCAAGAAAATGCTATCTCAACATCCGGAACTACTTCATGTCGGTTATCTTGAGCCGTGGCTTCACGAAGCGGCCAAGAAAGGACAGATCGAAATTGCTACGTGGCTGCTAGATAGCGGTGTCGACATCAATGCGACTGGCGGAACGTTCCGCGGTAACGCGCTTCATTGGGCGACGTACTATAAGCAACCAGAATTCGTAAAGTTTCTACTTGAAAACGGTGCCAAGTTTGACACACGAAGTATCTATAGCAACCCGATAATTACCGCCATCGAAGACGGCAATCTCGATTTGGTTCGACTATTTCTCAAATTTGGCTTCGATCCGAATGTAATATATACGATTGAGGACGGAGACCTTAGAAATGCGCTGTCGTACGCCGAAGACTTGAAGCATACAGCTATTGTTGCAGAGTTACGAAACGCGGGTTGTTCTCTTCCCGAAAAGGGTCGATTCGAGTTTACAAACGAAGGCCATCATCAGATTTTGCTTGAGTCGGTCTCGAAATTTGTGGGCGCTGAGTCGGCGGAACTTATTTCGTCATTCACCGTCGGGAAAAAGATGCCGAAAGTGAATATCTTCCTGCTTAATCCAACCGATAGTTTTCCGTTTTATTCACTTTTCACGATAGGTTTTAGTGACGAGGAATTGCCTCGCGCGAAACGGGAAAATGAATATCGATACGGCGAGTTCATTGCACACCTCCCGATATCCTGGCAGTTCGACTCAATGTCGTTGAAAGATAAACGACTTACGCATTTCGAAAAAGAGAGTACTATAACGAAGAGGGTTGCTTCCGGGGAGCTGATTTTTTCTGCAAATGCCCGGCGACAGCCGAGTTAACACAAAACTCACGCGTGTGGACTTAAAGATTTGGCGTGATGGAGGAGAACGACATCTTGCCATGTTGTCCACACAGTCACAGGCAACGTACTTCGGAACAGTTTTTGCTCTTTCCCGCTAGTCTAGTCTTTCGGATGAAATTCAAGCGAGAGAGTTAAAGGTCTACAATGAGCAGAGCGTCCACCCCTCGAATATTGACGGGACAAACCACCATTGATCGGTGTCGAGCCGATACCGAACAAGTGGTTGTGCAGCCTAACGATTCAACACCATGGGTTGACGATCTTAGTCAAACGCGGCGACGCCTCGAGAGCTTGGCTTGGCTACTCGACGAATCGGTACGCATACCTGGTTTTGGTTTTCGCGTGGGTCTAGATGGCATTTTGGGGCTCATTCCCGGTATTGGCGACTTACTCACTACCGCTCTTTCAGCGTTCATCATCCGCCAAGCAGCTTTGTTGGGTGTACCGCGGATCGTACTGCTACGAATGGCATTTAATACATCAATTGACTTCGTGATCGGAGCGATTCCATTTGTGGGTGATCTGTTCGATTTTGGATGGAAAGCTAACAAGCAGAATATTCGACTGTTGATTAAGCATTTGGATAATCCAGTTCAGCTCACGAGGACGAGCTGGCTTGCAGTCATTGGGTTAACAAGCGGCGTACTCCTCGCGTTAGTTGTTCTCGTAACCGCAGTCGCAAGTTTGATCAGGATGGTCAGAGGCTGAGTATTGCGTGTTTGCCGCGTGACTGTTCACGGAAATTCACTGGGTCTGAGGGGTGTTTACATTGGCAAGGTGATCGAAAATGAACCTAAAGCGATAAAGGGCACTTAGTTGGCGCGGGGTTCGGCAATGATGGTTACGTTAGGGTATACTGGAGCCACCTGCCTGTTCTAGGAGACAATCCAAGTGAGCAACCTATCCATGAAACTATTTTCGCTCCTGTTTTTCCTTTGCTCATTAGTCGTTTGTCATGGGGCGATCGCGGCGGAATCGCGACGACCTAACGTAGTCTTCTTGCTTGCCGATGATCTTGGCTGGGGCGACATGTCGTGCCACGGGAACAGTTTCATCCAGACGCCGAATTTGGACGGGCTGGCGCAAGCGGGTACCGATTTTCACCAGTTCAATACCACTAGCCCTGTCTGTTCACCGAGCCGGGCGGGATTCATGACCGGAAAATTCCCCGCCCGCTTCGGCATTCGCAGCGCTCTTGGCAGCTTAGAGGAGAATGCCGGGCTTCCCCAGGTGGACTGGCTTGATCCTAAGGCTGTGATGCTGCCACGATTACTTAAAGAGGTGGGTTATATCACTGGGCACATTGGCAAATGGCACCTGCAAAGTGTCCAGGCCGGAGACGCGCCCGCGATCGCCGCTTATGGAGTCGACGAGGCGGCGCTGTTTGCAGGATCGGCTTATCCGGGGAGCCCAAGAACGGTTGGCCATGATGAAATATGGGACGCGGCCGTAGATTTCCTTGAGCGGAATAGCGCACAGCCGTTCTATTTAAACGTGTGGATGCATGAAACGCACCTTGCGCATTTTCCCTCGACAGAATCGCTGACCGCGTATGCGCAACTTGACGAACGCCAGCGCATCTATGCCGCCGTGGCCACCGATGCCGATCGAGGCGTGGGCCAAGTACTGGCGGCGCTGAAGAGACTCGGACTAGAAGAAAATACGCTGGTGATTTTCTCGAGTGACAACGGACCCGAGAACACGCACGAGAGCAAGAAGAAAAAGGGCGAGGGTTACGCTAACTACTACAGCCTAGGTGAGACTGCGGGTCGCAAAGGCCGGAAACGCAGTCTTCACGAAGGTGGGATCAACACGCCTTTCATCGTGCGCTGGCCAGGTCGGGTTCCGGCCAGCCGCGTCGACCAAGTCACCTCACTTAGTGCGACCGATCTGTTGCCTACCGTCTGCGCGGCGGTCGGAGTTCCGCTACCTGAAGGCTTTGAGGGTGATGGCGAAAATATGCTAACCGCTTGGCAAGGCGGGAACGTCGTGCGTACCAAGCCGATTTTTTGGGATTGGGCTGGCAACGACCGGCCGCCACACAACTGGCCTCGATGGGCTGTTCGGAATGGCGATTGGAAACTGGTCACCGATAATGACCAACGCGCGGAGCTGTATCACATCGCGGAAGATCGCTACGAAGCACATGACCTTGCGGAGAAGCATCCCGAGATTGTCGCGCAACTGCGGACGCTGATCGAGCAATGGAAAGCAACCTTGCCGAAAGAACCCTCGCCGGCATTCGTTAGCCAAGTTGGTCGCAAGAAAAACAAACGCTAAAAATGAAAAGAATTTAGGAACGATTGGCGCTTGATCCAATTGACTGCTATTGGCGAAGTAACGTAACCGATGTGGTTTTGCCTTCCATTCCTTAAATCAAGAACATGAACCGAATGCTTCGTATAAATTTTTGGTCGCTCTTGGCGTTCTTCGCTTGTGCGTGGATATTCGTTGTTCGATGCGGTGCCGAAGAGGATCGGAAGCCGAATGTCCTTTTTATCGCCCTGGACGATTTGCGACCGGAACTTGGTTGTTATGGACAGTCACATATACATAGCCCGAATATCGACCGGCTTTCGGCGCGTGGGGTCGTGTTTGAGCGAGCATACTGCCAGTTCCCCGTCTGCAATGCCTCCAGGGCAAGCATTCTTACTGGGCTGCGACCCAATTCGACGGGCGTATTTAACAATGGCACTCATTTCCGCACCAAGGCGCCGGATGTCATCACGCTGCCTGAACAGTTCAAAAACCATGGTTACCATACTCAGGCCTACGGTAAATTGTTCCACGGTTCGTTCGAGAAGGCCTACGTCGGTCGAGCCTTTGACGATCCGCGCTCTTGGAGTGTCGGGCATTGGTATGGCTCGCCGCGTTATTATTTTTCGCCGCATGGTATCGAAGTCGCCCGCCAAGTGTATGCAAACAAATTTAAGAAATCTGGACCGGAACTAGACGCCTGGACGAGCGAATTTGTACAAGGTCTCGCGACTGAAGCGCCTGTTGTCGAGGACAATGCGCTCTATGACGGCGAGATGACCGACCTAGTGATGAGAGCGCTAAGTGAATTGAAGAGCAAGCCCTTCTTTCTCGCGGTCGGTTACCTTAAACCTCACTTGCCCTTTGTGGCCCCGAAAAAGTATTGGGATCTCTATGACCGAGCGAGCATCCGTTTGCCGATCCCCGCTGCCGCGCCGAAGAATGCGCCGGCCCTGGCGTTGCAGAATGGCAGCGAGCTGCGCGGGCAGTACACGAATATGCGAGGCACCGAGCCTTTGAACGATGACCAGGCCCGTGAACTTCAGCACGGTTACTATGCTTGTGTGAGTTATGTCGACGCGCAGATCGGACGACTGCTCGATGAGCTGGATCGGCTTGGCCTCCGCGAAAATACAATCGTGGTCCTATGGGGCGACCACGGTTGGCATCTTGGCGAGCAAGGACTATGGGGAAAACAGTCTAACTTTGAGCTGGCTACGCGTGTGCCATTGATCATTGATGCCCCGGGAAGAAAAACCGCTGGCATTAAAAATCGGTCTCTTGTCGAGTTCGTCGACGTCTACCCTTCGCTTTGCGATCTGGCCGATTTGCCATTGCCGTCGCATCTGGAGGGAACGAGTTTCGTACCGTTGCTCGATGATCCCGATCGGAAAGGAAAGGCTGCAGCCTTTTCGCAAGTTGTGCGCGGCAAAGCCATGGGTCGCTCGATGCGGACGGATCGCTATCGTCTGACTATTTGGAGTCAGCAGACTACGCCCGATGAACCGTTCGCAGTGGAACTTTATGATTATCATCAAGCGCCCCTGGAAGTTGAGAACATTGCGTCGTATCCAGAAAATGCTAGGCTTTTGGAGTCGCTTACCTTAAGACTGAAAGCCGGATGGCAAGCAGCCATTCGTTAGAGACTGTTTTAAAAAGGGGTCTGGAACTTTCAAGGCGATAAGAATGTTGCGGCTTTTTCAAACTTTGAGAGTTCCTGACCCCTTTATACAACACGCAAACTCGAAAGATCATTCATGAAGACAAGTGTTTTGGCGGTAGTGCTGGCCATAGGCGCAATCACCCAAGCCCACGGGGAATCGGACCTTCGCGTCGGTGCTGCGGCCGCAGAGTTTATTGCGGATGATGCGATGCATATCGGAGGCAGCATCCTTCCGGGGAAGCTGCAAGGGCAGGAAGGAAAGCTGCGAGCGGTGGCCGTTGTCCTGGAGAAGCCTGGTGACGGTAAACTGGCCATCGTCGCGTGTGACGTCCTCATGATCACACGCGACCTGCTCGATCCGGTTCTGGAGCAGGTCGAAAATGCAACTGGCATTTCCCGCTCGCACGTTCTTATCAACTGCACGCATACTCATCACGCGCCCAGCACGGTACGCGTGCATGGGTATGATCGAGTGCTCGCGTTCTGTGAAGAAGTGCAGCGGAAGATCGTACAGGCTGTAAAGGACGCAAATGCCAATCTATCGAAGGATGGATGCGAATTTCTTTTTAATCTTGGGCGAGAAGAAACGGTCGGCACGAATAGCCGGTTGATGCTAGGAGATGGAACGATCTTCTGGACAGGCGATCGCAGTGATGCGGTGCGCCCGACCGGGCCATTCGACCCTGAATTACCCGTGCTGGCGTTTCGCGATCGCCACCAGCGAATCAAGGCTCTGCTTTTCAATCATAGCACGCATACTATCGGAACGCTTAGTCGCGGGAAGCGGTCGCCGTCCTTCTACGGACTGGCGGCCCAGGAGTTGGAGTCAGAGCTGAATAGTGTCATAGGATTTGTCGAAGGTGCTTCCGGTTCAACCCATAACATTGGTGGCCAGGTACCGATCCATGACGCAATCAAGCGCATCAAAGACGCGGTACATTCGTCCTTTGCGCAAGCGCAGCCTCGTACTGTTGACAAACTTGCCTCAATAAAGCGGCCGTTTACTTTCAAAGTCCGGCATTTCGATGAAGCGAAGGATGACGCCGCCGTTGTCGCTTATTGCGAGAAAAGGATGCCAACTAGATCTGAAAGCACTATCGACGTATTCCGCAAGATGCGAGCCGAGTTGAGGTCGCAGCAAGGACAGGATCGCGTGACGTGGTTGCAAGTCATGCGGATAGGTGATGTCGCCATCGTTGGCGTCCCAGCCGAGTTCTTCACGAAGCTCGGATTGGACATTAAGAACCGCTCTCCCTTTCGTCATACCTATGTGGCCGAACTTGCTAACGACTGGATCGGCTATGTGCCGGATCAAGATGCTTTTAAACTCGGCGGCTACCAGACCTGGACGGGACTTCACAGTTACTGCGAACCTGGCACTGGCGAGCGGATCGTCGATAACGCGATCGAAATGCTGAACGAATTGCACTGAAGGTTTTATTTGATTTTAGACCTTATCGGTTAAACGGACGCTCAATCGATTATGAAGAACTCGCCAACAATGAAAGTCACAATCGCAATCGGACTCGTCATCGGGCTCTTCATTGTATTGCCGTTGGCGGGCATCGGCACGGAGATGCCACCCTCAACCACACTCATCGACAATGAAGAGAGGGGAGCTAACATTGAAATGACTTCAAACGCACTCTCGCCGGATGAGTCATTGAAGAAGATTCATTTACCCGCAGGGTTTAAGGCGGAGATTGTAGCAGCCGAACCGTTGTTGTTAGACCCAGTAGCGTTTGATTGGGACCAGCGCGGCCGGTTATGGGTTGTTGAGATGGCAGATTATCCGCTTGGTATGGACGGCAATGGCCAGCCCGGGGGGCGCATTCGCGTACTTGAGGACAGCGATAGCGACGGTAGCTACGACCGATCCACGCTCTTTGCCGACGGCCTAAATTTCCCGAATGGTATCCTGACTTGGCGCGATGGAGTCATCGTTACCGCATCACCGGAAATCCTTTTTTTACAAGATACGGATGCAGATGGCCGAGCGGACAAGAAAGAAATACTCATCAGCGGCTTGGTCGAGGGAAATCAGCAGCTTCGCGCCAATGGCCTGCGCTGGGGACTCGACAATTGGGTCTATGTCGCTGCGGGAAGCCCGGACGCCAGACGGTACGGTGGCAAGCTGAATTTAAAATCAATACGTCTAGATCGCGAAGTTTTCGTCGGCGGCCGTGACTATCGATTTCGTCCAGACACAGGTGAACTAGAGCCAGCCAGTGGCCCAACACAATTCGGCCGAAATTGCGACAACTGGGGCCATTGGTTTGGCACGCAGAATTCAAATCCATTATGGCACTACGTTTTGCCCGAGCACTATCTGCATCGCAATCCCCATTTCGGCGCGAGCGAAACGCTCGTGCAACTGGTAACCCCTCCGAATCCGCCGGTTTATCCCGCTAGTTCGTTAGAAAAGCGTTTTCGCCGTCCTGATCTGTCAGGTCACTATACGTCGGCTTGTGGTGGCGTCATCTACCGCGATGCACAGCTATTTCAGGACAGCGAAACGCACGCATTTATATGTGAACCGTTTCATAATTTGATACAGCATGTGTCGCTCTCAAATAGCGGTGCGTCGTTTGTTGCTAAGGTGATACCTGGTAAAGGTCAGTTTGATTTCTTTGCAAGCGAAGACCGTTGGTGTCGCCCGGTAATGGTGCGTGAAGCACCCGATGGCTCGTTGTGGATCGCCGATATGGCTCGCTATATGATCGAGCACCCTCAATTCTTGCCCCCCGAGGGCAAGGACGAAATGCTTCCTCACTACCGTCGTGGTGACGATCTCGGTCGTATCTACCGGGTTAGTCTTCAAAACATGCCTCGTTTCAAAACGGTGCGATTCGATCACCTTAGCACATCGGATCTCGTGACCGCACTCGATACATCTAACGGTTGGTGTCGCGACAAGGTGCATCAAATTTTACTTTGGCGTGCAGACGAAGATGCCTTGGCTCCGTTGATCGATTTGGTCGAGCATGGCAAGAATCCGCTCGCGCGATTGCATGCGCTTTGTGTCCTCGATGGGCTCGGCGGTCTTACGCCAAGGCTCGTTGCCCAAGTTCTGGCTGACCCACATCCTGGTCTACGCGAGAATGCGTTGCGAGTAGCCGAAAGTTGTTTGACGAAGGATGTACTTACCGCCGCTGTTCGGCTAGTTGATGACAAGGACGCGAAAGTACTACTGCAATTAGCTTTCTTATTAGGTGAGTCGAACGACGAGATTGCTGGTAAAACATTAGGCCGGCTGCTTACGCTGCATTCTGACGATCGTTTGCTTACGGAAGCCGTGATGACCTCCGCTACGCCACACCTTCGCGCCTTGGTCGAAGCGGTCTGTGAGGGTTCCTTGGCGAACAAATCGCAATCGACCGTAAGGGAGACGCTGTTAACGATCGGACTCGGTTTGAACGATCGAGATGCAATGGTAAAGTTGCTATCACCGACATTCACAGCCACTGACGGAAACTACTCAACCCAGCAGGTCACGGCTTTGGCAAGTTTGCTCGATCAACTTGCACAAGGCAGCGTTGGATTCGAGCAGCTCCGCGATGCAACAAACGACCGGCTTTCACAATTACTCGGTAATGCTACGTTGATCATCGAACAAGCCCACAAGACAGCCGTTGATGCTAGCGAGCCGGTGTTCGAACGCATTGCAGCGATGAGTCTTATCAGCCGCGATGCCGCTGCCGTAGATGAAGTATTACCACAGCTAGCCTCGTGGCTCGACCTAAGTTACCCGTCGGAAGTTCAGATCGCTGCGATTCGGGTGCTCATTAAAATCGCTTCACCCAATGTGCTCGATGCTCTCGCCGATGCTTGGCCGAGGATGAGCCCCACCGCTCGGCAAGTCACTCTGGACGGATGGATGTCCCGTGAACCATGGGCGTTCGACCTAACAGAGCGACTTGATCGCAAAGAAATACACATTTCAGCACTCGATCCGGCCAATCGCGCTCGATTGATTAAGCACGAGTCAAAGCGCATTAGCCGACTCGCCGCGAAGGTCTTCGATACGGCATCTTCATCGCGAGGTAAGATCTTGGAAAGCTATCGACCTGCCCTGTCGCTTTCGGGTGATGTTGTTCGCGGTCAACGAGTTTTTATCCAAGCCTGCGCGCTATGTCACAAACGCGGTACTGAAGGCCGTTCAATCGGGCCGGATATGGCTTCGGTCGTCGAACATCCACCCGAGAAAATACTTGGCAGTATCCTCGACCCCGGCGCGGATATACAACCCGGATTTAATCCTTACAACTGCTTACTCAATACCGGCGAACAGATCTACGGTTTGCTTGTCTCGGAGAACGCGAACAGCATCGTCATGTTAGTCAATGACGGCACTAAGAAGACGGTGTTGCGCAATCAGATCGAAGTCCTGAAGGGCCAAAATGTTTCTTTCATGCCCGAGGGTCTCGAAGCGATCATCGATCACCAACAAATGGCTGATCTTATCGCATTCTTGCGTCAGCCCATCGATGTTGTCACTCGTCCGACTAGCGTGCCTTGAGGAAACAGCGGTGCAGATTGTCACGACATTCTGGATTTTGATGCGCGAGTTCTCGCACAACCGGCATGTCTGCGCTCGATTCGCTTCTTGCCGTTGCTGTTGAGCGGCAAGTCGAGATGCTTTGAGTTGATCCGGAAGTGGTCGCCAATTCCGAAGTACATTTTATCCGGAGTTTGAACACTAATGATTAAGAACTAGTTCTGGGGTCATGCGACCGGATTACAAAGAGAGACAGTAGTTCACTCAAAGCCGGAACGTAGAAAACCCCAGAACAAATTAAGGATTAGATAGTGCGGGGATGGGCTGTAGGAGGCGGGAGTTCGCGAGAGGGGGTTATTAACCGTCCCGGCATGGTTTTGACTGTCTGAATTTTGGTTTTTTCGAAAACAAAGTAGACAAATACCAGCCGTTCGCGCATCCTAACAACGCGGCCTGATAAGAAAGTACCGATTCATGAGCCGTAGGCGCTAGCCTCGGGCGTTTTCGCGGGACGATGGTTGCCCTAAAATAAGAACCTGCGGCTAGCGCCGTCAGTTCACATTTATTTAGGCGAATAAAAATGTAGGTGTCGATGATGGCCGTTTCCGATTCACTTTCAGACCGCGTCCGAGAAATGACGAATCGGATCAGCGAAAGCGGTGCGCCGGCACTTTCCGGACTCTTTGATCTGACCGCGCATCGTCTGCATCGCTATGCCGTGACGATTACTCGCAATCAGCACGACGCCGAGGATGTTGTTCAGGCCGTCTTGGTGCAGGTTGCCGGAAAACCTGGGTTGCTATCGCAGGCCGACCATCCGTGGCACTATCTCTTACAAATGGTGCGCAATCGTGCCATTCTGGTGACGCGCAATCGCAAGCGAACTTTTAGCGTGACGAATCTTTATGATTTGATCACGCGACGTTCGGTCGACGAAGTGGATTTAGAAGAGACTCACCGCGAAGTCTGGACGGCGCTTCGTAAATTGCCCTCGAATCAGCGCGAAGTGGTCGTGCTCAAGATTTGGGAAGAATTGACCTTCGCACAGATTGCGTCGATCTTAGAATTGACACCGTCGACAGTTGCCAGTCGCTATCGCTATGCGATGACGAAACTTTCCCGACATCTTCAAGCCAACCGACCGGAGGTTCCCCATGAGTAATACTCGACGTACCTTCGAAGATGACGATTTTGCCTTGTCGGAACTCGAACGAGCCATCTACGCGGCTCGCAATTATGTTGTACCTTCCGATGACTTGCGTCCGCAGACTTTGGAGGCAGCTCGCGAACATGGCCGGGATCGAACAAGAGTACGATGGTCTCGAATTGCGGCAGTGTTTGGCTTGTTTTTCTGGTGCTTTGGCGGGATGCTTGCAAGTTCCGCCAGCGGGATTCGCGAAGGATTCGTTGCACCGTTCGGTGATGAAGTGCATTCCATCGCCACAGAGATTTCGCTGCAAGAAAACGATAGTTTTGAATGGGGCTTGGTCGAGGTCTTTTCGCGATACCGTAGCCTATCGGGTATGCATCGGTTTACTTCGCCAGAGAATTTTCGTTGAGAATCGCGATTGTTAAATAAATCGTGACCGCTCGCGCATCGTCTCAATGCAATGCGATCTGCTTGGCCGTGGCGGAGATATACGATGAGCGAACTAACGCTGGACGACGTCAAAAGTTTTCATAGCGAACTCATACGAATCGCTGCCGCCGGGATCCCTATTCAATTGCGGATAGGCGAAACCAGAGAGAATCTCGCAGCCACTCTCGATCATCTCCTCGCGAATTTTGATGCGAAGCTTCAAAAGCAAGAATCGCTCGAGTCGGCGATTGAGAGCGAGACAAGCTTGTCGGACACCTATCGATCGGCTTTGCAAAGATGGCTTTTTGACGATCATTCGCCTGCCGCATTTGATTCTCTCACGATTTCCGCAATTGAACATAAACAAAAGTCGCGACTGGTGCAGCTCGCCTTGATACAGCCGATCATCCTCATAGCAATCGCCTATGTCGCGCTGATCTATATTTGCGCCGTGACGATTCCTAAATTCGAATCGATGTATGAGCAGCTTTATCTCAGCCCAAGGATCGCATTATCGATCATGTCGTGGATACGCAAGGGAATGTGGATTTGGATTCCGCTAGTGCCACTGGCGTTGGTAATCAGCTACGCGGCATGGCTCAAGCGAACGAATTCGCCACTCGCGAGTTCAACGCAGGTGAATGGCCAATCTATCGAGCGGGTGCTCAATCCCATTCAACGTTGGCTTGCCGATGTACGAGCTTGCCGCGCTCAGAAATGGGTGCCGCCGATCGTCTTGGTCATCATCGGAGGATTTTTGGTTCTCGGGATCGGACTAAGCGTTTTCTTGCCGCTGGTTGAATTGTTTTCGGACGTCACGGTGGAAAGGTAAGCTCATGCTCCGATATACCTATCACGCCTCCGACGAAAATGGCGTCATCGTCACCGGCGAGATCGACGCACCGAGCGTTTCTGACGCCGTCATCGAATTGGAAAAGCAGCGGCTTTCCGTTCAGTCGATTGAATGGGTACGTCCTGAAAAGGTCGCTGCCGAAAAAGAAATCGAAGTTTTCCATGCGGAGATTCGACGATTACTCGATGGCCGTACTCTCTGGCTGCCCGCCTTGGAATCGATGGAAGGCGAACTATCGAAGACCGACCTTCACCGAGATTTCCGGCATCTTGTTGCCCACCTGCGGAGTATCGAAACGGTCGAGCAATTTCTTGGAAGTCGCGATGCCCTTCAATTTTTACCAAGCTTTACCAGATGCCTGCAATCGAATCGAAAAGAGGAACGCCTGACGGAATGGATGGCGATGGTCATGGCGAAGTCAGAAACGCGAGTGCGTCGACGAAAGTTGTTCGCTTATCCGATCGCGATTCTCCTTCCATCATCGGTCTTTCTCTTGCTCTTTCTGATCCTGGTCACGCCGACCTTTCGACTGCTTTTTCTGGAAATGGAGATCAAAGTGCCTGGACCTACACAGCTTGTCTTTTGGGTTTCTGATCAAGTAACCACTCGAGCGATTCGTTCGGCGGCCAAGCTATCGATCATCGGTTTGCTGACATTCGCTTTTATTCGATTTTGGCGAAACGGTGCATGGACCAATCGGCTTTTTACATCGTTTGTCGCAGGAAACTCGGGGAACCTCGTCGCGATGTCGGCTCTGATTGGAATGATGTCCGAGCTCTTAACGCTTAAGGCACCGCTACCGTTATCACTTTCGATTGCCGGTCGCAACTGCCGACACTATTTCTTTCAACGTGCCGCCGAGCAAGCGGCTGTCGATTTGCGAGAGGGTGCTTTGTCGCTTACACAATCCGAGGCGGCGAAAGCACTTCCACCGGCTCTCATTCACGCCCTTCAAATCGGAGATTCAAAGCGTCCCAACATCGCATTGTTGCATGAACTATCGAAAATTTATCGCGAGCGGGCCGCCAGCCGTGTTGATTGGTTTAGTGTCGGTTCACCGATCCTCGCGATCGGCTTGGTTGGATTCCTTATTGGCTTTTTCGTTATCGCCATGTTCTTGCCCATGATCAATATGATTACGCAACTATCGAACTAAAAGAATGTTTATGCTTTCGACACTTCTCATTGAACTCGACCAACTGGTTCCGAGGCTCTGCCTCGGAACCCAATGCAACGCAGGCACTGCCTGCGGACATGACAAATGTTCGAGAGTGGCAACAAACGGTAGCCAAAGTGTTGCGGCAAGCAATTTATTGCGTAGCGTTGGTGTACAGGCTTTAGCCGCAACTAAGCATATCGCCGGATCGAGGCGAAAGAGTCGCCTAAAGGCTATACACCAGCGCCATGATCGGCGACCAAGTACTCATTTCGCTGTTTTATGTATAACGGAGAGGGCGAGAGCCTGGGAACGAGCTTTTTCGTGTTGGCGAACATCGAGAAGTGTCATGGTCTCATGTTAAATGCAATGATAAACAAGCTTATTCGCGTGCTCCTCGGTGGACGGAGCTCATGGCGTATCACGCCTTGGTGGGGTCGTGAAACTCATCGAAACTTGCAGAGTTCGTTGTTGCGATTGTTGGCCGTCTCGCATCGAGAGCAACTTGATATCGCCCCGTTGCTTTTCCATTTTGCAAACGAGCATCGTGGAATAGCGAGAAGCCGACTGCGGCAACTGGCAAAACGAATCGAGAACGGGGCTGCGTTGATCGATGCCCTTGAGCAAACGCCTGACGCATTGAGCGATGATGATGTTCTGTCGCTGCGATTCGCACTTCACTCCGGTACCATCGACTCCAGTTTGAATGCCCTGATCGATCGAACGGCCAAGCGAACGGGTGAAGGGTACACCGATCTCAAGCAGGCTCTCTTCTACCATTTCGGTCTCTTGCTATGCATCATTACCCTGGCTTTCTTTGTTATGGCTTTCATTTTACCAACCTTTTCCAAGCTATTTATGGAACTGGAAGTACAGCCTGCATTCGGCCAACAGACGTTGGTAGCGATTATCCCAGCGATTGGCAATCAACTCCGAATTTTTCTGATTGTCCTATTCGGGCTTGCCATTACCAGTTGGTTTCTCAAGCCGCTGCGATATTTCCGCCGAACGATTGCGTCGCGATGGTTTCAAGGGGTCGCTCAGATGCGATCAGGCCAACTTCTGCGAATGCTTTCTTTGGCCAGCGATGCTGGTCGACCGATGCCGGGCTCGCTCTCGACATTGGCACGCTACCACTTTGATCAAAACATTCGATCGAAATTGTTATTTGCTCGAAACGAGGTCGAACTCGGTACGGAACCTTGGAAGAGTCTCAGCGATGCACATTTACTATCGCCGGAGGAATCGAAGGCGTTGGCTGATTCGACCACTTCTCGGACCCGTAGTTGGCTGATGCGGCGACTGGCCGATGAAAAAGAAGCCAGAGTTCGACAGCATGCATCGCTGCTTGTGTCGATCGTTCATCCAATTTTGATTTTGCTGTCTGGTTTCATGGTGCTATGGGTCGCTTTCGCTTCCTTTGGGAATCTCGTCCAGCTTATTGTGTCATTGGCGTAGTTGTTTTGCTTTCGTGTTTTTTCGGTAGCTAATTCAAGAAAATGTTTGCGAGAAGTGTAATGATCATGAAAAAACATTCCTCTGGTTCCGAGGCTCTGCCTGGGAACCGACTGCTTGGCAGGCTCTGCCTGCCGAACTGCCGATTAATCATGGGAGTCAAAGAAGTGAACGAGAGGCGGAGCCTCGGACGCAGTGCGTTCCCAGGCATGGGCCTGGGAACGAGTGCTAACCCACTGCGATCTGGCACAACGATCGCAGAACTGATCGTGGCATGTTCGCTCTTAGTTACTGGGATGACTTTGATCGCTGGCGGAGCCGTCCAATCGCATCGATTGCGGCAAGATACACGGCACTACCAGCTAGCCCTGGACGAAGTCGCGAATCAACTCGAGCGACTTGTAACCATGACATCGGACGAACGCAACGCAGCAATTCAAAACTTGCGTCCCTCCGAATGGCTCGAATCGATTCTCGTCAATCCCGAAATCAGCGCTGAGACCATCGATGATGAAGATGGCGAACGGGTGATGGTGAATCTTCAATGGAACCGGCGTGGACAGGCGATACCGATCTCGCTCGTTGGATGGATTCCAAGTTCGAAACTAAACTTTCTTTCCAAGGAAGCGAGCCAATGAAACGACGACGAGGTTTTACGCTGGTCGAAATGATAGTGGTACTCGCGATTGGCAGTACTGTGCTGACCCTAGCCATTGGCATGGTGGATCAATCGATGTTGATTTCGAGTGCCACCAAAAGTGGTTGCCAGCGACAGCTCGCGACCAATCGCTTTTTAGAACAGTTTCGCAGCGATATCCATCAAGGAACGAAGGTTGATTCCGATTCGCCGGATTCGCTGACGGTTTTTTCGAGCGACGATTCAAAGATTGTCTATCGAACCGAACACAACCGAATCTTGCGAGAGCAATTTAAGGCGAGCCAGTCGCTACGTCGTGAAGAACTGTTTTTGGACGACCGAGAATTGGCGGGCTTTGAATTCCAGGCCGCCAATTCGCTGGCCGTTTTGCAGATTTCGTCCCGAACGGACTTTGTCAGCCAGACGCTGCGAGTGGATCGACGCGTAGAAGCCATGGTTGGACTAACGCCGACGAGTATTTCGATTTCGGAGAAATCACAGTGAAGCAAAGAAGTCATCCAACTCGACTGGGAAGCTTTTTGATTTGTGTTTTGGTATGCCTACTTGTTTCGATTTCGTTGATCGCAACATCGATTCAGATATCGATGCGCTCGCGACGAGAATGCACACAGTCAAGAATCATGCGGCAAACAAGCTTGCTTGTAGACGCCGGTTTTTCTCGGGCAATAGAACAACTCGAAGCTGACGACGAATATCGCGGCGAAACGTGGAAGCCGACGATTTCAACGCTAGGACTCGATGGGATCAGCGTCGAGATAGAAGCATCGTCGGCTCAAGCATCTAGCTCCCGAAACGATCTTCAAGTCACCGTGATCGCTCGAATTGGTTCTGAAAAAACATCGAACGTTTCAACACAACTTACCCGTACCTTTACCATCCAACGCCCGGAAGCACTCAACGCGGAGGTCAATTCATGTCCTTTTTAATGTCTCAGGCTCGTTTAGAGAAACCATTTTGCAATCATCGCAAAGCTTTTACGCTTGTCGAATTGCTGGTGGTGATTGCGATCATCGGAATTTTGGCTGGTCTGTTGCTGCCGGCGATCCAGCAAGCCCGCGAAGCGGCCCGGCGGATGTCGTGTAGCAACAATATCATGCAGTTGGGATTGGCGGTCCATCATTTTGAATTCAATCATGAGCATCTGCCGTCGGGAGTTTTGAACCCCGACGGACCGATTCGCAATGAGCCGATCGGGAAGCATGTAAGCTGGATCGTTTCGATTCTTCCACACATCGAGCAGTCAGCGGCTTATAAATTATTCGATCAGTCGCTAGGAGCCTACGATGAACGAAACAAATCTGTTCGCACGCATCCAATTCAAATTCTCGTGTGTCCATCGAATCCCAATCGACAACTGCTTGCGAATCCCGATCGGCATCTGACTGGTTCGAGCGCGACGCACTATTTTGGTTGTCATCATGATTCCGAAGCGGCCATCGACGAAAAGAACAACGGGCTTTTGTTTTTGAATAGTCAAATCCGTTTCAGCGATATGCTGGACGGATCTTCGCATACGATTCTTTTAGGTGAAGGACATGCCGATGAAGATACGTTAGGTTGGGTATCTGGTACTCGATCGTCACTTCGCAATACCGGTCCGATGGAGGATCGTCCTAGAAATCGCAACGCTGTTCCGCAACCGGCTAAGCCAGCCGTTTCGCTCTTTGTCGGAGGCTTCGGTAGCTACCACACCGGAGGCGCGTCGTTTGTTTTTGCCGACGGTTCCGTTCGGTTTCTTAGTTCTAACACCGACAAAACTGTCTATCAGCGATTTGGGAACCGCGCCGATGGTGAACTTCCGGTTAGCCAATGAACGGCATTACAAGTCCAACACTTGATCCATGCGTTTGGCGACGTCGGTAAGATAATCCCAATCGCCAGCTTTCACTTCGGCGGCGGCCCAGCCTGTGAAGTTGATTTTGGCAAGCTCGGCGCGAACGGCTGGCCAGTGAATACTTCCTTCGCCGATCGGGGTATCGAAACCTTTGCGCATCCCTTCGTTCATCGCTTTGGTAAGGTCGTACTCTTTGACATCGAGTTTCTGAGAACGCTTGCCTAATACTTCGGCCCAATGCTCGGCGATCCCCCATCGCATCATGTTTCCGATATCGAAGTGGACCTGCACCCATGGGCTGCCGACTTCATCGATAAAGCGAGCCATGTCAAAGGCACTGATGAGGAACGTGGCCCAGACATTTTCGATGAGGATCTTGATCTGTTGCTGCTGGGCATAGGCTGCTATTGCTCGCATTCGTTCGCGAGCCAAATTCCATTGTGCGATGAGCGGCTGATCGGCGACGTAGTTGAGTACGACAAGCATCGAATCGCCACCAAGTTTCTTCGTTAGATCGATACCGGCTTCGAGAGCTTCCGACCGGCCGCCGACGGTGCCATCGATAATCAGGCCACTCTTTTGGCTCGCCGTTATCCATTCTTCTGCATTTTTCTCGGTCACATGCCCGAGCAAACTTGGCTCGACTCCTTCGAATCCGCAACTTCGAAGTTTTGTAAATGCGTCGGTCAGCGACATACCTTGGGCGGCTTTCATCGCCATGCTCCACTTGAGCGATTTACGGATCTTGCCGGTAAACTGACCGGCGCTACTTATGGAAGGTGCAATAGCAAAGGCGCTGAGTGCAGCCGTGGCGTTGAGGAAGGTGCGTCGGTTCATGTTGGGTTTCACTGAGGATCGTTCGATAAATAAGTGTCCGGTACCTTTTGAGCAAAGCACCCGAAGGGCCGTTCCGGCAAAAGGTACCGGACATTTATTTATCGATCATTACTAAGCAAGAGTTTTGAAAAAACGAAAACGGGCCGGAAGCATTTTACAGCTACCGACCCGCTTAGCGTTTGTTTCTCCGACCGTTGGCGGCAAAAAATGGAGCCGCTGCGAGACTAGCGAAAATCGAGCGTGCTACGGCACTTGCTTTTATTGATCTTGGCTAACGCAAAATGTGGTCCCTCTGCCAAAAAGACGACCGGAGGCTCGTCTCGGGTATTTCTCCCAGACGAATCCAATATAGATATCGGCAACCGTCAGGCAAAGGTGAACTAGAAAAGAAAAGTAATTTTTTCCGCCTGGGAGAAGTATGCGGTGTAGGCAATTTGGCCGATCTCGGACCGGGATGGTCGACTTTTGTTCCACGAACGCCGAACAAAAAGATGTTATTTCTATACTCTGGATAGCCTTGTATGGCCCACGTTGACGCTCCAACCATTCGCGCTGCACTTGCTCGACGACTTGATCTTCCAACCGAGTCTGCCGATGAGCAGATTCGAGAAACGCTGCTCTTACGAGCTGGCATGTATTGTGGCCGAAGATTTACTGTTGATGGACATGTGCTGACGTGGTTCTTAGAAGAGAACGAAGTAAAATTGATCGGCCCCGATGGCCGGCTGATTACTTCGTGCAGTGCAACATCTTTCGCCAATCCGGATGCGTCGCGACGAGCCGCGTAACGCAGCGCTGAGAAACGTCTTTTCATCAACTTTGTGTTGGGCCGAATGAAAATGTGAGCGGTAAGGCGCTAGCCGCCGGTTCTTCTTTTCGATAAGTCGAATTAATCTCCGGGGATTCGGAACCCGCAGCTAGCGCCGACGGCTCACATTCCTTAAATTTCGGCTCTTCCGCAGAATCTGTGGGGCAAAATTAACTATTTATCGTTACGAATAGAAAACCGAAGTTTCAACGGACACCCGTTTCGCATTGGATTTTTGAGGCATCACTCCGATGTCCAAAGTTGAAGAAAAACAACCCACCAGACGATCAGTCCGGCGGG
>Ga0163150_10001936_pt1 | contig 33484 bp, 28 predicted proteins | sample OliLakLV19P2IB_FD_148628 | JGI IMG/M metagenome (GOLD analysis project Ga0163150, IMG submission 148628) | Freshwater microbial mat bacterial communities from Lake Vanda, McMurdo Dry Valleys, Antarctica - Oligotrophic Lake LV.19.P2.IB | ecosystem: Environmental > Aquatic > Freshwater > Lake >...
CCAACGACATACGATTACGATTACGATTACGATTACGAGCACGAGCACGAGCACGTTGTGGCAGGTTCCCTCCTTTTGTTGTGGCCGGTCTCCCGACCGCGCCACTCCCACGACCGACAGGTCTCCATCCCCCCGCGCCACACCAACCTTCCTCAGGTCTCTATCCCCTCCCAAACAAACCCGCGCATCCCACTCCCCCGCGCTTCAACACACAACGCCGCCGCATACCCTTCATCAATTTCCAGATCGCGCACCGTCCACCTCCCCGCTTCCACTGGACTCTGCGCAATGCGCAGCGCAAGTTCCTCCCCCTCGAGCAGAATCGAAAACGCATCCAGCGGAAACGACAAGCCCTCGCCACGCGCCTTGATAAATGACTCTTTCCGGGTCCACTGCTCCGCGAAGCGCAATAGCCGTTCCGATTCATCCGCGCCGCGCAACGCCGCGGACTCCTCCGGCGTGAAAAACCTGTCCGCGATGCGTTGGCTATCGAATTCGTCCCGCATACGCTCAATGTCCACGCCAACCCGCGCCCCGCGCGCGAACGCCGCCAACGCCAGCGCTCCCGAATGCGTCAGATTAAAGGCAATATCGCTTGCGTGCGCTGTGTCGAGTCCAGGCTTGCCGCGCGGTGAATAATCAAAACGAATCGCTGCCGCGCTTTCACCCAGGTATCCGCCCAGCAATTCTCGCAACGCCCCGCGCGAAACAATGTACTGCTGTCGGCCTTTTTCAAAATGGAATCGCGCCGCCCGCTCGCGTTCGTCGGAGGCAAGGGCGCGCGAAAGCGCGCAGATCACAGCCGGGGTTTGGTTAAGCGGTATCTTCCAGACATGGACGTCACCCGCGCGCAATTCGGGAAATTGTTGAGGGCTTTCCCACATCACCGTTTCCTCCACCCTCACCCAACAACACAGCGGTCTGTGTTAGTCCGTGCCGGTCAGTGTGTCAGGCATCAACAACCGTTGTTCGGCGTTTTCGAGCGCGTCATTCAAGCACTTCCCCACGACCCCAAGCGCCGGTTCCAGCATCAGCGTCACATGGTTGCCCGGCGTGTCATAAATATCCAACCCGCTTGTCGTGATGCTCGTCCAACCCATTGCGGGATCCGGGTCGTGCAACCCGAGCGACGCGCTGTCACTGGCCTTGATCAACGCGCCATGAATATCCAACGGTTTCGGCACATAGTTGCGAAACGCCCGCATGTTCGCGCCAAGCACGCGCAGACACCTGAACAGGCCCGGCGGCTGAATGCCATCGAGATGCGGTCGCTGCTCGATGATGTCCGCAATCGGCGCTCGGCCCATCAGCTTCATGATCAACGTCAGCAACGGTGACGCTTTCGATCCGCGGCGAATCATGTCGCCAAACAGTACATAGAAACCGTCACGGAAATAGGGTCCCGTATGGCTAAACACCGCCACGATAAGCCGGGGAATCACCACGGCCTTCTGAATCGGCGTTAGGTTCGCAAGCGGTGATTCGCGCCCCGGACCGTTCACGCGCATGTCGAGCACGATGAGTTCAACTTCTTCGCCCGCGGCGCTCAGTATATGCGCCATTTCCAATGCCACCATCGCCCCAAAAGACCAGCCCCCGATCAAATACGGCCCTTCCGGCTGAAACGATTTCAGCACATCAAGATTCGCGCGCGCCAGTTCCGCGACCGTCTGAAATAAAGGCGTATCCTTGTTCAGACTGGGATCCTGCAACGCGTAAAAAGGACGTTCCACGTCCCAATAATTCAGCACGTTGTAGCACGGAAACAAAACGCCCCCGGCCGGGGCGCAAAGAAAAAAAGGCAGTTTTGAACCTGCGGGGTGCAGCGCAAACAGGTGTGGAATCATGCGGCCGGCGCGCGCCTATTCGGTGTCCGGAGTTGCGCCGTACTTGGCCATTGCCTTGTCGATGCCCTCGCGCAGCACTTCGCCCACACGCTCGATATAAGGCGGGCTTAACAGCACAGCGTGATTGCCCGGAACTTCGACGACGTCCAATCCGCCCTGTGCCAGGTCTCCCCAACCAAGGGTCCAGTCCTCGTGGAGCTTGTGCATGATTGTCTGGTCCTCGGCGCGCAAGAGCGTGATGGTTCCCGGATACGGCTTGAGTTTATACGCAAGCAATGCGCGTAAATTCGCCTTCAATACTTTCAGGGTGCGGCGAGTCGCGGGTTGCTTCACCAACAACACCCGGCTGTCACGCGTAACCACGTTCGCAATGTCCGCGCGCTTCACCAGCGTGTGGCGAATCGCGTCCGCCCATGCAAACGTGATGTACTCCCACAACGACGGCTCACCCGCCTTGTCCTTTTTCTTCAATGCGGACGGAAGAATAATATAAATGAAATCCTTCGCATAAGGCCCCCAATGTCCGATGACCTTAAACGACATCTTGAGCTGGCCTCCGGCCAACCTCAGCCGATCCTTCCAGGTTTTCGCGCGATGCTTTTCGATGCGGGCCTCCGTATCGATAATTCCGAGATAGGCGACCTGTTCGCCCGCCGCCATCAACTGCTGCGCCGTCTCGAACGCGACCGCGCCGCCGAACGACCAACCACCAAGGTAATACGGTCCATTCGGTTGAATCTTGCGGATCGCTTTCGCCTGTTCCGCGCACAACGATTCCATTGTCGTGTGCGGGTCGAACAGCGGATTCAGCGCAGGGTCTTGCAAACCGTAGATGGGTTGATCATCGCCGAGGTAGCGCGGTAGATGGAAGTACATGTACGTCATGCCGCCCGCGGGCGCGCAACAGAAAAACGGCGGACGATCTCCCTTGGGCTGGATTGCGACAACGTGCGGGACGGTTGACGAAATACCCAGATCGGCGTTGATCGACCCCGGCGTTTCCACTGGCAAAACATATTCCAATTCGGCTGCGACGCGCCGCGCGAACCCGCCCAGCTTGCGCGGAAGCCGAATGCGTTTCCACACTTCGCCCAGCGACGGATCAATTTCCTTGTGCTTGAGGAAATTCGGATCCCCAATGCCCATCGATTTGTTGTGAATGCCGTCAGTCATGCGTTCACCTTCGTAGGGTTTGATGACCGCGGGATCGTATGGCACATCGAGAAATTCGCATAGGCGCTGCATCGTCTCTTCGGGTTTCGCGACGATGTCTTCGTAATGAACCAGGCATTTCCGTTTGTCGTCGATAGTGGATAAGAAATCGCTGATGTTTGCATTCATCAAAGTCCAGACTTCTTCCGCCAACGCCATCGGCTCGGCATCGGTATCGCCGAGTATTTTCTCGAAGCGATTGCGCATGAAAGATTCGATCACGGAATAGGGGTGCCGCACCAGGTGAATATATTTCGGTCCGTCGAACAGGCGTTCAGCGTGTTCGAGCACTTCGATGTCCGTTCCATACGAAGGTGACTTGTCAATGAGCAAGCGCGGGCCCGCCGCTTCCTGAATCGCCGCGTAAGCCTTTTCCACTGGCCAATCTTCGCGCACCCACTGCTCGTACATCACCCGCGCCGCATCCGCATCCAGGTTATGCAATTCCATCAACGCGCGTTGCAGTCCTTCGCTGATATATGTCGCGCCAATGCCTTCGCGCCACTCGCCCATGCTGTTGCATTGCAGAAAGTGCAATTCTGGCGGGCAAAACAGGTCCTTGTGTCCGGCGAGCATCACGCGCGAAAGCGTAGAACCGGAACGCGGCGCGGACAACAGAAATGCAATCGGTTTGTTGCGCACCGCGGGGCCGATTTTTTTCAACCGTACCGCCGGCAATGCGACGCGCACGCCTGCGCCGGTCGAAGGGGCCTTACCCTCCACGCGCGCTTCGTACTTAGCGACTTCGCCGACCAAATAAGGCGCAAGAGCGGCTATTGTCGGCCGATCGAACAGTTCTTTCGGAAACAACCGCACGCCAATGTCGCGTTCGACGCTGTTCACGAGTTCCATCAACATGATCGAATCAAGGCCTAGTTCGCCGAAATTGCGATCAACGGATATCTCTTCCTCGTCGCGATAAAGAATCTGCGCGACCTGCCGCCGCAATAATGCTTCGATCGCCTCAACGTCGCTTGCCACCCCACGGCCCAGAGGCTTGCCGGGTGCTGCTTCCGCCCGTTTTGCGTGTCCGTTCAACAGTTCCGCGAACAGCGGGGACTCGGCAATGCCGGGCGCGCGCGTGACCAGCTTGTCCCAGTCCGCCTGCAACACGCCCACCTGTTCCGCATCCGCGGACAAAAGCGAATCCAGCGCGGCAATTCCGTCTTCAGGTTGGATGCAGCCGATGCCCTGCATCGACAACCGCTTTTGAATATCGCCACGAGAAGCGATCCCGACTTCAGCCCAAGGCCCCCAATTGATGCTCAGAGCGGTGCGCCCTTGCGCGCGCCGATGATGGGCTAGTGCGTCCATGAACGCGTTGCCCGCGGCATAGTTGGCCTGGCCCGGCGATCCCATCACGGATGCCACCGACGAAAACATCACAAAAAAATCAAGCGGATCGCCCGAACCGTTGCCGTGCCCGCCAAAGTGACGGTGCAACAGCATCGTTCCGTCCACTTTTGGGCGCATCACGGCCGTCAGCGAGTCCATGCTGAGCTCGTTCACGGTATGATCGTCAATGACGCCCGCGGCGTGTACGATGCCGCGGATCGCGGGCATTCCGTTCCGCGCATGCGCATCAATAAACGATTGAAGGGCCGTCTCGTCGGAAACATCCACGGGCTCGCAGCGCACCGCAACGCCTCGCGCCTCAAGCGCCTGCACGGCATCGACGCGCTCGCGCGCGTCATCGCTTAATGTTTCCCACTGGTCGCGTGACGGTAGTGGCGTGCGTCCGAACAACACGATATGTTTCGCGCCGCGATCACCAAGCCATTTCGCCACTTGCAAGCCCAATCCGCCCAATCCGCCGGTAACGACATACGTCGCATCTTCGCGGCACTTGATGTGGCCAATTCCGTTTGTGGGAAGTGCGTCCTTGATCCGCGCGAACCTTGCTACATAACGTGCGCCTCCGCGCAACGCCATCTGGTTTTCAGCGTCAGGCGCGTCGAGTTCGAAAAGCAATGCTTCGATATCATTCGCATCCGCGAGCGGATCGAGATCGATCATGCCGCCCCAGAGCGCCGCGTTTTCCAACGCCGCGCTGCGGCCAAATCCCCACAGCGGCGCTTGCGCGGCCTGCACACCGGCGGTAGATGCCGCGACAACCTGCGCGCCGCGCGTAATGCACCACAACAGCCGCCGCGGATGACTTGCCGCATTTCGCCCGCTCTGTTCGCCGGACGCGGTGATGGACTGAATCAAATGCAGCGCAGCGCCGCAACCCAACACGTGCGCGCGATGCAGTGCCGCCAATGTCGCTTCCTCCAGCGCCGGCGCATCCAGTGACCACAAATGGACTACGCGACCGCACCCAGTCCCGAATTCGTTCCACAGTTGATCGAACTGTATGTCGCTCGCGGGATCAAGAATCACCTCATCGGACCCTGTTGCGATATAACTCGCGCCGTGTCGAACGAGAACCGCACGGCCACCGCGCGCGCGAATGCGTTGCGCAAGCGCATCGGCGACGCCTTTCGTGTCGGCGAGCAAAATCCAGTGCGTGGGAGTAGCCGTAGTCGCCGGTTGGCGAGGTTGCTCGATCCACCGCACGTGGTACAGCCAATCGCCCATGTCCTTTGATGGCAAGCGTGTTGGCATCGGATGCGTTTTTTTAACCGGTGCGCCCGCGACTTGCGCATTTACATCAAGCCAATGCCGCTTACGCTCGAACGGATACGTGGGAATCGGAACGCGCGCGCGCGAATAGGGGGCATCGAAACTTTTCCAGTTTATCGATGCGCCCTTTACATACAGCGTTTGCAGGGACCGCAATATTACGTGCCAATCGTCCTGGCCTTTCGCAAGCGACGGCAACCACGCGGCGGCGTCCTTTTCGACACATCGCGCAGCCATACTCGACAGCGTTGCCTGCGGTCCCGCCTCGACGAATGTTGTGTAGCCGCGGCTCACCATCGACTGAATGCCGGCATGGAATTGCACCGCTTCGCGAAGGTGTTTGCGCCAGTAGGCTGCATCGAACGCAAAATCCGCGGCAGGAATCTGTCCAATCAGATTGGATACGAGCGGAATACGCGGCGGCTTAAACGTGAATCCCGCGGCAAACTTTTCGAACGGCTCGAGCATCGGGTCCATCAGCGGCGAATGAAACGCATGCGATACCGCCAGCTTGACAGATTTGATGCCCTGCGCTTTGAACTGCGCGCAAATCGCATCAACCAGTTCTTCCGCACCGGATATGACCGTGTTCGCAGGTCCGTTCACGGCAGCGATCGTCACCGCGCCGGCATGTTCGGCAAGTCCAAGTTTCACCGTCTCCGCATCTATAAGCACGGCGGCCATCGTTCCGCCCGGCGGCATCGCGCCCATCAGGCGCGCGCGCTCGGTGATAAGTTTTAAGCCGTCCTCGAAGGTGAACACGCCCGCGACGCACGCGGCGACGTACTCGCCCACGCTGTGGCCCATCACGCACGCGGGCGTGACGCCCCATGAACGCCAGACTTCGGATAACGCATATTCAATTGCAAACAACGCGGGCTGGGTATACGCCGTTTCATCCAACGGCGAAGTCTCGCCCTCGCGTGGATAGATGATGTCCAACAGTGGCTTGTCAAGCCGCGTGCCCAGTACTTCGTCGCATTCCTGCATGACGCGCCGGAATACCGGGTTGCTTTCATACAATCCACGGCCCATTTGTACAAACTGCGAACCCTGGCCCGTAAATAAAAATGCAACCGGCGTTGAAGCGCCGCGCGGCGCCGTGCCGGCCACCACCGGTTTCGGCGTTTCGCCTTGGGCAATTTCCCGAAGCGCAGCGACTGCGTCCGCCGCGTTCGAGCCAAGTATCGACGCGCGATTCTCGAGTCCCGAGCGGCCAATGTTCGCGGTGTAGCAAAAGTCCGGAAAAGAACCCGGATGCGTGTTCAATTCGTTTGCGTATGAGCCCGCCAACGTTCGCAACGCGGATTCAGTCTTTGCGGACAACGCAAGCACGTGCTGCGGACGGTCTTCATGTGCCGGTTTCTTGTTTGCGGTTTCTGGCGCTTCTTCAAGCACCGCGTGCGCGTTCGCACCGCCGAACCCGAATGAGCTGACGCCGGCGATACGCGGACGCGCTCCCCGCGGCCACGGCTCCTGTTCGACAGCGATTCGCATCGGCGTGCCGTCCAACTGGATCAGCGGGTTCACCTCGCGCACGTGCAGCGTCGCGGGTATCACACCTTTGTCGAGCACCAGCGCGGTCTTAATCAAACCCACAATCCCCGCAGCGGCCTCAAGGTGGCCTATATTTGTTTTCAACGCGCCAAGCACGACCGGCGCATTCGCGTCGCGCGACGGCAACAGCACCGCTTTCAAAGACTCGACTTCAATGGGATCGCCGAGCGACGTGCCCGTGCCGTGTGCTTCGACATATCCCACGTCGGTTGATTGCAGGCCCGCATCGGCCAGTGCGCGGCGAATCACGTCCTGTTGCGCCAACCCGTTCGGAGCGGTAATGCCATTGCTTCGTCCATCGTGGTTGATAGCGGTACCGCGAATCACGGCATAGATCGAATCGCCATCGGCCACCGCGCGGGAAAGGCGTTTCAACACCACGACGCCGCAACCCTCGCCCCGCACATATCCGTCCGCGGTTGCGTCAAAAGTTTTGCAACGTCCGTCCGGCGCCATCATGCGCGCATGCGAAAACACCATGTTCACTTCTGGTGAGAGCAGCACGTTGACTCCGCCCGCGAGCGCGATACTGCTCTCGCCCTTACGCAAACTACCCACGGCCTGATGCACTGCGACCAAGGACGACGAACACGCCGTATCAATCGCAACGCTCGGCCCGCGCAGATCAAGGAAATATGAAATCCGGTTTGCCGCGAGGCTGTGCGCGTTTCCCGTGCCTGCGTAGGCATCAACCAGGGATGGATCGCTCATTTGAAGCTGCGCGTAATCGCTCGAACTGATGCCAACGAACACCGACGTGTCGCTGCCCGCGAGACTCGGCGGCGCGATGCCCGCGTCTTCGAGTGCTTCCCACGCCGCCTCGATCAACAACCGCTGCTGAGGATCCATACGCGCCGCTTCGCGCGGCGGGATTCCGAAAAAATCGGCATCAAACAAATCGACGCGATCGAGAAAACCGCCGCGTTCCGTGTACATTTTTCCGGCCGTGCCGGGGTTGGGATCGTAATAGGCCGCGTTGTCCCAGCGATCCGCGGGCACGGCGCCAATGGCGTCCCGGCCCTCGATCAACATTGACCAAAATTCAGATGGCGATGACGCACCCGGAACCTTAAGGCCAATTCCTATGATTGCAATGGGTTCGTGAACTTCCGCCACGAGCACGTGCGCCGTTGCGCTTCCAGCCAGAGGCGCTCCGCCCGCAAGATGTTCGGCCAGAGCCGCAATCGACGGATGGTCCCACAACAACGTCGGGGACAACGTACGGCCAAGCCAATCTTCCAAATCGCCCGACAGGGTCACCGCGTCGCGCGAGGCGACACCGAGATCATCAAATGCCGCGTTAGGATCGATCTCGCGCGCATCAATGCCCGTCTCTTCCGAAAGGTGGGCGATGATCCAGGCTTGAATCGCTTCTTTACTCTGCAATGGAAACCATCCTAAATTCAGGCCAAGGTGGCCAAATGCCTATCCGACCGCAATGACGTCGAGTGTGTCTTCCAGGTAGCCGCGCTTCGACGCTTGCCGCTGCAACTTTCCGCTACTGGTTTTTGTGATTGAGCGCGGCTGGATCAAACATACTTTATGGACCCGCAAATTGTGTTCCTGCGCGACGGCTTTGCGCACAGCCGTAATGACCGGCTTCGCTTCGTTGTCCCCTTCAGGGATGCCGCCGGCCTCGGCCACGACGACCAGTTTTTCTTCGCCGTTCTCCACAATTGAGAACGCAATGACGCACCCGGGCCGAATGGCGGCGTGACTTTTCTCGACCGCGATTTCGATGTCCTGCGGGTAATGGTTCGCGCCGTCGACAATAATCAGGTCCTTGATTCGACCCGTGACGTACACGACCCCATCGTGAAGGAATCCCAGATCGCCCGTGCGCAAGAACGGCCCTTCGTTGGTGTCCGACAGCCGCGCATTAAAAATTTCATCCGTCGCTTCAGGCTGGTTCCAATAGCCGTTGGCAATTGTCGGCCCCGCGACCCATATTTCGCCGACCGTATCCGGTTTGCACTGAATGCCCGTGTCGCGATCAACTATGATCGTGCGCGTGGTGAGATGCGAGCGGCCGTTGCCCACGAGCGTGCGCGCGCCAGGAGTGTCGCGCGCAACAATGACTACACGATGGTGCTCAAGTTCTTCACCCGAAACCGACAGTGTCCAGTACATTTCGTCCGGTCGCGTGCCGCACACCTTCAACGTGGCTTCGGCAAGACCATAACCGGGTTTGAATAGGCTCGGCGTTATGCCACATTCCTTGAATGCTTCGACAAACCTTTCAAGCGTTTCAGGCCGGATCGGTTCGGACCCGTTTCCCGCAACACTCCATGACGACAGATCAAGGGACGCCTTTTGCGCCGCGGTAACCTTTCGCGAACACAAATCAAACGCGAAATTCGGCGCGCAACTGTACGTCGCCTTGTACTTGGCAATCGCCTGCAACCATCGAACTGGATGCTGCAAGAACGCAAGCGGCGACATCACGTAGCACGGCCACCGCAGATACATGGGATACAACAGACCAAAGATCAGCCCCATGTCGTGGTACGCCGGCAACCACGTCACCAGCCGTCCCCGCGCCATTTCGCTATGCCAGAGATAGCTCAAATCCCAAAGGTTGTAGAGGAGGTTTGCATGCGTGACCATCACGCCTTTCGGGTCCGCCGTGGATCCGGAAGTGTACTGTAGAAACGCGACGCTGTCAGACTTCGAGATTTCGCCGCGCCAACTGTCAGCCTTCTCATCCGGAATGGAGTCCACCGGCATCCAAGTGAACTTTGCGAAGTCCGGGTCCTGCGCGGAAAACATTTCGCACAACGGCATCACGTAATTCGTCGTCAACGCGATATGCGTGTCCGCGTCGTTCGCGATAACTTTTAGTCGCGGAAGGCTCCGGTTTAACCGGCCCGGATCGGGCGGATACACGGGCACCGCCACGACGCCCGCGTATAAGCACCCAAAAAATGCGGCCATATAATCCAGGCCAGGCGGGAAAATCAGCAGCGCTCGGTCGCCCGGGTTGCATTGCTCCAACAGATACGCGGCGATCGCCTTTGCGCGGCGGTCCAACTGCGCATAGGTATACGAAGGGCCTTCAACTTCGCCGTCTTCGAGAAAGACGTAGGCAATCTCGTCCGGATGCGCTTCCGCACGAATGCGCAATACTTCGTCCACGGTGTTGGCATGGATGGGAATACCGGCATTTTGCGCCCGGCTTTCAATTTCACTGGTTTGTGGCGCCCACGCTACGGCTGCCGATGCTGTCGTCATTCGATATACTCCGTACCGATCCTCATTAAGGAGGAAGCCGTCGTCCCTCGGACAGACTCCTGCAAATCCTTAGACTGCGGAATTCGCTGCACGGTTGCGGACTTGTATCACGCGAATCCCTTGGAATCCCTGCTCCGGGCATACGCGCTAACCAACTCCGCTGCATAACGTTAGAGCAAGATTATAGCAAGTCTATCACTCCTTGGCCGCAAAAACAACGAAACGGACTAATATGGTGCGCATGCGGAGCCATTAGACAACTACCGATTGGAGAACTCCTGTGCGCATTCCGGTATATCACGTAGACGCATTCACCACGCAACCATTCAGCGGAAATCCCGCCGCCGTCTGTCCGCTCGAAACATGGCTGGAAGATTCCACACTTCAGGCCATCGCGGCGGAAAACAACCTGTCGGAAACCGCGTTCTTCGTTCCGGAGAATGGCCATTTCCGCTTGCGCTGGTTCACCCCGGCGGTCGAGGTTGACCTTTGCGGACATGCCACGCTGGCGAGTGCATTCGTTTTGTTCAACCATCTGCAATTCAGCGGCGAATCAATACGCTTTCAAACCGCCAGCGGCGAACTGGTCGTCGCGAAGAGTGGAGACAATTTCGAGATGGATTTCCCGAGCCGTCCGCCGGAACCGTGCGCACCACACCCAAATCTCGTTTCGGGACTCGGCGCGCAACCCGGTGTAACCCTCGCGGCGCGCGACTACTTTTGCGTCTTCGACAACGAGGATCAGGTCCGCGCACTTTCCCCGGATTTCGAACTACTGAATGGCCTCGACCGGTTTGCCGTCATCGCCACTGCCCCAGGCAAGGACTGCGATTTCGTGTCCCGCTTTTTCGCGCCCGCCCAAGGCATCAACGAAGACCCGGTGACGGGTTCCGCGCATTGCACGCTAATCCCGTACTGGTCACAACGGCTGAAAAAGAAAACATTGTTCGCCCGCCAAATCTCCGCCCGCACCGGCGAAATCTGGTGCGAAGACCGCGGCGCTCGCGTGTCGATTGCAGGAAACGCCGTGCTATACTCGGAAGGCACGGTTTACGTGTAGCAATCGGTTTTCTGTCTGGAGGTCCGTTGAAATGCCGCGCACACTGGACGATCTGAAAAATGAAGCCCTTCTATTGGATGAATACGACAGATTCCAACTCGTTGCGCATTTACTTGATTCGCTACCCGATACGTCGGGTATCGATCCTGAAATCGATGCTACGTGGGCTGATGAAGTCGAACGTCGTCATAACGACTTCGTTGCGGGATCATCCGTACCCATACCGGCCGAGCTTGTATTCGAGGAAATAGAAATTGGATGGATTAGCGTTCGGAAGTAAACGACATTCCCTACTCACACTCTTGCTTCCTAACTTCCTCGCTTCCTCGCTTCCTGCCTTCCCCCCTTCCTCCCTCGATACAACTGGCCGGAATTCCTATATCCGCGATCGCCAACCGGCCCACATACTCTGCCGCCGCTGGGTTCTGGAATCCCCGTTTCGGGTACTGAAACGTGACCGTGACATCAGCGCGCACACACGCACCACAAATTTCTCCCGTATCCGCGTGAAGCCCCGACGGCAAATCCACTGCGATAGTCCTAACGTCGGGCCAGGCGTCAATCGCCGCGCGCGCGGGTCCGCGCACGTCGCCTTGCATGCCGGTGCCCAACAGCGCATCAATCAAGACATGGCACGACGACAACGCGGTCAGCTCATTCGCCGCTTTCAGTTCAGTCAGGGCGACATCAATTCTGCCGCCCAGCCGCTCGTACACCCGCATGAAGGTCGCGGCATCGCCGCTAATGGACTCAGGTTCAGCAACGAGAACTACGCGCGTGCCGTACCCCGCCAATAAAGCCAGCCGCGCGACGACGAACCCGTCGCCACCGTTGTTCCCCTTCCCGCACACGATGCCCACCGGCCCGGAATCCACCTCGCGAAACACTGCGGCCCCCGCGTTGTTCATCAACACCGCGCCAGGAATGCCGATGTCCTCGATGCAACGCCGGTCCGCCTCGCGCATTTCTTCGACCGTGACGTAACGCACCGGCTCACGATTCAATGTACCACTCACAATCGACTCCTCCAGCTACCTCGCACAAAAGCCCCCGATCGGAATTTAGTATATCCTCGTGCTCTCGATCGTGTTCGGCTCGTGTTCGGCTCGTGCTCGTGCCCGTTACTCGATAATCGGCGTTCGCCACGTACTGCCGTTGTGGCCGGTCTCCGACCGCGCCACTCCCCCCGACCGTAGGGTCTCCATTCACCCAATCCCTCATACTCGTCCTATTTTTTCCTGCTCGTGCTGGTCATCGCAATCGTTGCTCGATAATCCGCGTTCGCACCGCCTCGTTTGCCAAAAGACCAGCATGTCCCGTCGCCAACCAATAGATCGCTTTACACCCCTGCCGCCATTTACAGTAAACAATACAGGGAGTTTTCTATGATCACTCCACCAGTCCGCGCGATCATGAAGTCCATCCAAATATTGGTTCTGGCTGTTGTAGCCGGCGTCGCGGTTTACTTCGTCGCGCGGACCGATGACGCTCCAACTCCAATCAAGCCAGTCGCTTCCAGAAGTGCATCGCCAGCACCAGCCCCGACCCCGCCGGAACTACCGCCACAAGCCGCGCCAACGGTGATGCCCGCGGCCGCGCTACCAGTCGAGGAGCCTACGGCAGCCGAAGAGCTCGACATTGCACCCAAACTTGATGGAACGTGGGAACGTTTCACCATCGCTGATACCGGCGAGGAATTTTCACGTGGACGGCTTCAATTCAAACACGATGGCGCCGTGCTCAATGTAACTGGCGGGAATTCCGATAGCGCAAAAGCAAAGGTTGAAACAGGGCTGCGACTGATCCTCACATTTGAACCCCGGGAAAACATTGCCCGCGTGTTCGAGGGACAACTCAACCCAACGTTGACCGAAGCCATCGGCCAAAGCTGGTTCACGTTCAATGGGGAGTTTTACTCCATGGACGACGGAGGGATGAAACTGATCAGACTCCCGGAAGCGCAAATACTACAAGAACAGGAAGCCATCGATCTGCGAGCGCGGCGCATGTCCGAAGTCACGAAACTCGCGCAGGCATTGTTGGATTTTGCTGCCGCGCATCATGGTTCCTTTCCTGTCTCCTTGAACCAACTCGTGCCTGATTTTCTGGATGATCCATCGATCCTCGACAATCAACCCGGCCGGAAAATCACCTATCTCGCGGCGGGACAGAGAGGCAGTACGGTGAGTCTTCCGAAAGAAGAACTGCTCGGACTGCGAAAGAATCCAACGGCGGAAAACCTCACTGAACTGGAGCGGCGGCTACGGGAAGTCTGGGGCGGAGAGACGCCAGTCTACAAGCCGATCGCGCAGATTGAATTTGAGAATCCGACGCTGGTCCTTCTGGCCACGGACCGAGGCGACGCGCAGCTCCCGCTATCAGGCGAAGAGCGTCCCGCGCAAGGCGTTACCCAGGAGGAATTGCGCAATCAGGAATTCATGAACCTCAAACTGCTTGGACTTGCCCTGAAAATGTTCCAGGGGGAGCACAATGGCTATCTTCCCGCTGGATGGTTCTCCCTATATCCCGAATATCTTGCGGACCCTTACATACTGCATTCGCCTTGGGTCGCAGAGGGAAATCTGTCTTACGACTTGATAACTCCCGCGCGAACCGAACGTGAATTGATCGAGTTCGCCGCAGAGATAGACCCACAGAATGCTCCACTTGTTTGGGACGAAATGCCCTCCTGGAGCCGCTCAAGGCTGGCCAGCGACGTGCCGGTTGCGGTTTCACGCGAATTGCTGCCGGCAATGCCAGAACACCAGCCCGCGCGGGGGGTAGTTTTTCTCGACGGGCATGTTGAATCAGTCACATTAAGTCGATGGGACCTGGAAATCACACCGTACATTCAATAAAACCGCGCTGCATAGCGCCGAATTCATCGGTTTTGGCGCGGCAGGTTCAACTCCAAACTTATCCCCGTCAATCGCTGCGTTCAGGCAATACCTAGACTCACGCGGCCGCATCGTGCAGCAACATATAGCCGCGACGGTTGACGATTGGTTACCCCCGGTTTACACTTCCGCCATGCGCAACGACACCCTGATTCTTCTGCCTGCCTTTAACGAGGAATCCAACATTGGCCGTGTCATAGCGCTCGTGCACGATGCCCTCCCAAATACCACAATAGTTGTAATCGATGACGGCTCACGCGACGCGACCGTGGACCGCGCGCTTGAAGCAGGCGCAATCGTCCTGTCGCTGCCCTACAATCTCGGTTACGGCGTGGCATTGCAGACGGGATACAAGTACGCGTTGCGCGCGGGTTTCCAATACGTAGTGCAGCTTGATGCAGACGGACAACATAATCCCGCCTGCATGCCGCGGTTGCTCGAATACGTCCGTGACGGCAAAAGTGATTTGTGCATCGGGTCGCGATTTCTCGAAGGTGGCACTTACGCGATACCGCTTGCGCGGCGCGCGGGAATGTTTGTGTTCCGCCGGCTCGCGTCGTTGTTGCTTGGCCAAACCATCACTGATCCGACGAGCGGCTTTCAGGCCATGAACCGGCGCGTACTCGAGTTGTATGCGCACGACTCTTATCCCGTTGATTATCCCGACGTGGATGTCATCGTGATGCTGCACCGGCATGGCGTGCGGATCGCGGAATTGCCGGTGACAATGTTTCCAAGCGCTGGTAAATCTATGCACGCGGGGTTGCGCCCGTTGTATTACCTGTTCCGGATGGGGTTGGATATTCCGCTGAATCTCATACGGCGCGGAGACGGCTGATACCAAAAATCCGGCTGATCGGACTGATCCGACAGATCGTCAAACACACCACGGAGCCTACAGTGGACATTCGACAAAAAATACTCGCGGCAGTTTTCGGTATCACGTTGTTGGCGTTTATCATCGAATTGGTTCGGCGCAGAAAACTGCGTGTGGAATACTCGTGGCTGTGGATTTGCGCGGGCCTTGCGATTGTCGTTGTGGGGCTCAACTACGCGCTTCTGGAATGGATCACCAAACTCATTGGGGCGGGTTGGACATCATCAACGCTGTTTTTCTTCGGGATATTCTTTGTTGTGACGTTGTGTTTGCAGTTTAGCGTCAAGATTTCGCGGTTGGAAACGGAAGTGAAGAATCTGGCGCAGGAATTGTCCTTGCGAGAACCCAAGATGCCGAAGGGTAATCTGTAATGACAGTCAGTCAGTTTTCCCCCAGCGTTAGCGCCGCGCATCACGTCGTAACCCTGGGCTGCGCGCCACAACCCCCTCTGGGATTAAACATGGATTTTGGTAGACGCCTAAAAACGCATGCATGAGATCACCGCCGGAGATTCCTTCCGAAGCGGTGTGAATGGCGTTGTGGGCAGTTTGTTGGTCATAAACAGCCAAAGCGGTGTCTGCGCTACCCGCTCCGCCACCGCAGTCCAAATAGTCCATCTCCCAGCGAGGTCCTTCTCCCAAAACCACGTCCTAACAAGTAGCCCATTTGGACTGCGGCGGCCCCCAAGGCGCCGCTTTGGCTGTCTATCACAGTTGGTCTACCCTTACCCTGCACGCACGACGCCCTCTCCCATAAACAGCCAAAGCGGTGTTTGCGCTACCCGCTCCGCCACCGCAGTCCAAATAGTCCTTCTCCCAAAGTGGTCCTTCTCCCAAAACGACGTTATAGGAAGAAGCCTGTTGGGACTGCGGCGGCCCTCAAGGCGTCGCTATGGATGCCTCCAATACATTGATTATCTGCAACAAATTTCCAATGGCCCCGTGTTTGGCCGGAATGGTTTCCCTGCGCGAGACTAACACGCCTTTAAGCCCGGCGCGTTGCGCGGCCATTAAATCTTCCTCGACTGAATCACCCACATGCAGCACATCGCTGGCTGGAAACCCCAATCTGCGAACTGCCTGCGCAAAAATTTCGGCATCGGGTTTGCTGACGCCCACTTCGGCGGAAGTCAGGATGAATCGGAAGCGTTCCGCGATTCCCATCGCGCGCAACAATCGCGGAAGACGTGAATCCCAATTGGAAACGATAGAAAACGGTACCCTTCTCGCGTCAAGCGCATCCAACGCGGGAATGACATCGTCATACAGCCGCCAACAGCCGGGCTGTTCGAATCTTTCGTATAGCGCGTCGAAAAAAAGTTCGAATTGCTCGCCAAATTGATCCAACACGCCGGCTTCGCCAAAAACCTGCCGGACAAGATTTCGCCACCACTCACGCTCAACCGATTCGGAGGTGTGGAACGGCGACGCGCCGTCTGGTGGCCGGAGACTCCCCCACGCGCTTTTGAACGCATCATTCAATGCATGCGCGGATACGTTGACACCCATCAACGCAGCTTCGGAGGCGTAGACATCGCCTACGGAAGGATGAATATGCAACAAGGTGCCGGCGGCATCGAATAGCACGGCTCGAATCATGGAATTCAGACAGGAGCGAGCGGACGATGTGGTTCCGCGGGAAGCTCAACGCGAATTGAATCGCCGCGGCGGATTTCCCCATCTGCGCGCACAACGCCCATAATCCCCGCCTTTCGAATGAGGTCCCCGTTTTTTGCGCGGCGCACTGTCGCGACCATGAGCCCGTCATATAGTCCATCAAGCTGCGAGCAGGGATTGCGCAAGCCGGTAATCTCGACAACGGCGGAATCACCAATGCGCAATTTTGTTCCGACCGGCAGCGCCAGCAAATCAATCCCGCGCGTGGTGATGTTCTCCCCCATTTGCCCCGGAAGAATTTCGAAACCCTTTTTCCTTAATTCGTCGTGCAGCTCGCTATGAATCAAATGCACCTGGCGCAAGTTTGGTTGGCTTGGATCACGCGCGACGCGCGAACGATGCTTGACCGTCTCGCCGCAATGCGCGTCGCCTTCGACACCGAGGCCAGTCATGAGACGAATGCTTGGCTGGTTTTGTTTGCTGATGCAATGCGCCGCGTTCAAGCTCACGGATACGATTACAGGGTGGGTAGAAAAATCTATAGGTTGTCCAGCGTAACGCCCTCGTTTTTCCGCCGCGTCCCGATGTCCTTTGCGCAGGCTGCGGTTCAATGGAGCATTGCTCTTGATTTCAAGCATCTCGGATTCGTCGGCATACTCGTTTTCTTCGGTAGAATACATGCTACCCGCCGACCTCGGGCCGATCAATAATCCCCGCCGCCAGCACGGTGTCCCCGTCGTAGAGCACCGCCCATTGCCCAGGAGAGACAGCGCGTTGCGGGACGTGGAACGCGACGGAAAAACCATCCGCGCCTGGCGTCACCGTACATGGAATGGGCGCGCTCTTGTACCGAATCTGCACGAAGCAATCGAAGGGATCAGTTTGCGGCGGAAGCGCGCACCAACTCACCTGACTTGCTGCCAATCCGCCCACGGTTGCTTCATCATCATGCCCGACGACCAATGCGTTGCGCTGCATGTCGAGTTTCACGACGTAATACGGCTTGGCCGCGGCAATGCCGAGGCCCTTTCGCTGACCCACGGTATAGTTCACCAAGCCGGAATGATGGCCAACCAGTTCTCCCTGCAAGTTCACGATGGGGCCCGCGGTGGGAGCCTGCACGCGCGTCGCCAGAAACCGGCGATAATCGTCGCCCGGCACAAAGCAAATTTCCATGCTCTCCGGTTTGTCCGCGGTAACGAGACCCAACGATCGCGCAATTGTGCGCGTCTGCTCCTTCGACATTTCGCCCAAGGGGAACATTGCGCGTTCGAGTTGCGCCTGGCCCAAACCGGAAAGCGTGTAACTTTGGTCCTTGTTCTTGTCCACGGGGCGAAGCAGCGCGACACGATCGCCGCGCCGCTCAGCCGTGCGTAATGTCCCGTGGCGATTGCGTCCGCTTCAATGGCGAGCGCCTTCTCGTACAGCGCGCCAAACTTCACGCGCTGATTACACCGCGAGCACGGGTTCGGCGTGCGGCCCGCGAGGTATTCGCCGATGAAGTCCTGAATGACCTCCTGCTCGAACCGCTGCACGTAATTGATAACGTAGTGCGGAATGCCCAGTTTGTCGGCGACCCGGCGCGCATCCTGTGCGGCATCCAGTGTGCAACAGGCTTTGTCCGACACCTCACGGCCTTCGCCGGACGCAACGCGCATGGTCATGCCCACGACGTCGTAGCCCTGCTCGACGAGCAAGGCCGCGGCGACAGAGCTGTCCACTCCGCCGGACATCGCGACAAGCACGCGGCGCTGGGACTTTGAATTTGTTTGTTTTGAATTTGTCATAGCACAAAAAAATAGGACGGCCATCGTTGGCCGCCCCCATATTTTACACGATTTTGAGAAATGATTACGTGCGCTGCGAGGGCTCCTGGGGCGGCGTCTGCGGCTGGCGCTGTGGCGCGGCCTGTTGCACGCCATCTTCGGTGACGCGTTGCGGGGCCGTAGCGTTGGGCGGCTTCATCGTACACTTGCCTTCGAAAAGGACGCCTTCGGCAATGCTCACGCGCGGCGCGACGATGTCGCCGAGCAGCTTGCCGTTCGTCGCGATCTCGAGGCGGTCCTGCGCGAAGATATTGCCTTCCACTTCTCCTGCAATCGTCACCTGGCCGGCATACAGATCGGCCTTCACTCGCCCAGTTTCCTGAACGACAATCGAATCCTCACTGTGGATTCGGCCAGACACCACGCCCTCGACGCGGATAGTGCCCTTCGACTTGATTTCGCCGATGATTGTTGTGCCTTGCCCAATGACTGTTACCACTTTGGTATCACCGTATACTCGTTTTTTTGCTGCGTCTAACATGCCTGCTTCTTATTCGACAAGGTAGCGTTCAGGGTCCACCGACTTGCCGTTGATTCGAACTTCGTAATGTAAATGCGCGCCCGTGCTGCGTCCCGTGCTGCCGAGCTTTCCAACTTCCGTGCCCTTCTCGACGAGTTCGCCAACTGATACCGTCGTTTTCTGCATATGTCCGTATACCGTGACCATACCCGCCCCATGATCGATGCGGACATGGTTCCCAAGGTACTTGTCCCAGCCCGAGGATATAACGGTCCCCTTGCCCGTTGCAATAATCGAAGTGCCATACGGCGCGCCGATATCGAGCCCGTCATGGAAACTAAGGTCCCGTGTGAATGGGTCCTTGCGGTGTCCAAACCGTGATGTGACTATTGATCGTTTCGTGCGGGAGACCGGCCAAATGCCCGGCGTGCGATCAATTTCTTCTTTCTTGGCCTGGCTTGCCGCGAGGTACAACTCGTTGTATTCCCGCAGGCTCTCCGTGCGGATGTTGATTTCCTGAACGATGAGGTCCGCGCTCGGATTCGCCAGCCCATCGATCACCGATGGTGGCCGTACCAGCGCATCATTTGCCAATGGCGCGTCGTCCCCCGGATCGGACCCGGGAGGTCCACCTTTTCCACCCTGTTCCGCGCTGACATTCTCAACAAATTCCGCCGGGGTCTTCGTGCGCGGCGGTAACCCGTTGTTCTTGCGGAAGTTCTTCTCGACGTCATAGAGCTCGCTTAGCTCGCTGGTAATCGCGACCATGCGCCCTTCGTATTCCTCGCGCACTTTTTGCTCTATGGTCAGGCGTTCGTCATCGGCTAAAATTGCCGTGGGGTGCTGCGTTAGCGGGGCCGCCATCGCTCCAAGCGCGCGTTTCTCGCGTTCGAGCCGCTCCACGTCCTTGCTTGCGATTCGGGCGGATTGATAGGTGTAGGCTGCGGTAAACGCCAGTACGGCAAACGCCGATACCAAGACGTATAACTGCATCGAGTAAAGATTCAGGCTTCTGGTATTCCCCTGCCCATGGGGAATGAGCATAACCGTCCAGCGCTTCATTAAAAGTGCTCCGAGCTCATCACAACAACGCAGGGGACAAGGGCCACACAGCATTCCGTTACAGTCAAATGGCTAATCCCGCTGTCTGTAATCCCCGAATACCACCCTAGGGATTCCCACCAAGTTTGCGGAGTATAGCACGGGGTAGGGGTGAAGTCAAACGAAAATACGCGAATACATTCATAAAGTGCTGATTCTGTTCATTTTACGCAAACGGCCGGGTCGTGTAGAATCACAAAATCCAATCAAACCCGCACTGCGCCGGCCACGACGTCTTTGACGATAAACATCCCTATGAAGTCCTCGGGCTTTTTCGATGCATGGTCCTTTTGATTGAATACCTTGACAAGCGACTCGTAATCTTCCTGGTGCTCAGTGTCCTGCATATATAGTTCATATAGTGGCTTTACCGGCGTTGAACCGTCCCGGTGCCGTGGACACCCTACGTCATCGTGCAACGTGAACCCTTTGAAAGTTCCATCGCGGAACTCTGTTACTTTGAACGGATACAACCGGCAAAGGATCGGGCGCGATTCGTAAATCGTGCAGAACTTCGTCTTCTTGTCGAGGAAGTGGCAGCCATGGTCGTAGCGGCGCAGCGCCATCATATAGCGCTGGTCGCCGACGTATAACCAAGTCGGATCAAATTCGTCGACTTCGTCAATGTCTTCAGGAGTGACGAAGTCGAGAAACTTGTACGGGTCTTGACCCGTATCCCGCGCAATACGGATTACGTCCCACGGCGTCGGAAGGCAAATCACTTCCGTACAGCAATGGTTGCAGTGATGACAACTAAATTGAACCGTGTGGCGCCCCATGGGCAGGTACTTTACTCGAACAAAGAGTCTACGTGCAACTTAATTGGCGTCAAAGACGAACGGTTTGCGATAGATGCGTTTGATGTATTGGTCGGCCTCAGGGGCATTCGTGGCCTTCAGTTTCACTGCATCCCATTCAAGCTTCTTACCGGTTCGATAGGCCACGTTGCCCAAGTGGTTGGCCTCCGTGAGCCAACCCGCATACTCGAAATTACACGTCGTCGGCTCGCCAGTCTTGCAGGCGTGGAGCCATTCCTTGTGATGTCCCAATGACGCGGGAATCGTCTGCGGTGGTGGCGTGAATCCCTTGAATTGGTCTTCGGGCAGCAGCGCGTATTTGCTGTAGTCGGAAAGCAGCATTCCTTTGTCACCGACGAAAAGCACGCCATCGTCCCATTTTGGAATTGTGCCATCGGTCCAACGCGCGGGCTTTTCTTTGCCTTGATACCAGGTCAGTTTGAGGGCAGGCATGTCACCGCGCGCGCCATACTCATATGCGGCCCACATGGAAGCGGGCGCGATGTCCGGGTGGACAGCGGGTCCGCCTGCGTCGACAGTAACTGGATGTTTAAGATTCAGCGCCCAAAAAGGCAGATCATTCCAATGGCTGCCCAAGTCGGACATGGTTCCGTTGCCCCACTCCCACCAGCGATACCATTTGGGTCCCGGAAAGTACACGTTGCTGAACGGCCGCTCGGGGGCGGGTCCCAACCAAAGATCCCAATCAAGCCCTTCGGGAACCGGATCGGCCGTGCTGGGCCGTTCGTTGGTGAACACGATATCCTGCGCGGCTTTGGATTCCTCCTCCGTCGCCTGCCATCCCCACGTGCGGGAAACCCAAACATGGACTTCGCGCACGGGGCCGATGGCGCCAGACTGAATCAACTCGACCACGCGACGGTAGTTGTCGCCCGCGTGAATCTGCGTCCCCATTTGCGTCGCGACCTTCACCTTCCCCGCGGCCTCGCGAATGATGCGGGCTTCCCAGATATTGTGGGTAAGCGGTTTTTCACAATACACGTGTTTGCCCTCGTGCAACGCGGGCAACGTCGCAAACGCGTGGGTATGTTCGCTGGTGCTGACGACGACCGCGTCGAACAGATCAGGTTTGTCGTACAGTTTGCGAAAATCGGTGAACTTGGCGGCCTTCGGAAATTTCGCCGCGGCGCTGTCGAGATTGTTTCCGTTTACGTCGCAAAGGGCCACGATGTTCTCGGACGAGACTTCCTGGAGGTTACTGCCACCACGTCCGCCGCAGCCGATGACCGCAATGTTCAGGAGGCTGTTTAGGTTCTGTCCCCGTACAATGGCGGGCGCGCCCAACGCTGCGCCCGCGGCAATGACGGACGAACGAAGAAATGACCGCCGCGTAGTGGAATTGTTCGTAGCCGTGGCATTCGATTCGTGTGTGCTCATGATGTGTAATGTCCTTTCCGAATGAGACTGCGCAAGCCTTGATAATGTAAGTCGCGCCAGTCTAATGCGGCAACCGCTCCAATACAATTACGTATGCAGGCAAGGCCGGCAAAACCGGTTCCTCCGTTCCAGGTTGAAAATGACGCCTTCATATAGCCGCCTCCATTGGGCAGCTACACTAAAGGGACATTTCTAGCGAGTTAACAAGGGAGACATCATCAAAGAGTCGCGACACTATCGAAACAATAACTATCGCGGAATCGAATTGCGCGCGAAAGAGCGTGCGCCGGCGGTTACTGGTAAACGCAGTAATTCGGAAGTTCCGGCAAAACGCTGCCAAAAGTCTCCGCCCCAACACGCGTCGCGGGAAAAAAGTTTGACGAGTTATAAAAGCTGTACTTCACAAATTCCACGTGACCGTCAAAATGGAGGACGTTCACCCCCGCGGGGTTGTGCGTGAACTCATCCTCTCCGAGTGGCACCCGGTCCCACATGAGCGGAATATCGCCATCGCCCACCAAACCCGTCACCCGAGTTGAATCTGGCCAGACCGGTACGTGGACCTCGACCGAGTTACCCGTGATGACCTTCATCGGATCGAGCATATATGCGTTGAACAACCCTTGCGCCTGTTCATCGCTGTAAATAAGGTAGCCGGTGTAGATGTAAAACAGCGAGGAAACGCAGCTCGCGTCGGCGCTGCTTTTATTACGCGACGAATCGAAAACTTCGGGTCTGCTGAACGGGCTGTCCGGGCAGATCAGAATATGTACGTCAGTCAGATATTCCGGAATTACGGCTCCGGTATCGAACATCCAATTGTCGATGATTGGACTCAAAGGCGGGAAGTAATCCTTATTCTCCGAAGAGTACATTTTGAAGACAATTCCCATCTGCTTCAGGTTGTTCTGGCACGAAGCCCTATGCGCCGCCTCGCGCGCGCGTGTCAGCAGCGGCACGCACACCAGCAGCGCGACAAGCATAATGCCGAACAAAGCAACAAATTCCACGGTGCGCATTCTGCGCCATGCGTTGTTGAACATGGCTAACGCACTTCCGGCGCCGGCTGAACCAAGAGGAATTGTGAGCGCGCCCTCGCAGCAAACAGCACCAACACAAACGAGCCCGCAATTGTTACCGTCGCTTCCAGTAGTGAGACGCCGTCGACATACACCGCGCAGGCAACTGTTCCAATTCCAACTGCAAGTACGGTTGCAGCGCGCCTGCCGAATCTCTTGCGGTACGCGCTGGTCACAGCGAGCCTGGCCAGGGTCACGCCCAGTAACAACGCGAACCCCAAGACTGTATATCGAAGCGTCAACGGAATCGCGCGTGGCAGCGTCGTCAACGACAGCGACAGCGGTTTGCCCTGTTCTGCCAAAATCGTGCCGAACCTGTAGGAGTAACCCGCTTCCGGCAATGAAATCGACACCGGTAGCACGCCTGCGATTGATGACGACGCCTTACCCGCCCCGGTCTGCTCGGGACTGAGCTTCTGGCCCGAATATCGATCAACATTTCCTTCTGAGGTTGCGATCGGGCTATTGATATCCGTGATCAAAAAGCGCTGCACGCCTTCCCGCAATCGATGCAGTCTCTCCTGACGTGTCGTGGACACCGGACGCACTTGCTCGCGCGCCGATTCCAAAATTCCGCCCGACGCGACATCAATCCGCTCTAAATCACCCGTCGCGCGGTACAAAGGTCGCTGTTCCGGCAGTTGCACTTCCCATTCCACCGAATTTGCGAAAATGTCCGTTGCCGGTGCTGAAAGGTTTGTGGTGCTCCACAATCCCTTCGGTGCGGCGATGCGTTCCATATACAACAAATGCACAGGAAAACTGCCCAACCGGCGATCAACCTCGACCGACTTCGACAGTGGGATCAAAATTTCGCCCGTTGTCGCGTCGCGCGCGGGTTTCACAACGCGATCACCCACGAGCGCGGACCAAATCTCCGCTTTCTCGTCAACGCGCACCCGCAAAAACTGACGCACGCTGTTGCGCACTTCGTATGACGCGCGCGTGACCGCCATACCATCTTCGGTGACGAGTGTCGTGATGCTGGCATATTCAATTGTTGAATCCGGCACGGCGACATCCTCCAACCGCCGCACATCAACGGCGAGCAGCCGTTCGCCCTCGCCATGCCGGAACGCCAGCAATACCGGCGTGGGCGACATCGCGCGTAATTCCACCGGCAACTCCGCCGCGTCGAGCCGCGTGAGCCCTTCGATCGTCGCGGCGGGACTTACCTCGACATTGCCGCGCGCCGAAATCCCCACGTATCCCGTCTCGCGCACGACATCTGAAACGCGCGCGATGGGAACGTCCACAAGTTCACCCGAGAATGGACGCTCATACGAAATGATGACGTCGTAGCTGTCGCTAATCTGATGATTTGTCTTAATTTGGATGCGCTGTTTGCCATCGGCGTCTTGCCGTGACCACGCCGACCCTTGCCCCGCCACGTCCAGCACGTTCACGTCGCCCGGCAAGTCCACAGCGAAACTGTCCACCGCGCCGCGCAGCAACTGAAACCGCAACTGCGTCGCACACGACACATAGGTTTCCGCAAGCGAGACAAGCGTCCACGACGTACACGCCACGCGTGGCTCAATGAACGTCGCCGTCGCGGGCAATTTCGCGGGCAGGGTCCAACTCACCGCCAATTTTTGCGTCTTGGGAAAGGCCAGTTCCGCTTCGACGCCGGATTCCGTCGCCCTCAGTTCCGTATTGCTCGCGGCCGAGGCCTGTACGCGCGCGTCTTTCACCGGCACGCGCAACATCATCCGCGTGACCGCGCTTTCCTGGCAGGGAAACTCGAAACTAACGACCCCTTCGTTTTCGGCAGTCGTTACGTAGAACGTCATGGTCACGGTGTGTTCGCCCGACCCCTGATGCAACAGCGTCAACCGCCCTTGCTCATCTGGCGTCAGGTTGGCTGGCGCATCGTCGAACGTGACTTCCGTCACTGCAACGCCATCGCCGATCAGCGGGATGCGCACCCATTCCACTGGTTCCCAAATCTGCACGTGAAACCGCGCTGTAATTTTCACGCTCGCGTTGTCTGCGCGCGCCTCGGCCGCGTAGTCCGCCTCAACGACAGACCACTGGACCGGTGGTTTCGGAACGACTGCCGCCGTCTCCGCTTCCGCGGTTTCGAGCGCGTCCCACATCGCGCGAAATTCGGACCACGGCATTTGCATCGTCGCTTGCGGCATTGCAGGCAGCACGCTCGGCTCTTGTGCATCAGCACTAACATATGCGCAGCAAAATCCAAGTAAAGTAACTGCGGTGACGCGTCGCATCGGAGGGCCCTCCCGGCTGTCGTTCCGGCGGGCTGTGTGTCCGCCGGCGTAGCTCAATACGCCGTCGGAGGAGAAAGGTTCATTCTACAATTGGCGGAAAATTTTCAGCGTCCACATGGCCGTCCATATATAAAGTGAGGCCCGACCGGTTATCCAGCGGCGATGTAGTGAACAGGATCGGCACATCTGATCGCGAGGCAGACGTGCGCGTCGGATCGTTAATATCGGTGATCAGGAACCGCTCGACACCCTCCCGAAGCCTGACGAATCGTTTCCCGTCAACCTGAATGTCACTATCCAGTTGTGCGTTACCCACGCTTCTTCGCGCATCGGCAAGTTTCGTGAATTCGGAGGGGTCCTTAATCATCCAACCCGTGTACGTATAACTCCGTGCCGCAATGCGCGTCATCGCTTCCCAATCAATAGGCTCTTTTGCCGCGAAAGCATTCAATTGTTCCACCATTTCTTCCGCATCCGGGAGGGATGGGTTCACCAAAACGGAAAGATCCGTTAAATACTTTGGGTATACAGCACGCAGATCGAACATCCACACGTCCACATACGACGCAATCGGGGGATACATGTCTCTTGATTCACTTGCGTACATCTTGAAGACGATCCCCAACTGCTTAAGATTATTCGCGTTGCTCGCGCGTCGCGCCGCCTCCCGGGCACGCGAAAGCCACGGCAAAGCTACCGCGCCAATTACTGCGACAACACACGCTGTTGCGATTACGGCGATCCACTGCCGCCGCGCATACAGCGCCCGCGGAACCGCGCGATCACCTTCCATCGCGGCGGCAACGACCGATGCGGCAAGCCCCGGCGGCGGCTCGTCATGCGGCAAACCATCCAACAGTGCTATTGCCTGTCGCTCCGATTCCAACGCCACCCGCCATTCATCGGATTGCGCAATCAGCCGCTCTACTTCCGCGTGATCTCCCTGCGACAAAGTCCCGAGCAAATACCCGCGAAGCAGGCGAAGGGCTTTAGCATCCCGCGGCGTCATGGCAGAAAGTCCTTCATCTCGTCCATTAAGAAAGTAACCGCCTTGTTCATCCGTGACTTCACCGTACCCACCGGAATAAACAACGCACGCGCGATTTCACCATAGGGCATGTCCTGATACCGCGCCATCAGAAACACCGTCTGCTGTTTCACCGGCAACTTCCGTATAGCCGTGCGCAAGCGCTGCTCTACTTCGTTAGCACGCGCGATCGCGTCCGGTTTGGGATGCACATCCGCGAGCGTCTCCGCAAACGATTGCGAACCCGCAACACCCGACACAGGCGCGTCGAACGACGCATTCCGCCGGCGACGGCGCGCGCGCAACCGGTCCCGGCACAGGTTTGTCGCAATCCGGTACACCCACGGCCGAACCAATGCGCCCCGCCGGTATCGCGCGCGATGTTGATAAACCCGCAAAAACGCCTCCTGAAACACGTCCTGCGCCTCGACGCGATCCTCCAACAAGCGACACGCATAGTTGAACAACGGCGACTCATACCGCCGCACCAGCCGATCGAATGCGCCCGGCGCGTCGTCGCATACCGCCGCCATCAACGCCTCGTCGCTCTCCGTCGCATCATTCTCACGTGTAGAATACGTCATACCCACCCGCGCGGTTCAGTTTTTGCAATGCTGCGTCGCATCATAACCTACGGTTGCCTCGGTTGATTCGTCCACTACGTCCACGAAGTCCACTTTGTCCACGACCGCTCCGATAGACCCGGCAGACACGTAAAACACAGCGTAAGCCTGCAATGCTTGACACAATTAAGACCATACTGCGCATTTCCATCAATACCCCTTGAATTAATTTCCAGCCAACCCGGACATTGGTGCAACGCAGTAGGTGAAATAGTAAGTAGGTAGAACCGTGCTGTCGCTTGGGTATCAGCACGATCTCGCTCCCGCTTGCAACGTCCAAACATGGGATTGGCAATGGGTTTCCCACCTTTGGTATACTCCCGCCCACTCGCGGCAGTCTATACATGTCACGGGAATACTACGCCGAAATGGAGGTGATGCGGAATGGCGAACAACGTCGCGGAGATGGTGAAAAAGATCGTAGTCGAAAAGCTGGATCGCAAGCCCGAGGAAGTGACGCTTGAAGCGCGCTTTATTGACGACCTGGGAGCGGACTCGCTCGATCTCACCGAATTGTTGATGGCCCTCGAGGAGGAATACAACATCGAGATCGACGACGAAGCAAATGAAATCCAGACCGTCGGCGACGCGGTCAAGTATATCGAGACGAAGCTTCAATAGGATTCTTCCGCGCCGGATATTTGGCGCGTTGGTATACGCACTTTGCTCGACGCACCCAGCCCGTGGCACAATCGCCGCCGGCTGGGTGTTTCGTTTTATCAGGAAATGTCATGCAAACCACTGTTGTCGTTACGGGAATGGGAGTCGTGTCGCCGGCGGGCAATGATGTCCCAACATTTTGGAAAAATATCTGCGAGGGCACGTCGTGCGTGAACACAATTACCCGCTGGGATCCCGCCGCGTTGCCGACGCAGATCGCCGGCCTCGCGCCTCCGGTCGAGTTGGCCGGCATGTCAGCCAAGGACCTGCGACGGCGCGACCTGTATGCAATCTATGCGATGTACGCGTCGGAACAGGCATGGAACAATTCCGGGTTGGATATCAACGCCGAGAATCCGGAACGTTGCGGCACAATCGTAGGCAGCGGTATCGGGGGAATCCAAACACTGGAAGAGAGTCACGAAAAGTTCATGAGCGGCGGCTATCGCGCGCTGTCCCCGCTAACGATTCCAAAATTGATCGCCAACATCGGCGCGGGCGAAGTCGCCATCCGGCTTGGATTGCGCGGGCCAAACAAATCCATTGTGACTGCGTGCGCGACAGGCGCACAAAGCATCAGCGAAGCCGCGCGGACGATTCAATCCGGCATTACGGACGTAATGGTCTGCGGCGGAGCGGAAGCATCGATTACGCCCTTTGCCATGGCAGGCTTTTGCGCGATGAAGGCCATGTCGCGCAACAACCAGGACCCGAAACATGCAAGCCGGCCATTTGATTTGAATCGCGACGGGTTCATCATGGGGGAAGGCGCGGGCGTGCTTGTACTCGAATCGGAAGAGCACGCGCGCAAGCGGGGCGCGAATATCCTCGGCGTGATCGCGGGTTCCGGCGAAACGTGCGACGCCTATCACATTACCGCGCCCCGGCCGGACGGGTCCGGGGCCGCGGGGGCAATGCGCGCTGCGCTGGCCGATGCGAAAATTGACGCATCCGAAGTAGGCTATTTCAACGCGCACGGGACCAGCACGAAACACAATGACGCGAGCGAATCGCTTGCGCTGCGCACGATTTTTGGCGAGGAAATGCCTCCCGTGAGCTCGACAAAATCCATGATCGGGCATCTGCTCGGCGCCGCCGGGGCCGTCGAAGCAATTATCTGCCTGCTTGCGATCGAGCATGGCGTACTTCCCCCGAACATCAACTACGCAACGCCTGACCCCGAGTGCATGGTGAATCTCATTGCAAACGAGGCCCGCGAAGCGAAGGTTGCAATCGCAATGTCCAATTCGCTAGGGTTTGGCGGGCACAACGCATCACTCTTGTTTAGGCAATATGACGGTATCCGCTGAGCGCGAAATCGAGTTACGTTCGCTGACCACACGCCTGGAACTGGGCCTGGAAAGTATTGAACTGCTTGACCGCGCATTAACGCATGCGTCAATTCAGTCCGAACAGAGCGGCCCCTCGTACGATTATGAATCTTTGGAATTTCTGGGAGACGCGGCGTTGAGCCTGGCAGTTGCGCATTATCTGTTCGCGCACGCGCCGGACCGGTCACCGGGTGAGTACAGCAGGATGCGCGCGAGCCTGGTTAATCAACAATGCCTCGCGCAAGTCGCGGAGCGGCTCCAGATCGCTCCCGTGATTCGTTTGGGGAAGGGCGAGGAAATGTCCGGGGGGCGAAACCGGTCCGCTTTGCTGGCGGATTGTCTGGAAGCACTCATTGGGACGGTTTACGTCGAAAGAGGTTGGGATGCCACGCACCGGCTGGTCGTGAGTGTATTTCGCGCCGAACTCGAACACGCGACGCGCACGGACACGGGCTGGGACCATAAATCCCGTTTGCAACACTATTGCCAGGCTGAAAAGATTCCGCTGCCTCGATTCGAATTGGTTCGGTCGGACGGCCCTGACCATCAAAAACTTTTCGAGGTGGAAGTCATCCTTCGGGGAGTTGCTGCCGGTAGGGGTTCAGGGTTGAACAAGAAGGAGGCAGAGCAGAACGCCGCACGTGCTGCGTTAACTCGAGAGGGCGTCATTCGCTCGTAGTGGGCTGAATGGCCGGTAGTCGAATCATCAAGGGCCGTGAGGGAGCTTTGCATGGACATCGGATTTCTGGATATCACGGGTATTACAAGCCTTTGCTCGTTGCTCTTTGTGGCGTACCTGGCGAGCTATGTGCTCTCCAAGCCGCAAGGCACCGAGAAAATGGCCGACATCTCGGCGCTCATTCAAAAAGGCGCGGGGGCCTTCTTGCGCCGTGAGTACCAATATGTTCTCGGCACTGTCCTCGTGCTTGGAATCTTCATCTGGATCGTCGGCGAAAGCCGCCCCGATCTTCCGTTGGGAAAGAGAACGACATTCGCTTTCTGGACCGGCGCGCTTGCAAGCACGCTCGCAGGCTTTCTCGGAATGTACATCGCCACCCGCTCGAACGCTCGCACCTGTGAAGCAGCGCGCACCGGCGGCGTAAAGGCGGCTTTGGACATTGCGCTCAGCGGCGGCGCCGTGATGGGCATGGGCGTTGTCGGAATCAGCCTTCTTGGGCTCATTATCGTGTACTGGTACTTTAACGGCGAGTCGCAAATAGTCAATGGCTATGCCATGGGCGCGTCCCTCGTGGCCCTGTTCGCGCGCTCCGGTGGCGGCATTTACACCAAAGGCGCCGATATGGGCGCGGACCTCGTTGGAAAAGTGGAAGCTGGAATTCCGGAAGATGATCCGCGAAACCCCGCTGTAATTGCCGATAACGTCGGTGATAACGTCGGCGATGTTGCGGGCCTCGGCGCGGACTTGCTCGAATCTTACGTGGCCTCAATCATTGCCGCGCTGGCCATTGCGGCCACAATGACTACCGCCCCGGAATACGTGCGCGCATTCCCATTCATCGTTGCGTCAGTGGGCGCCGTTTCGTCAATTATCGGCATTATGTACACAAAGATTTTCGCATCAAGCAATCCACGAAAAGCTCTCATGTTCGGCACTTACGTCGCAGCGCTCCTGACTCTCGCGGGGATCACCGCTTATGCGCACTTCTATGGTCAGGCTTTCACGCTCGCCGGTGTAACCTATGGACAATATGGCCCCCTGTTTGCCTGCATGTTAGGCATTGGTGCGGGAACCATAGTCGGGTTCGTGAGCGAATACTTCACCTCCAGCGATTACAAACCCGTCAAGCGGCTCGCCGAAGGGTGTCAAATGGGCCCTGCGATCACTGTAACGGAGGGCACCGCGATCGGCATGCAAAGTGTCGCCATTCCGATCATCGTGCTCGCGCTTGCCAACGTCTTCGCATATGACGTCGCCGGCGTATACGGCGTCGCCATCGCCGCGCTCGGCATGCTGGCTACGACGGGTATCGTTGTCGCCGTGGATTCCTATGGCCCCATCGCAGACAACGCGGGCGGTATCGCGGAAATGAGCGGGCTCGACCCAAGCGTGCGCAAAATTACCGACAATCTCGACGCCGTCGGCAACACCACGGCGGCAATCGGCAAGGGGTTTGCCATCGGTTCGGCGGCATTTGCGGCGATCGGACTGCTCGCGGCGTTCCTCTTGTCTTCCAAAATGACTCCGGAAGAGATCATGCTTTCCAACCCTTATATTCTGAGCGGAATATTGATCGGAGGAATGGTCCCCTTCTTCTTTTCGTCCATGCTGTTCCGCGCGGTCGGAAAGAGCGCATTCGCGATGATTGGCGAAGTGCGGCGGCAGTTCGCGGAAATCCCCGGCCTAAAAGAAGGCAAGGAAGGCGTCTATCCAGATAGCGCAAAATGCGTGGACATCGCAACTCAGGGCGCCATTCACGGGATGATCGTGCCGGGCATGACGGCGATCCTGCTTCCGATCGTCGTCGGTTTCGCTTTGGGCGCGGAAGCGCTCGCGGGAATGCTGGTGGGCGCTATCTGCACGGGCGTTATGCTCGGCATTCAGACGGCGAATTCCGGCGGCGCCATGGACAACGCCAAGAAATACATCGAAGACGGCCACTACGGCGGTAAAGGTTCAGACGCGCACAAAGCCGCCGTTGTCGGCGATACGGTCGGCGACCCGTTGAAGGATACGGTTGGCCCGTCGATCAACATTTTGATCAAGCTGATGAGTGTGATTTCGCTGGTGCTGGCGCCCTTGTTTTCACACTGACGGATAAACAATGGAGTACAGGGAGCGGGTCTCACGAGGCCCGCTTCTTGCTTTTGACGAGGAACATATTGCAATCGCAGCCCCGGCCATTACAGAGTAATAGCAGCCGCAGGCTGCGCATAACGCCTGATATAGGCATAAAGCCTGATAGAAAGCACATGCCACACACGATTCCAAACGAAAGCGATTCGGGAATACCCGCGCAAAACCCGGACGAGATATTGCTCGCCAACCCATTGTGGCGCGCGGCGGATGTCGGTAAGCCCATACCGGATTCGCCGCATGCGGCGTCGGTTGCGATGCCGCTGTGGGAGCACGTTGTTCGCTATGAGCAAGGCGATCCCGCGCTGCTTGAGCAATTGCGCTGCGGCTATCCGCGGTTCGTATTTAATCCGCTCGTAAACGAATTGTTCCATGTGTGCCGCAGACGCTTTGCGCGAGACGGCGAGCTTTGTGTTGCGGTGCCCTCGCGCAGGATTGCCGAGCGTTGCGCGCGGTTCCTCCACGATACGCAGCAGTTCCCCGCGCGAGTCGAAGAATATGGTGAAAACGACATTCATGTCGTGCTGTTTCCGGAGCAGGCGTTTGCCACGGCCAAACAGTTTTGGCAGCACTATGGCGATATCGTCAGCTCGCGGCTTGCGCAAGACACGTTGGAGAAGCGCGGCGGCAGTTATGGCGAAACGGAAGCCAAGAAAACGTTGCGGCTACGCATCGCGGGACTAACGGACGCCGGGCCGGAAGATGTTTACCTGTACGCATCCGGTATGGCCGCGCTCAGCGGGTCGCTGCAAACGGTGCGCGCGTTAAAGCCTGACGCGAAGACGATACAGATCGGATTGCCATATGTCGATCTGTTGCGTATACAAACCAAGTGGGGCCCGCGCGGCGACTTCTACCCGGATGTCACGGGCGAACGTTTCGACGCACTGACGTGGCAGCTCGAGAACGGCCCAATCGCGGCGGTGTTTTGCGAGCATCCGCGCAACCCCCTGCTCCAGTCCACGGACCTGCAACGGTTGTCCGCGCTGTTGCGCAAGCATAACGTGCCGCTGGTGGTGGATGAAACGCTCGGCTCGTTTTTGAATCTCGACCTGCGGCCGTACGCGGACATGATCGTGAGCAGTCTCACCAAGTATTTCTCGGGTGTCGGCGATGTCATGGCGGGTTCCGTTGTTCTCAATGCGCAATCGCCGTTGTTCGGCGCTTTGAAACAACAGCATGACGCAGTATATGAAGACCGGCTGTGGGAACAG
>Ga0163150_10001937_pt1 | contig 33483 bp, 32 predicted proteins | sample OliLakLV19P2IB_FD_148628 | JGI IMG/M metagenome (GOLD analysis project Ga0163150, IMG submission 148628) | Freshwater microbial mat bacterial communities from Lake Vanda, McMurdo Dry Valleys, Antarctica - Oligotrophic Lake LV.19.P2.IB | ecosystem: Environmental > Aquatic > Freshwater > Lake >...
GGAGGGTGTGCGCGCTCGCCGCAGACGCGGTGAACTGGTTGACTCACGCGCTCCGACGACCGCAGCCGCGCAGAGTTCCTGCGAGCAGGACTGCCCAGAAGACGACCGACACGACGTAATGGAAGTCATCGGAACGTGCGTGTCCAAAATCGATCCCCTTCGTACACCGCGGCGCCCCCCTGCGCGCACGCCGTTGGGGCGCACTTTCAGTGCTTGATCAGATTCGGTCGCGTGAAACCCGGGGCGTCGCCCCGGGCTCCTGGTTGGGATGCACCGTTGGTGCATGGAGCGGTCCAGTCGTCCGCCGATTCCAGCCTCATTTCCCGATGGATTTCGCCGAGAGGCTCGAAAGGCCCTTGCGCGGACGACGGCTGACGCTCTGCATCCGGCACAGAAAATGAGACTGAAAATCCGCGCAATCTGCGGTCGACCACCCCTCCGGTGCATCGCCGATGTCGAGCGCGCCCCTCCGACAATCAGCGCAATCTGCGAACGTCTGACTCCCGGCAAGCGAACTCAATCCTTCGGCATCACAACGCTCACGAGCTGGCCGTCATCACCGCCCTCCGCCGAGCACAGACGCCAGTCCGAAGAGCATCAGACCCGCCGGACCAGGGATCGTGCTGAAATAAATGTTGTCGATGAAGACATCGTTCAAGTCTCCGGTGTGTTGGTGCATGGAGCGGCCTGCTGGAAAAGTGCGTGTCCCAAATCAGGACGCTACGAGTACGCCGCAGGCGACCTGACGCTCGACGGCACGGTCGACGCCGCGGATCTTGCACTCCTCCTGGGGAAGTGGTCGGTGTGAGAGACGTTCACGTTGATGAAAATGTGCCTGGCCAAAATCGATATGCCTGGCCAAAATCGATATGGTCCGGATCAGCGCTGGCGAGCTGATCCTTGCGCAGTACGCTTAACGCTATGAGCTTCCTCTCGCGCATCATGCTGTACGCCCTCGCCGCTCCAACGATCTCCGTCGCGGCCGCAGCCGCCGACTGGACCAATCTCGCAGGCAACGACGGACGAAACGGACGCACCTCCGCCATCGGTCCCGACAGTGCCGAGCCGCGCTGGTCCGGCGCCGCCAGCTCGATCATCGCATGGAATCCTTCCGTCGAAGGCGACCGCATCTTCGTGGTGCGGCAGACCGGCTTCGTGCCGACCGGTGTGCCCAACGAATCGAAAGTGTTTGCGCTCAGCGTCTCGACCGGCGCATTCCTTTGGTCGTTCTCGTGTCCCTTCGCAGCGGGCGACTGGACCACCAACGTGTACGGCGTGAAGGACGGACGCGTGTTTGTCGGGCGCGGCGGCAATGGATCCAGCTCCTCGGCGCCTGTCTACTGCCTCGACGCCGCGACCGGTGCGCAGCTCTGGACATCGACTGAAGAGGTGGCGACCGGCGCATACGACGGCGTGGTCTTCGCCGCGGACGGCGATCCGATTTTCGCAACGCACGAGTACGTGCGCCGCGTGGACGCTGCATCCGGCTCGACCGTGTGGACGTCGATCCGCAACTGCTCGGTCAGCGGCGACTGCGGGCCGGCGATCAGTGGCGACTCGGTCTACGTTGACGAAGTTGCGCCGGGCGGTCAGGTGCTGACTCGCTTCGATCTCACGACGGGTGCGCGGCTGTACTCGAGTCCGGTGATGCCCGGCTTTCTGTCGCAGAACACGCCGATGTGCGGACCGAACGGCTTGGTCTTCTACGCCCGCACGCAAACGAATCCCGCCGTCGATTTCTTCTACGCGTTTCATGACACCGGTCGCGAGTTCACGCAGCTGTGGGCCGAGCCGGCGACTGCGGGCGCAGGCTGCAATCATGGCACGACCGCCGACGGCGGCGTGGTGATGGTCGGCTTCAACAAGAAGCTGCAGGTCCGCGATCAGGTCACCGGCGCACTGCGCCACGAATCGGTCAGCGAGGTCGCGCCGTCACAATCGCACGTCGCCGTGGACGGTGCCGGGCGCATCTTCTACGGCAACGGCGGATTTCCAGGCACGGTGTTTTCGTTTGATCCTGACTTGACACTGCGCTGGTCGGTGACTGTGCCGAATCTGAATCAGGGCGGTCCGGTCATTGCGGGCGACGGCACGCTGCTGATCGCGGGAACGGGCAGTGACTTCCGCGCGTTCTTCACAGAACCGGAGTGCATCGCCGCGGACCTCGACTGCGACGGCTTCGTCAACGCCGCGGACCTCGCGATTCTGCTCGGCGCGTGGGGAACCGCAGCGGGCGATCTCGACGGTGACGGATCGACGACGAGCAAGGATCTGGCCATACTGCTCGGCGCATGGACCTGACGCTGAACGCCCCAGTCCTGAGTCGAGTCCCGAGGGCCGATCGCTTCCGCTGCGAAGGCTGCGGCTACGTGCTCAGCGGTTCGATCGCATCCGATGTGTGTCAGGAATGCGCGCGCCCTGTTGCGAGTTCTCGTCCGGGTGCGCGCGATGGCACGCCGTGGCAGCAGCGACGCTCGATCACGTCGTGGATCAGGACCGCCGTGGGAGTCGTGGTCTCGCCAACCCGAAGTTTTCTGCGCTTGCGCATGCAGCTCGATGAAGCACGACGGACGTTCTTCCTGAATTTGATCCTTGCAACGGCGTTCTGTTTCGTGCCAATGCTCACGACGCTGACGTTGGGCCCGCGTCACGTGCAGGTGGCGGCGACACCGACCTTCGGCAGCGTCACGCAATACGACGCGGTGCACGGGTTCCTCGTGGTGATGGTGCCGATCCTGTGCGGACTCTCGATCATCGCGGTGTACCTCGCGGCGCATTACATCGGCCCTCGAAAGCATCCCCCCGTCTGGCCGGCCGTGATATGGGCGAATGCGTCGCTGTCGAGCTTCGCGATCGTGGTCGCGACCACGGCGTCGGTCGCACTGTGGGCGTTGCGATACCTGCTGACGCCGACGGAGCCAATCCCGTTCGATCTCGTGAAGTTGTGGGTGTTGTTGTTGGTCATGGCGGCGCCCATCCTTGCCTTTCTACTGATCCTCATTTGGACCGGTGTCGTCGATCTCATCGGCCAGCGCGCCAACCGCTTCGCCAATGAATGGACTGACAGCAACGAACAAGCGCCATGACTGAATCCACCCGCTGCTCCTGGTGTGGGAGCGATCCGCTCTACGTCGCCTATCACGATGAAGAGTGGGGCGTGCCGGTGACGGACGACCAGTCGCTCTTTGAAAAGCTCGTTCTCGACGGCTTTCAGGCTGGACTGTCGTGGATCACGATTCTGAAGAAGCGCGACGCATTCCGCGCGGCATTCAAGAACTTTGACCCGCACAAGGTCGCGCGCTTCAGAGAATCTGATGTCGACAAACTGCTCACGAACGCCGGCATCATCCGCAGCCGGCTGAAGATCAACGCGACGATCAAGAACGCACGCCTGTGGCTCGGCATCATGGAACAAGGCGACGGCGCGTTTCGCGACTTCCTGTGGCAGCACGTCGAGCACCGGACGGCGTTCAACAGTCGAAAGAATTTGCAAGACATTCCGGCCGCCACCGACGCGAGCACCGCGATGGCCAAGGCGTTGAAGAGAGCCGGCTTCTCGTTCTGCGGTCCGACCATCTGCTACGCGTTCATGCAGGCCGTCGGCATGGTGAACGACCACGTCATCACGTGCCCTCGGCACAAGGCGTGTGCGAAGCTGGCCCGGCGATAAGCCACCCCTTTGCATTGGACGAGAGCGACGAGAGTCGCGATCCTGTAGCAATGCCGCTCCCCGAACGCTCATGGTCGCTTCCGTATCCGTCGCAACGCCAGCCTGTGTTCGGCACCGCAGCGGTGGCGACCAGTCAGCCGCTGGCCGCGCAGGCCGGGCTCGAAATGCTGCGCCGCGGCGGCACGGCAGCCGACGCGGCGGTGGCCACAGCCGCAGCGATGACCGTCCTTGAGCCGACGACGAACGGCATCGGCGGCGACTGTTTCGCGCTCGTCTGGGATGGCACGAAAGTCAACGGCTTGAATGCAAGCGGTCGCGCGCCCGCCGCCTTGACGCCCGCGCACTGTGCCAACGCGAAGGCGATGCCACCTCACGGCTGGCTGCCGGTCACTGTTCCGGGCGCGGTGTCGGGCTGGGTCGCGCTCTGGAAGAAGTTCGGCCGACTGCCATTCGCCCAGCTGCTGGAACCGGCAATTCATTATGCCCACGCGGGATTCCAAGTCGCGCCGTTGACTGCGTCACTCTGGGAGCGCGCGTATCCGCGGCTCGCGGCGTTCGTCGAATGGAAGCGCGTCTTTTCAATCGATGGTCGAGCGCCGCGCGCGGGCGAACGCATCCGTTTTCCCGATCACGCCGCCACGCTTCGCGATATCGCGGCCACGGAAGGCGAGAGCTTTTATCGCGGAGCGCTCGCGAAAAGGATCATCGCCGCGGCGACAGCAGACGCAGGCCTCATGACCGCCGACGATCTCGCAGCGCACACTGCGGATTGGGTCGAGCCGCTGTCGGTCGGTTATCACGGTGCCCGCATGTGGCAGATTCCGCCGAGCGGTCAGGGCATCACGGCGCTCATCGCGCTCTCGATCCTGAAGTCGCGAGACCTCCGCACACTCGAGGTCGACTGTCCGGACGCGCAGCACCTTGCGATCGAAGCGACCAAGCTCGCATTCCGCGTCGCACATCGCGAGATTGCCGATCCGCGCTTCATGCGCTTGACCGCAGCAGACATGCTGAGCGACGCGGCCATCGCCGAGCATGCGTCGAAGATCGATCCATCGCGCGCTCAGGACTTTCAGCACGGACCGCCGAATGCGGGAGGCACGATTCTGTTGTGCGCTGCCGACGCCCAAGGGCAGATGGTCTCAATGATTCAGTCCAATTACCAAGGCTGGGGTTCAGGCATCGTCATTCCGGAGACCGGCATCGCGATGCACAATCGCGGCGCCAATTTCACGCTCGAACGCGGCCATCCCAACGAAGTGGGCGGCGGCAAGCGGCCGTATCACACGATCATTCCGGGCATGATCACGACGGACCCCGAGACCGGTACGGGGGAGTCCATGACCATGTCCATGTCCATGACCATGACCAAGTCCGTGGCCGCGTTTGGCGTGATGGGCGGTTTCATGCAGCCCCAAGGTCAGCTGCAGACGTTCCTGCGGATGATTGACCACGCGCAGAATCCCCAGGCCGCGCTCGACGCCCCGCGGTGGCAGGTCACAAGCGGACTGAAGGTCATGATCGAGCCGGGTTTCGAACCGGCGCTGTACGACGAGCTGCGCCGGCGCGGCCACGATCTTGAGATCGCGAAGTCGCGTCACGTCAGCTTCGGGCGCGGTCAGGTCATCTGGCGGCTCACCGACGGCTATTGCGCCGGCAGCGATCTCCGAGCGGACGGTCAGGCGGTTGTGACCTGAGCCGGTCCACGAGCACTGCACACCGCCTGCGGCCGGCACGCGGGTTTCCCGGACCAGCGCGCGGCGGAGCGTCGCGACGGCACGGGGCCCCCTGCTATCCTTGCCCCCTCGTCATCGCCCATCGGCCTTTCTTTGGCTCTTTCACTGGTTCCACTTCATGCCGCTCAAGACCGTCTTCTCGACCGAGATTCAGCACCTCTCGATCCTCAACGAGCACGGCAAGTTCGACGCCAAGCTCGGCAAAGACGTGATTCCAGACGACGACCTGATCACGCTGTACGAGCACATGTCGATCTGCCGGCACTTGGACGAGGTGGCGTTTCTGCTGCAGCGATCCGGTCGCATGGGAACGTATCCGCAGAACATGGGACAGGAAGCGACGTCCCTCGGCGCGGCGTATGCCCTCGAGAAGACCGACTGGATGGTGCCGTGCTATCGCGAGAACTGCGGACTCTTTTACCGCGGTGTGCCGATGGAACTCATCCTGCTGCACTGGATGGGCGACGAGCGCGGGAACGCGATTCCCCGTGAGCTCTACTGCACACCGCTCACGATTCCGATCGGCACGCAGATGCTGCACGCGACGGGTCTCGCGTGGGCCGCCAAGTATCGCGGCGAGAAGCAGATCGCCTGCACCTTCTTCGGCGACGGTGCGACGAGCGAAGGCGACTTTCACGAGGCCGCGAACTTCGCGGCGAACCTCGACATCCCGGTGGTGTTCTTCTGCCAGAACAATTTCTGGGCGATCTCCGTTCCCGGCAAGATCCAGTGCTCGGCACCGACGCTTGCGCAGCGCGGCATCGCATACGGCATGGAATGCATGCAGTGTGACGGCAACGACATCTTCGCCGTCGTCAAGACCGTGCGCGACGCGGCGAAGATCGCCCGCACGAAGTCGCGCCCGGTGTTCATCGAAGCCGTGACCTATCGCCTCGGCGATCACACGACCGCGGATGACGCGCGCCGGTATCGCGACCAGGCGGAAGTCGACATGTGGAAGCAGCGCGATCCGCTGATCCGCGTGCGGCAGTACCTCAAGGAAAAGAAGCTCTGGAACGATTCGAAAGAAGCGGCGCTCAAGGAAAAGGCCGAGCGCGAAGTCAACGCCGCCGTCGAGCGGGCGGAGAACATCGCCCCGCCGGACCGCGCCGACTTCTTTGATTACATGTACGCGGAGCTGAACGACGACCTGCGCATGCAGCGCGACACGATGCACACCCATTCACTCGGCGAAGATCCGTCGCAGATTGAGGTGGGGGAGGCTGATGCAAGAGTTCATGCAGTCACTTCTGAAACCGACGTCTGACAGGCGAAGCATCTGAATCCATCCCCCGCCCAGCCCACAACTGACCTCAACGCCTCCTGCATCAGCCTCCCCCACCTCTACGTCCTCTGTGCCTCTCCGCCCAATGGCCAATCTCACACTCGTTCAAGCAATCAATCTCGCCCTTGTCCAAGAGATGGAGAAGGACGACCGCGTCATCATCCTCGGCGAGGATGTCGGCCCCAACGGCGGCGTGTTCCGCGTCACCGAGGGGCTGCACAAGCGCTTCGGCGCGCATCGCGTCGTCGACAGCCCGCTGGCTGAGAGCGGCATCATCGGCACGTCGATCGGTCTCGCGATGGCCGGGCTGCGACCGGTGCCCGAGATCCAGTTCGACGGTTTCCTTGGACCTGCATACGACCAGATCTGCTCGCACGCTGCGCGGATGCGCACGCGGACGCGCGGTGCGTTCACGGTGCCGCTGACGATCCGCATTCCTGTCGGCGGCGGCATTCACGCGCCGGAGCTGCACAGCGACTCGCCGGAGGCGATCTACGCACACACGCCCGGCCTGAAGGTGGTGATGCCGAGCTCGCCGTACGACGCGAAAGGTCTGCTGATCGCGGCGATCCGTGATCCAGATCCGGTGATGTTCTTCGAACCGAAGCGGATCTACCGCGCGTTCCGCGAAGAGGTGCCGGAAGACGAGTACACGCTACCGATCGGCAAGGCCCGCACCGTCTGCGAAGGCGACGAGATGACCATCGTCTCGTGGGGCGCGTCGGTGATCCAGTGCATGCAGGCGATCGAGAAGAGCGATCGATCGATCGAACTGATCGATCTGCGCACGATCTATCCGTTCGACATGGATGCGGTGGAAGCGAGCGTCACAAAAACCGGCCGATGCGTCATCGTGCACGAGGCGCCAAAGACGTGCGGCTTCGGAGCGGAGATTGCGGCGCGGATCATGGAACGATGCTTCTTGTCGCTCGAGGCGCCAGTGCAGCGGGTCACGGGCTTCGACACGATCATGCCGTACTACAAGCTCGAACTGGAATACCTGCCGGACACGGCGCGGATCGAGCGGGCGATCGCGGATGTAGCGGCGTATTGAACGGATTCAATGCAGAGGCACAGAGGACAGGGAGGGCCACAGAGGATTGCTCGAGGGGGAGGCTTAGGAGGTAGAAATCGAGGGTACGTGCTTGAACATCTGACTGAGCGGGCGATCGGGTGTGCTATCGAGGTTCATCGACACCTGGGTCCGGGGTTGTTGGAGTCGATCTATCAGCGGTGTCTTGTTGCCGAGTTGCTCGCGAATGACTTTCAAATCCGTCAGCAGGTGACAGTCCCCATCGTTTACAAGGGTCAGGTGCTAGAGTCGGCCTTGCGACTTGACCTACTTCTGGACAATGCCGTCATCATCGAGGTAAAGAGCGTCGCGAGGATAGCGCCTGTCTTCGAAGCGCAACTTCTCAGCTACCTTCGTCTCACCGGTTTCCGAGTAGGACTGCTCATCAATTTCAATGTCCCCGCGTTGCGGCACGGAGTGCGTCGAATTTCAAACTGACTCCTCTGTGGCCCTCGTACGTGCTCTGTGCCTCTCCGTTGAACTCCCATGGCTGGACTCAAGCAACCAACCGACAAATCGCACTTCCTCCTCCCCGATCTCGGTGAGGGCATCCATGAAGCCGAACTGATCAAGTGGCGCGTGCAGCCCGGTCAGGTCGTGAAGGCCATGGACATCCTTGCTGAGATGGAAACTGACAAGGCGCTCGTCGAAGTGCCGAGTCCTTGGGCCGGCAAGATCAGGGAGCTGTGCGGCAAGGAAGGCGAGATCCTGAACGTCGGCAACGTGCTCGTGAAGTACGACATCGGCAGCTCGGCTGCGGCACCCGCGGCGAACACTGCAGGCCCGTCCGCACGACCTGCGTCGCCGCCGCCTCCGCCGGTCACGTCTGCCGAGACCGGAGCGGGACGGCCGACGCCGACCACGGCGAAAGCAAGTACGACGCCGACGCCCGCTGCGAAGGAGTCGGAAGACGCCGGCACCGTAGTCGGCAACGTCTCCGGCACGCTGAGCGTGAGCGACCGCTTCGCCCGCCGTGCGGCGGAGCACGCTGACGCTTCAACGTCCAACGGCAAAGCGCTTGCGACACCCGCCGTGCGCCGCATCGCCCGCGAACTCAAAGTCGATCTGACCCGCGTCGAGCCGACCGGCCGCGGTGGCCGCGTCACCGCCGGCGATGTCGAGCGCGCCGCGACGGAGCGCCCGGCGGCAGGCGCCCGGACGGCGACGCCCGCGCGTTCGGCACCGGTCGAGCGTTCAGCGGCGCCCGCGCCGGTTATTTCCGGGGACGGAATCTCCGCACGGATTCCGTTCCGCGGCGTGCGCCGCAAGATCGCGCAGGCGCTCGAGAACTCGATCAAAACCGCGGTGCACTTCACGGTCGTCGATGAAGCGGACGTGACCTCACTCGAGAAGAAGCGGAAGGAATACTCGACGGTCCTCGGACAGAAGCTGTCGCTCCTCCCCTTCATCATGCTCGCAGTGACGAAGGCGCTGAAGAAGCATCCGACCGTCAACTGCAACGTCGACGACGCGAACGAAGAGATCCTAATCAAGAGCGTGATCAATCTCGGCTGCGCGGTCGACACTGATCACGGCCTGATGGTGCCGGTGATTCACGGCGCCGATCAGCACAGCGTGGTGCAGCTCGCCGACGCCGTGAAGGATCTCGCGGCGAAGTGTCAGAACCGCACGATCGCCCGCGAGCAGCTCACTGGCGGCACGTTCACGATCTCGAACGTCGGCAGCTACGGCGGCATGTTCGCGACGCCGATCATTAATTATCCCGAGATCGCCATCCTCGCGGCCGGCCGCGCGAAGGAGCGCGTGCTCGTGAAGAACGGACAGTTCTACGCCGGCATGGTGCTGCCGCTGTCGTTGTCGTGCGATCATCGCGTGATCGACGGCGCGGAGGGCGCGCGGTTTTTGAACACGGTGGTGAAGCTGCTGGAGGATCCGGCGGCGCTGGTGGGGTGAATCGCCAACACAGTGAAGGGGCTCTTGGACACGTGGCTCTTGGACACGTGGCTCTCGCCCCCTCGCTCGCTTGAGGTGGTCACTGAGGTTCCTTATCTTCCATGCGACTTGCGGATGCGACTCGAACCGTCTCGCGGCCTGCGTATCTTCTCCAAAGATCAGCTCTGCCTTCAAAGTCAGCCTGCTGCGCCCGCCGCGCGAATTCGGCTTCCGACTCCGTCAACCGAACGAGCGGCCCGACGACACTCCACGCCTTCGCGAAAAGCTCGCCTGGCTCGAGGCGCTCGCCTCGTGACAGCATCGGGTGAAGCTGCGATTCGATTGTGCTGGTCGCGAGCCGCTCCCGGAGGCGATCCTGACCGTATGTCTCGAGCCCGTGGTCCAAGATGAACGACATCGCGACGAACCAGCGACGGAATGCAGCTGATTGCGGCAGTTCCGGGGTGATCAGCGGCAGACGCGAGATATCCCACGCATCGCGCGGCGCCGTGCGATCGAGGAACGCGAGCATCTTTCCGACCCGATCGAGCTCGCCTGGTTGCCAGAGCGCTGCGGTGTGGAGTCCAGCGAGCGGTGTTCGCCAAAGAAAGTTGATGTCGAGTTCGACGCGATCATTCGGCCCCCCGGGCGAAACGTCGCGCGCGACTGGCCCGGCGGAACGACTGCATAGATGCCCCTCGAGACGGCTCGGATGCGTCCCGTTCCGCTGTAGTACTTGAGTCGAGCTCTGACTGCGGAAGGAGCGACCGAGGGCCCGAGGGCTTTCGCGATCTGATCCAGTGTGAACACCGGTTTCGCCGCAAAGAATGCATCGAGCTGGACTTGACGTTTCTCAGTCATCGGTAGTAATTTTCTACCAGTTCAGCCCAATACCGGCAAGTCAGGTGCCCTTAAGCACTTGACGATATTCGCTCATCTAGGTCAATTGGTGACCTAGATAGCCGAGAAACGTCAAGTCCATTGTCGGTCGAGAAAGAGCAAAGGCGGAAAAGGGGAATTGCCTGATCCGCGCCAACGGGCTCTCCACCTTCACCCCTTCCCCTCCAGTTTCGCCCGCAGAAACGCCAGCGTTTCCGCCCACGATGCACGCGCCGCTTTCTCGTTCGCGCCGTCGCGGCCGGTCTGCTGGCGAAGGAATCCGTGGCCCGCGCCGTCATAGATCTTGGCGTCGAAGCTTCTGCCGGCTTCTTTCGTGAGCGTCTCCGTCTTCTCCACTGTTGATGTCACGCGCTGATCGTCTTCGCCGTAGCAGCCGAGAATCGGCGCGGTGATTTTGGCGAGCGCATCCTTGTCGTCGGGAGCAGTCCCGTAGTACACGATGCCTGCGTCGAGCGCGGGCTGCTTCGTCGCATACGTCCACACGGTCGTTCCACCCCAGCAGAAGCCGATCACCGCGCACTTCTTCGTCGCGGCCGGCAGCGCGGTCGCGTACGCGCGCGCTGCATCGAGACGTATGACCATCTCGTCCTTGTCGAGTGCGCCGATGGCGGCGCGGACTTTGTCCCCTTCGAACGAATCCGTCGCGCCGCCGTCCGGTCCCTTCCCGGACAGCAGGTCCGGCGCCACCGCGATAAACCCCTCGGCAGCGAGCTGGTCGGCGACTCCGCGGACCCAGTCGGTCAGTCCGAAGATCTCATGAATCACGATGACTACGGGCGCGTTGTCCTTGCGCTCGGGATACGACACCCATGTCTTTAGCGCGCTCTTCGGTGCCCCCGCTTCGCCCGTTGCCGCGGTGAACGGGATGTTCACCCACTCGCCGTGCCGCGGTGAGTCGACCAGCGCCTTCGTGGCGCGATCACCGTCGGCGGGAAGGGCAGGCGCCTTCGCTCCTGACGTGTCAACAACCGGTGGAACGACTGGGGGCGAGGCAGGCTTTGCGGGCGGCGTCTATGCCGACGCGGACAGCGCCGCAACGAGGAGCATGTTGATGGCGATCATGCGCGCATTGTGCCGCGCTCCCGCGCGAGCGCCGCTTGACCGTTCCAGAATTCTTCAGCTTCGCGGCACCGGCTTCTTGCAGGGTTTGTGAGGGCGTCGACACTGCGCCGTCGGCGCGTGACCGCGCCCGGTATCGTGCGACATCCAATGGCGCCTGCCACCCATCGCATTCTGCCGGACCACCATCCGTGGAAAGTCACACCATTGCGCGCCGGAAGTTTTCGACTCGACGGCGGCGCGATGTTCGGCCTGATTCCACGCACGTTCTGGTCGACGTGGATTCTTCCCGACGATCACAACCGCATCGGGCTGAGCTGCAACTGCATGCTGCTGCAGGACGGTTCGCGCACGGTGCTCGTCGAAAGCGGATACGGCGACAAGTGGAGCACGAAGGATCGCGAGATTTACGCTCTGGAATCACGCACCGTCGTCGATGCGCTCGCCGAGCAGAACGTTGCAGTTGATGATGTCGACGATGTCATCGTGTCGCATCTTCACTTCGATCATGCGGCCGGCTTGACGAGCAACGCGCCTGACGGGTCGTCGGTGCGCACCTTCCCGCGAGCGCGGATTCACGTGCAGCGGCGCGAGTGGCTCGACGCCCTGGACAATCGATCAACGATGACGAAGACCTATCTCCCGTCGCATCTGCTGCCCATCAGAGACGCGATGACGCTCCACGACGGTGCGGTTCAGATGCTGCCGGGGATCGCGGTGCGACCCTTGATCGGACACACATGGGGGCAGCAAGGCGTCTTCGTGCGGACACCCGACGGAGTGACTGTGTTTCCCGCAGACCTCCTGCCGACCGTTCATCACGCGCATCTCTCAGCGTCGATGGGCTACGACATGCTGCCGTACGAAAACATGATCAACAAGCGCGAGTTTCTCGCCGAGGCGCTGGGTGAGGGCTGGACGCTCGTGCTTGACCACGACCCGGCGACCCCGGTGGTCCGCGCGGCGGCCGATCCCAAGGACTCCAGCCGAATCAGGCTCGTCCCGGTCTGATGCGGACTCGTTGCGAGAATCGGGACTGGAGGGTTGCCGTTCGGTCCGTAACCCCCGTATTCTGCACGGCTATGAAGCTGTCGACCACCACCGTCAGTCGGGTCACGACGTTCGTCACCCGACTTGCGCCAGCGCTCATGGCGCTCGCGCTCGCTTCGGCCACCTTTGCACAGGGCATCAACTCGGGACCCCGTCAGCCGAAGATCGACTCGGTGCCCAGCCCGGTGATCGGCTACGCGCTCTTGGCCGTCATGGCGATTGCCATTCTGTCGATCAGTCTTTATCCGTCGAAACGGGCACATTCTGATCTCTGATTTTCCGTCGGCGCTCGCCCAGTTCGCACGCCTGTACGGATCTTTTTCCGGCACTTCCACGCGTCGTCCCACGACGCCTTCCTTCTCTGGAGACACCGCATGAGCTCCCGTCGTCGTCGTCCGTTTCTTGGACTGCTTGCGCTCAATGGCGTGCTGCTCGTTGCACTCGGTGCAGTGACGTTCGCGCCCAAGGCCGACGCTCAGGCGGGGCGCAGCCGCGGCACCTATGCAATGGTCGCCGGCACCGTGAACGGGCAGCTGATGCCCATCGTTTACATCGTCGATGAATCGAACGCCGAGCTGGTCGGTGTGACGTGGGATGAACAGAGACGGGAGCTGATTGGCATGGGCTATCGCAATCTGCTGACGGACGCCACCGAAGTCGGCCGCGCCCGCAACTGATTGCCGGCGGCGATTGCCACAAGTCGTTCTCGACGCGAAATCTCGACTACATATTGATATTGAGGACAACGCTCATGCGCTCATCTGCCGCGATTCTCTGGGGCTCCGCAATCATCGTGACCGCGCTGGTTCTCGTCACCGCCGGCCGCCTTCCCGAAAGCCCTGCACACGCAAGCATGGCGACCAACGGCACCGGCGGCTTCAGCCTGGTCACCGCAAAGACCGGCTTCGGCCCCGCCGAAAGGCCATACGAAGTGCTCCTCGTCATCGATAGCCAGACGCAGATGTTCTACGTCTACGGCGTCGAAAATGCGACTGATCGCCGCATCCTTCTTCGTGGCGGCGCGAATCTGCCCACACTGTTCCGCGCAGCGCGTGGAGGGTGATGGCGAACGGATGGACCCTACCGCAGCGCCGTCCTGTTGATCCCGTCGGCGCGCAGCTGCGCGCCGACTCGTTCACCAAACGATCGATTAAGAAAGCCGCGAAGGTGCACGGTCTGCGCCTCGCGCTGTCGATGGTCGATCTGACGACCCTCGAGGGAAAAGACAGCGTCGAAAAGGTGCGCGGCCTGTGTCGAAAGGCTATTCGACCCGCTGATTTTGAGATGACACCACCTGTTCCGTCGGTGGCCGCAGTCTGCGTCTATCCGACGCTGGTCGGCGTCGCCAAGGAAGCGCTCCACGGCAGCTCCGTCAAGGTCGCGTCCGTCGCCACGGGATTCCCGAGCGGGCAGTTTCCGCTGGATGTGCGCCTTGCCGATGTGCGCTACGCCGTCGCCGAAGGGGCTGACGAGATCGACATGGTGATTGCGCGCGGACTTTTCCTGGCGGGCCGCTACAGCGAAGTCATGGATGAAATCCGCGCCATCAAGACGGCGTGTGGACGCGCACACTTGAAAATCATTCTCGAGACAGGCGAGCTGGAGACGCTCGACGCCGTGCGCTTCGCGAGCGACCTTGCGATTCAGGCCGCGCTCACGGTGCCGGCTGACGGGCACCAGTGCGACGACGGCGAAGTGTTCATCAAAACATCGACGGGCAAAGTTGCGCCGGCGGCGACGATGCCGGTCACGCTCGTGATGCTCGAAGCCATCCGTGACGCGTATCGGCGCACGGGCATTCGTGTCGGCATGAAGCCGGCCGGGGGAATTCGCACAGCGAAGTCCGCGCTTCACTATCTCGTCATGGTGCAAGAGACGCTCGGCCCCGACTGGCTTTCACCCCACCTGTTCCGGTTCGGCGCGTCGACGCTCGCGAACGACCTGCTTCGACAGCTCCTGAAAGAGATTCGTGGTCGCTACGCAGGAAGCGGCGATCTCTCCGAGGCGTGACGTGGCCCTCCGTTGGGCGCGACGAGTGTCGGGGGAAAGCCGGTTCCGCGCAAGGGTCGCCTTATCAGTCCTCGCATTCGTCCCGCGCCATCAACGCTTGCCGCCCGGTGGCCAGCGCGGAGGATTGGGTAAGAGGCGACAGTCGATCGCGTCACTCCACCTGCGCCGCCGCAGCATGTCCCGTTCGGATCTATCCTCTCTTCCCTGCATGTCCCCTCCCCCCCTGAATGGCCGATGCAGCTTTTGCCGAGCGGGGATTCGGACGTGGCGGCCATTACTTCACAGAATTCATGCACCTCACAGACGTTGAAGCCTGAACTGATGCGTACTCTCTCCACGGCAGGATTGCCACCATGTCTTTCGCCGGTCTGCAGGCCATTGGACGGTCTCAGTCGGTGCCGCGGGGAAGTCAATACGTCTTTGGAGGGGTTGCCGCTTACGAGCGGCATCTGCGTGCCATCATTGTCTTTGCGTTTTCTTCATCGCATGCTTCGCTGTGAATCGCTCCGCGCGATCGCTCTCTATTGCGCTCTCGTGCTGCGGGGGGAGCGTTGCTTATGAGCGCTGCGCAGAAACGCATGGCGAACCAGCTCTTTGGCTATCGCGTCCTCAAGCACCTGGGCGACGGGGCTGCCAGCCGCGTCTACGCCGTTCGCCATCCCAAAACGAAGCAGATCTGGGCGCTCAAGCACGTCCTCCTCACCGACACCGACAAGGACCAGCGGTTCCTTGACCAGGTGACGCAGGAGTACGAAGTGTCCGCGAAGCTCGATCACCCGGCGATTCGCAAGATGCACGAACTGTGCAAGGAGCGGATCGGACTCTTCAAGGTCGGCGGACTCGGATTGGTTATGGAGCTCGTTGATGCGACGCCGTTGAGCGAACTTCCACGGCCGCCCATGCCACAGTGCGTCGATCTGTTCCTGCAGGTGGCCCACGCGCTCCAGCACATGCACGACCGCGGATTTGTTCACGCCGACATGAAGCCGCTGAACATCTTGGTCGATGAGTCGGGCACGGCCAAGATCATCGATCTCGGTCAGGCGTGCAAGAACGGGACGAAGAAGGACCGCGTGCAGGGAACGCCGGGTTACTTGGCGGTTGAGCAGGCGGCGCGCGACGAGATCACGCCGCAGACCGATGTCTTCAACTTCGGCTGCACCATGTGGTGGGTGCTGCTTCGCAACCAGGCGCCGCAAGCGTGCCAGGCGGACGGAAGCACACGTCATCAGCGCGGCAGCGACGTCCCGGCGCCGCGCAAGCTCGATCCGAGCATTCCAGAAGACCTCTCGGTGCTGATGATGCGCTGCCTCGAAGAGAAGCCGTATCAACGCGTAAAATTGGGCTGGGTCGTGCGCAAGCTGGAAGAAATTCAGCGAAGTCTGCAGCCGGCCGCGATGCCGCTCGTGCGCACGAGTCAGGCGGGGTGAGCTGAGGTGCTGAGCGCGACATCGAGTGCGCCTGCGCCGCGCTTCGTGGACGGCCTCGTCGAGTCGCTGCCCACACTTCCGCCGTCGCTGGAACTGAAACGCCGTCTCCGCAGTTCGCTCGGGACTCACGCATGAATTCATGCGTTTTGGAAAGATTTGTATTGACGTCGCTCGACTGAGGCTTATCTTCTGCCCTCTTCGCCGGTGCGTGCGCGCCGCCTCCGGAGCCCGTCAATGCAAGTCATCGATCAGCCCATCCTCAACGCCTGTGTGCAAACCGACTGGTTCGCGCGCGATGGTGTTGGACTGCTCGGATTGAGCAGGCTGCGCTCCCGATTCAGCTGATGCTGATTCTTCGGCGCCCGACGCTCCCCTCGCCGCCAACCTGATCGTGGTCGTCCTTCGCACGTTGTCGCGTCCAGCGTCCTCGTGCTGCCACCCGCCGGGTGAGCTGACGAAGCAGGAGTCGGCGGTCGAAGTTGCCGCGCTCCGCACGATCGTCCAGCTCATGACGGGCGAACAGGAGTTCGTCGACCCGGTCCCCCCGCCGCCACCGTTGACCGCTGCGGCGTGCAAGACGGACGACGACGCGGCCCCTCTGGGAGCGAAAGCTTTCTGAGGGGCCGTCGGCCCTTCTTCGCGCGCTGCGAACGTCAAGGCGCGTGCGGCGCGCACTCCGGAAGCTCCGGCACGCTGCGGTCCCACTCGGTATCCCACACCCGCATGCCGCCGGCGAAGGCGAGCGAGTTGTCACCGAGACGCGTTCCCGCGGGCAGCTCGCGCAGCTCTTTCGAGTTGCCTCCGCCAAGCACGATGTAGTCCGGCAGAAACGTGCGCCGGAAGATGTCGCAGACCCGCGCGACTTCGACGCGCCACACGCGCTTGCCGAGTCTGACCTTTGCGGCGTTGCCGACCCACTGCTCAAACGTGCGGCGCTTCTTGTACGGCAGATGCGCCGCTTCGAGCGCGATCAGATGGCTGTTGTCGATGAGCGCGGTGCCGAGGCCGGTGCCGAGGCCGAGGAACATCATCCGCCCGCCCTGATAGCTGCCCACTGACTGCATCGCCGCGTCATTGACGAACTTCACACCACACCCGAACGCGCTTCGATAATCGAAGTCCATCCAGCCGGGCCCCAGGTTGACGGGTTCCTTCGCAATCCGACCGCTCTTGATCGGCGCTGGAAAGCCGATCGTCACACGGTCGTAGCCCGCGCCGTCGAGCAGCGTGCGCACATCCGCGACGAAGTTCGTGGGCGTATACGCAGTACCAGTCGGCGCCGTGCGACGCTCGGTATCGCCTGCGAGCAGACATTTGATCTTGGAGCCGCCAACATCGATGACGAGGATGCGCATAGCACCTACGTTATCGGGTGGCGGTTGTGCCAGGTTCAGCGGCACCGACGAGTTTCGCCTGCGCGCCACTGGAACGCCGTTCGGGACCCAATTTGGGGGTCATCCCCGGCGCAGGACCGAGCCACGGGTGAGACTCCTGGAACTTCGGAGCGCCGCCGTGTCAACGCGCATCGCGCCGAGTTCTTGGCGGCGAAGGGCGCGCACCGCGAGCCACCAAGCAATCGCGCTCATCCATCCCCATACACCCCGACAATGACTTCGCGCCGATGCGGCATCGTGCGATGCTCGCACAGAAAGATCCCCTGCCACGTGCCGAGCGCGAGGCGTCCGTCGATGATCGGAATCGCGAGACTCGTCTGCGTCAGCGCGGAGCGCACATGCGCCGGCATGTCGTCCGGACCTTCGTCGTCGTGCGCGAAGATCGAATCGCCGTCGGGAACGAGCCGCGCGAAGAATCGTTCGAAGTCCTTTCCGACCGTGGGGTCGGCGTTCTCCTGGATCAGCAGGCTGGCTGACGTGTGCCGCAGAAAGACGACGCACAACCCTTCGACGCAACGCGCGTCGCGCACGACCGCCGCGACGTCGTCAGTGATGAGTCGCATTCCCCGCGCTCGCGCGTCGAAGACGAGGGTTCGATGCATGGAGGCAGAGTAGCCGGGACGAGCGGGTTGCATGAGCGCGATGAGTCGCTACCGGTTCCAAGAACTTGCACTGATCCATGTCGAAGTTGATCGACATCTTCATCGTCACTGGCATCATCGGAATCGGGCTCGTCGGCCGTCAGTCATCGCTCGCGTCGCAGTTGTCCGCGCGCAGCGTCAGCTACGACCGCTCCGCGTGAATCGAGATGCAAGGGTCGCTGGCGAGAGATCACGTGCGAGCGCGCGCGGACGATCGAGTTCGCCAGCCCAGCAGCAATACATCGACACCGTTGCGCCAACAGCAAGCAGCGCCCGCAGGTACTCCGACAGCGCCTGGCGATCTGCGTCATAGCGCCGGCGGTCTGTGCGACGTAACCGATTGCCGCGATTGGTTGGAAAATCACAGCCACAATTCCCGCTTGAGATCAAGCCACGCAAATGTGGGAATGGCAGATGGACTTCGAGCAGGCTCGCTTCCTCTGACTCAATCAGTGCGACGCCGAACACGCTGCGTCCCTCGCGCTCAGACGCGATGCATGGTGCCTCAATCGTTGATCCGAGATACATGGTCCAGCACATGCGGGTGATTCACATACCCGAGGGAGAACACTCGGCGTGTTCATTGCCGATTCGTCAAACCTTACGCCGCGGTCGCTGCTTCGCCGAGATTGACTGGATGACCAACGGTCCTCGACCCTTCGATGGCAGCGGCGTCCGCGCATTGTCGATCGCTGCTTTGATGAGGGCTTGAGACGGCCAAACTCGCGAAGAACCACGCCCCAGTAACCAGCGCGACGAACATGATGCCGAGGATAAGTGTGAAGCATCCGCCTCGAACGACGCGATGCGCTTGCGCGGAGCGCCTTAACTCGTGATCGAAGGCGATTTGGTCCCAAGACTCGCAATGAACTCCATGATCTTCTCAGCCGCAGCGCCCGGATTCGTCGTCAGCGCGAGATGCGGGCCCTCGATGCGCTTCATGATCGCATCCGGGCGAAGCGCTTGAACCTGACGACCGCAGCGCGCCGGCACCACCCAATCGTGACTCGCTGCGAGATAGAGGAGCGGCACGTTCGATGCGCGAAGACGCTCGCGTACATCTCAGCCGCAAGCGTGATCGCGATCGGACTCGAGAAGCACCAGCCCAGCAGCACGCATTCGTCGCATTGATTGATCGCCGCACGTGCGACTTCAAGCAGGCGCTTGTACGCGCTCGGGCGATCGGTCGGATAGCGAATGGCGCGGGCGTCGATCGATGCCGGCAGCGCGGCGAGGAGCGGTTCGAAAAGCACGTCCGACCCTTCGAGTCCGGGCAAGAGGACGAACGTCGTTTTTCGTTCGTGTGCGTGAAGATCAGATCGCGTCATTCACTCCGCCTGCACGTACTCAATCGCGCTGAGGTCGTCGTCACGCGTCGGGCTGCGCCGAAGCTGCACGCGCGATTCCGTTCCTCAGCAAGCAAGTGAAAGCGAACTCATGCTGACTGGGCGCGAAGGAGTGAGTCCTCGCCTTCGACGATACGAGATTGTGCACGGATGTGCCTTCGAGCGCCGTTCCTGCCGAAATCGGGGCGTCCTTGCACGTACGATGTGATCCGTGAGCACAGCGCCTCCCGCACAGTCCAGCCGCGCGTCCGGTCACTCCGACGGTCAGCCGTGGATCTACGCACCGGCCCCCGAAACAGTCCCCGTCCACATTCGGCCGGAGTACGACCTGTTCATCGGCGGTGCCTTCGTGCCAAGCAAAGGCGGCAAGCGCTTTGCGACGCTCAACCCGTCGACGGAAGAGCCGCTGAGTCACATCGTCGAAGCGACCGCGAGCGATGTGGACCGCGCCGTCGCGGCGGCGCGCAAGGCGTTCAAATCGTGGTCCGCAACGAAGCCGACCGAGCGTGCGAAGTATCTCTTTCGGATTGCGCGGCGCATCCAGGACAAAGCCCGTGAACTTGCCGTGCTCGAGACGATGGACGGCGGCAAGCCGATCAAAGAGAGCCGTGACGTCGATGTTCCGCTCGCGGCGCAGCACTTCTTTTACCACGCCGGATGGTGTGACAAGTTGAAGTACGCGGCGCCGCATCTGCCGGACGGGGACGCGCCGCGTCCGCTGGGCGTGTGCGGACAGATCATTCCGTGGAACTTCCCGCTGCTGATGGCGGCGTGGAAACTCGCGCCGGCGCTCGCGTGCGGCAACACGTGCGTGCTGAAGCCCGCCGAGACGACATCGCTGACCGCGCTGGCGCTCGCCGAGATTCTGCTGGAAGTCGATCTCCCGTCCGGCGTCGTCAACATCGTGACCGGCGGTCCCAACGTGGGCCGCGCCCTCGTTGAGCACGGCGACGTCAACAAGATCGCCTTCACCGGATCGACCGAGGTCGGCAAGAAGATCGCTGCTGCGTGCGCGGGCACCGCGAAACGACTCACGCTCGAGCTCGGCGGCAAGAGTCCCAACATCATCTTTGGTGACGCCGCCATCGATCAGGCGATCGAGGGGATCGTGAACGGCATCTGGTTCAACCAGGGGCACGTGTGCTGCGCCGGCAGCCGTCTGCTCGTGGAAGAGAGCGTGCTCGGCGAGGTGATCGAAAAGCTTCGTCATCGCATGCGCATGCTGCGTGTCGGCGATCCGCTCGACAAGAACACCGATGTCGGCGCCATCAACAGCGCCGCACAGCTCGCGACGATCAATCGATACATCGACCTCGGCGTGCACGAAGGTGCGCGGCGCGAGACGATCGAGTCAGCGCCGCTTCCGGCGAAGGGCTACTGGTGTCGACCGACCTTTTTCACCGACGTGCAGCCAAGCCACACCATCGCCCGCGAAGAGATCTTCGGACCGGTGCTCGCCGTGATGAGCTTCCGCACGCCGGAGGAAGCGCTGCAGCGCGCCAACAACACACCGTACGGACTGTCAGCAGGCGTGTGGACGGACAAAGGTTCGAAGGTCTTCGACATCGCGCGCCGTCTGCGCGCAGGCGTCGTGTGGTGCAACACGTTCAACAAATTCGACGCGGCAAGTCCATTCGGAGGCTATCGCGAATCCGGCTTCGGCCGCGAGGGCGGCCGCCATGGATTGCTCGCATATCTGCAGCATTAGAGAGCTCGTGCCATGCCCCGCATACCGGTGACGAAAACCTGCAAGCTCTACATCAACGGTGCATTCCTGCGCTCCGAGTCAGGGCGCTCACTCGCGATCGTCAACGCGGACGGCCAGGTCATTGCGCAGATCGCGCATGCCAGCCGCAAAGATCTGCGCGACGCTGCGGAGCATGCAGTTGCCGGCCAGGTGAAGTGGGCTGCGGCCACCGCGTACAACCGTGGACAGGTGATGTATCGCATCGCGGAGATCATGGAGTCACGCAGCAGCGAGCTCGTCGAAGCGATCCGGACGATCGAAGGATCCTCGGCGATTGCCGCGAAGCGCGAAGTCGAATCAAGCATCGACCGTGTGGTGTGTTTCGCCGGCTGGACTGACAAGATCCTGCAGGTGCTTGGCAATCAGAATCCCGTCGCCGGCCCCTACTACAACTTCACGGTTCCCGAGCCGACCGGCGTGGTCGTCGTGATCGCGCCCGATGCGCCATCGCTTCTCGCGTTGGTGACGCTCGTATGTGCGCCGGTGTGTGCCGGCAACGCGGTGATCGCCATTGCCAGCGATCGCAACCCGCTGCCGGCGGTGGCGCTCGGCGAGATCCTCGCCACGAGTGACGTTCCCGCGGGTGTCATCAACATTCTGACGGGCCAGCGTGCTGAACTCATCGCTCACGTCAGTACGCACAGGGAGATCAACGCGATTTCCGCAGCGGTTCGCGATCCCGGCGAGGCCAAGGCGCTGCAACTCGGCGTCGCCGAAAACCTCAAACGCGTCCGGCTCATCAGCGAGCCCAAGCCGGACTGGACCGACGATGATCAGTTTGCCGGACCGTGGTCGATCGAGCCGTTCCTGGAGATGAAGACCATCTGGCATCCCTGCGGAGCGTGAGGCGGGCAAAACTCAGGCTTCGCCAACGCGCAAAGCCACGCTCTTCGGAGACAGGCCGAGCTCGTCAAAGATCACGAGCTCATTCGCTTCTGCAACGAGATACGGCGCGGGAACGAGCAGCTCCGCGTCCCCCGCAATGACTTTGCCGCTCGCGTCACGAGCTGCGAAACGCCCAAGCGGATATCCATTGACGAACGCCTGGCCGCGGCCGATCGACGAAACATCGAGCCAGCTGTCCGAAGGACCTCCCCGCAGCGCGAAGGTACCGCGCGACCAGGTCGGCACATACTTCGCGGTCTTCGCGCCGTCGCCCCACGGCGCAGTCGGCGGAGTCCAGCGCGCGAAGCTCCACTTCGCCGTGCCACCCATCGGCTGCACTGCTTCAAACAGGCGCACCGTCTTCAGCAGCCGCGCAACATCCTTGTCATCAAGTTCATCATCCAGCACGAGTCGGATTTCACGCGTGCTCGGCGTGGACGGCTGATCGATGACGGCCGCCAGCCCTTCCGGACCGCCGTGGTTCCAGCGCGCCACCGTGGTGCCGTCGACGGTGATCGTGGCGCCAGTGAACGGGCCGCGTTCCTCGCCGTTGGCAGCGTCGCTCATATCGAGCACGAGCGGCTGCGGCTTCTTCTGCGTCACTTTCCACAGCAGCGTGATGCCGCCGTTGAGGTCGCTCTCGTGCTTTTCGTACAGGAACGCGCCGGTCTTGAAGGCGTTCGCCTTGATCCCGCGCTCAATCTTGGGCCCGACCTTGAGCAGCGCAACTTCCATCGGTGTGCCGAACAGCCCGGTGCGGCGTCCGATGTAATCTCCGATCGGGGGCCTGTCGTCTGCCTCAACCAGCGCCACCAGCGTGTGCTGTTTCGCAGTGAGTTTCAGTTCCAGCGGGAACGGCTCGGCGCCGCGGCCAAACGTGCCAAGTCGTTCGCCATCGAGCCACACCGTGGCGCGGTCAGCGAGGTGCGGCGCGTGCACCATTACCTTCGCCGCAGTCGCTCGCTTGAATGTCGCCCGGTACCAGCCGTATCCCTGTCGCGCCCCGGACGACGAAAAACTGATCGGCGCGCCGAGCGTCGCATAGCGCTGGCTTTCCCCGTCGATCATGTCGTGCTGCGGACTCGACAGCCATCCATGCACGGTCACCGTTGCCGCCTTCGCAGTCCCCGCCGCGCTCACGCGGTTTTTCGTGATTGGCTCGATAACACCGCTGCGCGTGATGCGCACCGCGCCGCGAAATCCGCGGGCCAGCGTGACTGCTCCATCTTCCCCGACCGATGCTGCGCCGATGATCAGCGCGTCATCCGTCACCAGCGCCGCATCCGCCTGCGCCTCATTGCACATGACGACGATGATGTCTCGCACCCGCTCGATCACCGGCTTGGCACCCGCGCCCGTGTTCGGCACGCGAATGGAGAGCGGCACCTTGTTGATCGACACTTCAACGTCAGTGTTCGCAGGCCCGACGAATGCGATGACGCGCTTGTCGACGAACGCGAATGGCGTCGCACTGGCGTAGTCGAGCACACCGTTGCCACCGAGTTCGACATCGGTGAGGTACCACGACACCGGCGCTGCACCGAGCGGCGCGGTCAACCGTCGGCCCTCGGGCAACATCAACGTGATCGTGTCGCTGGCCTTCATCTTGCCGCTGCGCATGCTGCGCATGACGAACGCTGCGCTGCCGCCGCTGCCGGTCACCGGAATGACGTCGGTGCGATCGGTTGTCTCCGGATCGGCGACGATCGACTGCGTCGTCCCGTCGACCTGCGCAAACACGTGGCCGAATGAACTCGCGAATTGCGCCACGCGCGACACTCCCGGGCGCAGCGCACCGGGTCGACCTGACGAATCGGATTCTCCAACGATGAATTGCGCCGCGCCTGCCAGCGTGAGCGCGAGCTGACGGATCGGATCGTCACTGATCACTGTTGCGAGCCGCGGCCACGTCGGTGTGAGCATGGCGAGCTGCCGCATCAGACTCAGCGCGTCGTCCTCGACCGTCAGCGTGTCAATCGCGGTCTCCACCATCGCGAAGGACTGATTGGCCGTCAGGATGGGAATCGCGAAGCCGACTTCGCGCGCGAATCGCACGAGCTCGCTGAGATACGCTTTCGCAGTTGATTCGACACCGCAGCGCCAGTCCGCCTCAATCTGGATCGCAATGATGGGGCCCGTTTCCATCGTCGGTCGCGCGGCGCGGACTGCCTTCGGCGCGACCGCTGTGGCTTGAAACGTCGCGACCTGTTCCGCGAGCCCGCGAAACCACCGCGTGACCCGGTCCATGAAGACGGGGTTCGCCTCGCGGAGGCGGATTGCAGGCAGGTCCGAGAGCCACGCCGGCAGGCCGCCTCCGTCGAAGCCCCGGCCTACCACGGGTCCGATTCTTAAAATGAGCCAGAGGCCGTGAGTCCCACACAGTTCCGCGAACCGCCGGACGTCGAGCACGCCCGTGAAGATCGTCTGCCCCGCTCGCGGTTCGTGCAGCGACCAAGGACACGCCGCGACAATCGTGTTGAATCCGGCCTGCCGCGCCGCGCGAAGATGCCGCGACCACTCCGCCGCTGCGGCCTCCGAGTTCTTCTGATCAGGCTGCCCCGCTGCGGGGACGAGCGAGTATTGAAGCTCTCTGGCGGACAGCCAGATTCGTCTACCCTGCACACTGAAGCTCTGGCCATCAAACGTCACGCTTGGCATAGGAGTGGGCGCATGGGTGAAAGGGTGGCTCGGTTTGTTTCGGCGGGTCGCTCCTGGGGGCGGGCCGCGTCGTCAGGGCAAGTGTGTCAGAAAGCGCCCATCTCTTCAAAAGGCGATCGTAAACGCGCGATCAACACGCGTCTAATTCTGCTCGTCCATCGCCCCAACGGCCGAACGGGGAGTCGGCAACCCCCGCAGGTGGCACCGGTACAGCCTCATCCAGCGAATGGCAGTCCAAACCTTGTCTCTCTTTCATAGCCGGCGTTTCGTCGTGGCAGGTCTTGTGACCCTCACGCCGCTCGCCGGCTGTGGTTCGCTCGCGACGGTCGATCGAGACACCAACGCGGCTCTGCACCGTAGCGCCGAGCACGTCGGCGATCTGGCGTCGCTGCCGCGCTACGACCCCGCTCGCTACACCGAAGGGCAGGCGTTTCCCAAAGCGACGCCCAACCTGGAGTCGCCGACGACGGTCAATCCGCCCCTCGAAGCTCTTGATGTCCAGTCCCGCTCTGCCGCCGGTTCGACGGCGGAAGAAGTCATTGCGCGTTTTAACGCGATGGTCGAAATCGGCGGCGACGCGCCGGTGCTGACATTCGAGAACGCGCTCGCCTACGCCCAGCAAAACGCGCCGGAGTATCTGACCGCCGAAGAGACCTACATCATCACCGCACTGCAGCTCCTGATCGAGGAACATCGCTGGGGACCGAATTTCTTCAACGAGACCAGCGCGTTCATCAGTGCGGACGCCGACAACACCGGCCGCTACAACACGGCGCTCAACCTGCTGAACGACTTCGGCGTGACGCAGCGCCTGCCGTACGGCGGGCAAGTTTCCGCCCGCGTGCTCGTCGAAGCCACAGAGCAGCTCGACGATGCATTCGACGGCGAATCGCAATCGGCGTCTATTCTTCTCGGCGCCAATATTCCGCTCCTCCGCGGCGCGGGGCTCACCGCGCGCGAGCCGCTCATCCAGTCGCGACGAAATCTTATTTATGCTGCGCGCGAGTTTCAGACATTCCGCCGATCGTTCTATGTAGATCTGGCGCGCAACTATCTTCAGCTCATCTTTCAGCAGCAGCAGATCGACAATGCCGAGCGCCAGGTGCGGAGCAGCCGCGAGGTCGAAGACTTGACCGTGGCGCTTGTGGACTCGGGGCGCACCGAGCCGTTTCAGGCAGATCTCGCCCGCCAGAACACCTTGTTCGCCATTGACCGCTTGGCGCAGCTGAAGGAGAACTACAGGCTCGCCGTCGACACGTTCAAGCTGCGGATCGGCATGGATACGACCGCTTCGATCACAATCGACCGCACGGCAATCGATCTCCCGATTCCCGCTGCCACGCTCGATGAGGCGGTACGGCTCGCGCTTGAGTTCCGTCTCGACTTGCAGACCGAGGCCGATCAGGTCGATGACTTCGAGCGCAAACTCAATGTTGCGAAAAATGACTTGCAAGGCGACTTGAATCTCGCACTGAACGCCGACATTCCAACCGACAGTGACAAGGTTCGCAGCGGCCTGCAGTTTCGTCCCCGCTCGACGGATTTTGTCGCCGGTGTCACGTACTCGATGCCGCTCGATCGCACGGCGGAAGAGTCGATTTACCGACAGTCGCAGATCCAGCTCGAGCGGCAGCGGCGCTCATATCGCACAACGCGGGACTCCGTAGCGATCCAGGCGCGGCAGGCAGTGCGGTCGATCGAAACCGCGCAGTTCTCGCTCGTGATCTCGGCCCGCAACGTCGAAGCGTCGGAGAATCGCGAGAACGCGATCGATGCGGCACCGGATCGGGCGACGGCTCGTGATCGCACGGAAGCCGTCAACAACCTGAATAGCGCCCAGGACAGTCTGCAGCAGGCGAAGCGCGATCTGCAAATCGCGATTCTTTCCTATCTTGAAACAACGGGTCAGCTTCGGGTGACCCCCGGGGGTAACCTCGCTTTGCCGCCGGGACTCGCGGGTGCTCCGAGCAATGCTCCGGCTGGTCCATAAAGCTTGGGGGCTGGATTCGCCCGACATTGGGAATGAAGATTTATGCATCGAATGACCCCGCACATCTTCCGCCGCATCGCCGCGTTGCCAACGACGATTTCTCTCGCCCTGCCGCTCAGCCTCAGCGCTGTCGCGTTGCCTTCGCTGCTGTTGCAAGCGTGCGACTCCGCGTCGGGCAACGCCATTTCCAGTGTCAGCGCCGACGTGCATCTGGTCGAGCGAGCCGATTTCGACATGGCGATTCCGGTCTCTGGCGAGCTCGCCGCGATGCGGCAGATTGAAGTGCGCAACCGCCTGGAGAGCCGGGCGGTGATCACCGAAATCGTGCCCGAGGGCAAGTCCGTCAAAAAGGGCGAGGTGCTGCTGCGGCTCGCTGAAGAGGAGATGCGGGACAGGATCAAGGACGCGAAAGACCAGGCGAACACTGCGGCGAGCAATCTCATCGCCGCGCAGCAGACGTTGTCGATCAGGGAAAACACGCGCGAGAGCGAACTCGACAAGGCCGACGTGGCGATCGAAATGGCGCAGCTCTCGCTCCTCGCGTGGGAGCACGGTGAAGTCGTAAGCATGCGCCAGACGCTCGAGCTCGGCGTCAAGACAGCGGACATGAATCTCACGCGTTTGAAAGACCGATTTGCGGAAAGCGCCAAGCTCGTGGAGGCAAAGTTCATCGCGAAGGATGAATTTGAACGCGACAAGATTGCAATGATTGAAGCGGAAGTCAAAGCATCGCAGGCCGCCCTCGATCTCAAGGTGTATCAGGAGTATCAGTTCAAGCAGGACGAGGCGCAGAAGCGATCCAATGTCGATCAGGCGATCGCGGAACGGAAGCGGACGGAGCAGCGCAACGATGCCGAAATCGTGAAGGCCAAGGCGGATGTCGAGAGCGCGCTCTTCAAGGTGGAAAGCGCGAACGATCGCCTCAAGCAGCTTGAACTGCAGGTCACATACTGCACAGTCGAAGCGCCGAACGACGGCCTTGTGGTCTACGCGACGAGCATCGACTCAGGTGGCGGCGGCCGCGGCGGTGGCGACGCCCAGGCGCCGCAGGTCGGCACCGAGCTCAGGCCGAATGAACTCGTCATCATTTTGCCCGACACGTCGCAGATGGTCGCGAACTTGAAGGTCAGCGAAGCACTCTCGGGACGCATCCGCCCCGGACAGAGTGTGACGGTCTACTCAGACGCGATGCCGAACGTGCCCGTGACGGGTTCGGTGCAGAGCGTCAGCGTGCTGGCCGCGAGCGGTGGCTGGCGCGATCCCAACCGACGTGACTACACGGTGCGCGTGGCGCTCGACGTTGATCCAGCGCTCGGCCTGAAGCCGTCCATGCGGTGCAAGGCCGAAATTCTCCTTGATCGCGTGAGCGACGCTGTTTCCGTTCCCGTGCAGGCGATCTTTCGACAGGGCCCGATCGCATACGTGTACGTGCAGGAGGGCGGCGGCTTCGGGCAGCATCTTGTGACGCTCGGCCGCTCAAGCGAGTTGCGCGTCGAAGTCCTCGACGGCATCAAGGAAGGCAATCGCGTTCTGCTGCGCGACCCGTTGCCGGAGGAGATCGTCGCCAAGCTCGACTTCGAAGCGCTGACCCAGCAGCTGGCGCCAGCGCGCGAGACGAAGGCCAAACCAGACCAGCCGCCCGCCGAAGCTATCACCGCGCTCGATGCGCCGCCGGAGGATCTGGCGGCCATGCCGGAGCGAGGTCCGCCGCGCGGCGAGGACGGAAAGGGAGCGGGCAAGGAAGCGGGCGATGGACCGCGGGACAGCAAGAATCGACCAGAGCGCAACGGCGGGCGGAATCGACCCGACGGGGGAGCGCGGCCGAACACTCCGCCAGCAGGCTGATCAGAACGGCAGCAGCCACGGCACAAGCAGCCCGCTCACAACCAGGACAACCAGGACAACCAGGACGATCAGGACGATCAGGACGATCAGGACGATCAGGACGATCAGGGCCAACGGGCCACCAATCCGCACGAAGTCGCCGAATGGGTAATTGCCGGGCGTGACGACCAGCGCATTCACCGGCGACGAGATCGGCGTGACGAACGCCGTCGACGCTGCGAGCGCGACGATCATTGCAAACGGATAGGGCGACACGCCCAGCTCCTTCGCGATGGCGAGCCCGACAGGCGCCATGAGCACAGCAGTTGCCGTGTTCGTGATCGCCATCAATCCATCGGCGGCCATCTCGATCCCGCCGGTTCGCTGCAGCGCGAGCGCGAAAGGCAGCATTCCGACAGTCAAGAGGACCACCAGCAGCGTGTCGCCGATCTTCAGTTCCTCATCGAGCAGTCCGCTCTCGTGAGCGGTGCGCCCGCGCCGAAGGCCAAATGACCGTCAGCCCGGTGCGCGTGCGGAACGCCGAGTCGATGATGGTCCTTCCGACGAGGTCCGACTCCGCCGGCACGATGACCTCGGCCATGCCGGCTTTGATTGCGGTCTCGGAGCAGGCGCGCGTACTCTTCCTGCGACCTCATCGTGTCGTCGAGCCCACGTGCTTGTACGGCTTCGACTCGAAGACGAACGGTGCGAACTGCCGGGAAGGCGCTGACGCGATGTCGCGGAGCGTGATGCCAGCAACCTCCTGGCCGAGGAGCCGACCGTCGGGACCGACGCCGATCAGCACCTTGCCATTTTCGCCGTTCAGGAACGCGCAGAGCGTCTCGCCGGCGAGGGTGTCGGTGGAGCGCGAGGTCGTCACCGAGAGCCCCCATGAGCAGGGCGAAAGAGGCCTCCTCCGAAGTAGCGAGTCCTACCGAGCAGGATCGGGCCGAGAACGCTCTGCCCGAACGTCAGTCGCACGTCTCCCGTGAGCCCGATCCCTGGCATACCCCGAACGTTGCATGACTCGACTTTCGGCTCCGGCAGCCGGAGCCGACGACACTCCGCGCGCGCATCGGCGGCTAGCGCCTCTGCGGCACCTACTCCCGTTGCGTGTCGCGTGACGACGTAGGCCGTTATGCTCTCCCAGACCAGCGAGCACCCGAGGATCGCGTCATCTCCGCCATCTCCAGTGCGCCTCGGCGAGAGCGTCAGCCGCCCAGCGTGGCCAGCTCGCAGCTCACGGAGGCCCTGGAGCGCGACATCGAGTGTGCGGAGGCTCTTGCGCTCCTGGTCCGTCGGTGAGCGACGCTCGACCACGTGTGGCGCGAGGACGAGCAGGAGCCGCGATTGGGGCTCGAACGCGAATGCAAGATGCGAGGACTGGATGCGCCGGAGCGGAGCGCCATCCTGTTCGTGGCCGCTGAAGAATGGCACGCGTTGCTCGCGCTCGCCGATGACGGCCTGAACCCTCGCCATGACCGCACGGCGGAGCGAGCGCGCGACGTCGAGCGGCTCTGGCTTCCCATTGAGCCCATCGACAATGGTAAAGGCGTGCATGCCTGGAACGATGTCTGCCGCTGGGGCCATGAGGCCGAGCCCAAGGAAGCGGCCATCACCGATCATCAGCGGGCCCTCTACCTGCGCGCCGAACGCGATCTCGACGTGCCACAGCCGCTCCTTCTCGAACCGGGTCCCGTCGGCGAACGGCTCGACACGCGCTCCTGCGGCATCGAACGGCTCCCGCTGCACGCGAATGGTGTCGACAGGAGCGCTCACGCCCGCGTGGCGAAGCGCCTGGATGACCGCACCACTCGCGCCCGCGACCTCGACCACGCGCTCCAATCCGCGCTTAGCCTCTGCGGCTCGTCGAGTCGGCTCGATGCGGCGGCGCTTCGCGTCCTCGGGCAGGGCGACTGGAGTGACTGAGCGGAACACGCGCGCGCTGGCTCCGACGCCATAATGGCGGAGCATGTCGTCGTCGGCAGTGGCCGACAGCAGCACGTCCTTCACCTCTCCCGTCTCCGAATCGAACAGCTCTACGCCGGAGAGCGCCCAGCGAACGTCATCGCTGCGGAGCGGGCACGCCGCGGGGATCTCGACGACGAGCCGCCGCCGCTACCGGGCCACACGCTTTCGGCACGAGGCCGGTCGGCGGGTGTTCGTTCAGCCACCGAAGCCGAGCTATCGGCAACTCGCGTACGAGAGTCCTCCTGCGCGCCACGTTTTCGAGCTTCGGTCCACGACGGACTCCGAGCGTCGTGTGGCATGGCCGCTCACGGGTGCGTCGTCGCTTGTCGTTGCAGCGCGCGAAGCAGCTCGCGAGCGGCTGAGTGCGGCGATGCCGACTCGTCTTGTGCAGGACGATCTCTATCTGGGGAACCAGGCTCGCGAGCGGGTTCAGCTCCTCGTCGTTGTCGTTCTTCCCAGTTGACTTGAAGATCGGCTCAAGCCGGTTTGCCTGCGAGCCGACCGTGTCGATCATCGCGACGCGCGTGCCATCGGCGAGGGTGTCGATGTGGCGTTGCTCAGATTGGCGGCGCCTCCGCGACTCATGAGTCGCGGCCCCATTGAAGCCCATTTGGTCACGCCGGGGTTGTGGGCGTGGCTGGTCGCCTCCGCGACTCATGAGTCGCGGCCCCATTGAAGCTTCAGATCGGCGTTGCGCAGATCGGCGTTGCGCAGGCCTCCGCGACTCATGAGTCGCGGCCCCATTGAAGCCAGTTCTGCCCCGGTCGGGGCGTCGAGGTCGGTCAGCGCCTCCGCGACTCATGAGTCGCGGCCCCATTGAAGCAGCAGCGTCGACGCGAGCACACCTGCAGCGCTGGCGCCTCCGCGACTCATGAGTCGCGGCCCCATTGAAGCGCGATCGTGACCGCATACGCCTTCGCCTCGTCGGCCTCCGCGACTCATGAGTCGCGGCCCCATTGAAGCGACTGCCGGCAGAACGAGTAGACGGTGTCGGTCGGCCTCCGCGACTCATGAGTCGCGGCCCCATTGAAGCGCGTGGTCGGCAGATGGCTTCCCTGACGCGAGAAGCCTCCGCGACTCATGAGTCGCGGCCCCATTGAAGCAGGCGCTGGGTAGCCCCCCCAAAATCAAAGTAGCGCCTCCGCGACTCATGAGTCGCGGCCCCATTGAAGCAGCTTTGTCGCGATCTCGTCGGCGGTCATGAGGTCGCCTCCGCGACTCATGAGTCGCGGCCCCATTGAAGCGGCGACACGGCCGGGCTCGTGGCGAACGTGTTCCAGCCTCCGCGACTCATGAGTCGCGGCCCCATTGAAGCCGGGCCGGCCGGACCCTGCGCGCCCGATGCTCCCGTCGCCTCCGCGACTCATGAGTCGCGGCCCCATTGAAGCTGCGTCGAGTGCTACCGGTAGCACTTTGCGCGAAGCCTCCGCGACTCATGAGTCGCGGCCCCATTGAAGCTCGATCACGGTGGTCGCGGTCGCGCCCGCGGCGCCGGCCTCCGCGACTCATGAGTCGCGGCCCCATTGAAGCTGGTATGGACTGAGCAGCGCCGCGGGATTGCAGACGCCTCCGCGACTCATGAGTCGCGGCCCCATTGAAGCCTGACCGAGGAGGTCTGGCAGGTCACGCAGCAGTGCCTCCGCGACTCATGAGTCGCGGCCCCATTGAAGCCATTCACCCGACGGTCGGTCGCGTGCTGCATGTCTGCCTCCGCGACTCATGAGTCGCGGCCCCATTGAAGCTTATCCGTGCCGAACGTCTGGTTGACGTCGGATGCGCCTCCGCGACTCATGAGTCGCGGCCCCATTGAAGCGGTGCCTTCGCCGCCCTCGCCGTCGCCGGGAATGCCGCCTCCGCGACTCATGAGTCGCGGCCCCATTGAAGCGTGTTCGCGACGGGAGCGGGAGCGCAGGCGGGCTGGCCTCCGCGACTCATGAGTCGCGGCCCCATTGAAGCCCATCCACGCCCTGAACCTACGCCGCGCTCAGTCGCCTCCGCGACTCATGAGTCGCGGCCCCATTGAAGCCGCATCTGCATGGACACTCGACTCGCGCGCACGGCCTCCGCGACTCATGAGTCGCGGCCCCATTGAAGCGTGAGTTTGCGGCCCAAGGAGACGAAGAACCGCGCCTCCGCGACTCATGAGTCGCGGCCCCATTGAAGCCAGCTGCAGTCGCCGCCGATCGTCGAGTGTCCCGGCGCCTCCGCGACTCATGAGTCGCGGCCCCATTGAAGCGGAGGCCAGAGTCCGAGTCAGTGCGCTCGGCCGCGCCTCCGCGACTCATGAGTCGCGGCCCCATTGAAGCATGCGCTCGCCGCGCCACTCGGGATGCAGCGTCCGCCTCCGCGACTCATGAGTCGCGGCCCCATTGAAGCCGGAGCTTCTCAGCGGCGTCGCAGGCGAGAGCCCCGCCTCCGCGACTCATGAGTCGCGGCCCCATTGAAGCGTGTTCGCGACGGGAGCGGCTGCGCAGCGCACCGGCGCCTCCGCGACTCATGAGTCGCGGCCCCATTGAAGCAGCGCAGCGCCGTGCGAGCCCGACGAGGATCCGATCGCCTCCGCGACTCATGAGTCGCGGCCCCATTGAAGCACGTCGGATGCTGCGATGTTCACCCACTTCACGTCGCCTCCGCGACTCATGAGTCGCGGCCCCATTGAAGCCACGCCGGGCGGTCGCATCCGTGCGCTGCGCATTGGCCTCCGCGACTCATGAGTCGCGGCCCCATTGAAGTCTCACGCGCTTCGATGCAGTACGCCACTGTTGCATCGCCTCCGCGACTCATGAGTCGCGGCCCTGACCTGCTCCCCAAAATCTGAGCCAGTTCCTATGAGAGTCCCGATGAGCCCCGGCCGGGCTTCGGAGACTCTCGATGAAACGGACACGACACTCACCTGAGCGAATCATCAACAAGCTGCGCGAG
>Ga0163150_10001938_pt1 | contig 33473 bp, 24 predicted proteins | sample OliLakLV19P2IB_FD_148628 | JGI IMG/M metagenome (GOLD analysis project Ga0163150, IMG submission 148628) | Freshwater microbial mat bacterial communities from Lake Vanda, McMurdo Dry Valleys, Antarctica - Oligotrophic Lake LV.19.P2.IB | ecosystem: Environmental > Aquatic > Freshwater > Lake >...
AAAATTATAATGCCCCGAAGCTCTGGGCGTCGGGGCTAAATTTTTTGTTCATCATAGTTTTGGTCAATACCCCGCAGCTTGTTGCGGCTGCCCTGCAGTATTCCCTCCCCCTCATGGGTGGGGCTGTGGAGGGGTAATGAAAGCCTGCAGTTGATACCTCACAGCTCTACTGCGGGGTAGTTCATTTTTGCTTGTGAAATGTTTTTACCCTAGGCTTTATCTTTTCCTTTGAGCTTGAGGCTAATGGGTGTGCCCCAAAAATCCAGTTCGCGGATAAGGCCATTTTCTATGAATTTGCGGAATTGGCTGGAAATAGCTGCGGGATGGTTGACCAGCAGTTGAAACATTGGAGGGTTGGTAGCAAGTTGTTTTAAGCCGGTAACTTTTGGCATTTTTTGGTCACGTAACAGCTTGGGTGGATTTTCCTTCATTTTTTTATGGAGGAATGAATTTAGTTCTTCCTGGCTAATAGTTTTATGGCGGCGCAAGTGGATAGGGGCGAGAGCGTCTATTGCTTCTTGTATCCCTTCGCCGGTTTTTCCGGAAACAAAATATACCGGGGACATCCATAAAAAAGGGAAATGATGGCTTATATAATCCTGGAGTTTTTGGTATTTTCCGTCTTCAGTTTTTTTAATAATCCGCCCTGTCTCGCCGCGTTTGACTCCGCCATGGTTCGCCCGGGAGTATAGATCTATTTTGTTGGCAAGGATAATAACGCCTTTGCCCTGGGAGTGGATTTCCTGGGCAACGCGCTGGTCCTGTTTGGTGGCTTCTTCGTTTGCGTCTATGACAAAAAAACAGACATCACTGCGGCGAATGGCTTTAAAAGTTTGGAAGCCCCCAAAAATATCGGGTTGTTCCTGGTTGTAGGTTTTTTTCTTGAGCCCCGCAGTATCTATAAAAGTAAACTCCTGCTCGCCAATTTTTATTTGGCTGTCTATAGCCGTGCGGGTCGTGCCGGGAATAGACGATACAACCACGCGGTCTTCTTTTATTATTGAATTGAAGATACTGGATTTTCCGACATTTGGTTTTCCCACTATAGAAACCGCAATGTTATTTTCCGCCAGCTCTGGTTCGGGAGATTCAGGCAGGGCGGTTTTCTTTACAATATCCGCAATGGCGTCAAGCATATCGCCAATCCCGCGCCCATTTATGGAAGAAATAGGGTATTGGGGTTTAATGCCCAGTGAAAGGAATTCTGCGGATTTCTCTTCCCAGGTTAAGGGTGAATCAAGTTTATTGACCGCTAAAATAACCGGTTTGGTAAAACGGCGGAATTTTTTTATGACCGCTTGCTCTACCGCGTTTCGTCCAGCCTTGCCGTCTACCACCATAAGCAATATATCGGCTTGGGCTATGGCAATATCTAATTGTTTTAAGACATTTTCTTCCAGGTCATTTTTTGCAATGGAACTAATTCCTGCGGTGTCCACCATGGTAAATTCCGCCTCATTCCATTGTACGTCTACATACTGCCTGTCGCGGGTAGTGCCAGATACATCCGAAGTCACGGCTAAAGGCTTACCCGCTATTTTATTGAGCAAAGTGGATTTGCCAACATTCGGCTGGCCAACAATAGCGACAAGTGGGAGGAGATGTTTCATTGGTGAGAATTAAAATTGAATGATTAAAAGATTTAAAATTTAAAGATTTAGAGATAAAATTAACTAATCTACAAATAAGCAATTCAAATAACTAGCCTGCCTACCGGCAGGCAGGTGACAGCTAACGCTATAAAATAATTGTTTGGTTAGTGGTCATGTTTTACTTTATGGTAAGTACACTTTTATATATGAGGGCAATAGAATAGCCGCATTAGTTGTCATTCGTTTTGCAATAACAGCTTTTATTTGTTAATTCCCATCTCCCCCCAATATTACCACAATATCTACTTTTGATTTGTCTACCTTAATTCCCGGTGGCGGGAGGTTGACTTCAGTGGCTCCTAAAGTGTTTTTAATAAATTCCACTGTGGCGGGTTTTGGGTTAACTTGGTAAACAATAGTTTGAGGCAGATTGGTTTTGCCGAAGGCAACTTCCCACACCGTCAGCCCGGCGCTTTTAAGTTTTTTGTCCGCTTCCTGGTAATCTTGGGTACCCGAGGTGCGGCTGGAAGCCATCCAAACTATGCTTTTTTCGGCATAGAGTTTGCCGACGGTGAAACTGTTTTTAAAAAAGTTTTTTACATCCCCGTCGGTTTTGCCCGGGCAGTGGGTGAGTACATAGGCACCGTTGCCTTCCAGTATTTCCGGGCAAACTAAACCAGTGGAAGGGTCGAGGCTGAGCGATAGAAATTTTTGGATATTGTGGTCTTTTACTATAGAGTACATCCTAAAAATCTCCCCGGGACTAATATTGGTATGGAAGTGGTCGGCAAAAATTCCCAACAGGCTGTTTATTTTTCCCGCGTCGCTAACTAAATTCAGGCTCAGAACATTACTTTTAAAACTTTCAATAATTTTTTGTTGGCGCTGGCTTCGGGCAAAATCGCTGCCCTCGGGTCCGGCGGCATGGCGAGAACGGGAAAATTGCAAAGCGCGGGTACCGTTCATATGTTCCGGACCGGCGGTAAAGGTGATAGGCGGGAGGTATCCAATGCCACTGTCGGGGTAGGTGTAATCGGTAAATGTCCGGTCTATGGTAACGTCTACTCCTCCCACTTTGTTAATCGCTTGCTCAAAACCGGCAAAGTCCAATACTGCAAAGTAGGGGATAGTAAGACCGGAAATTTTTTCTACCGCTGAACGGGACCATTGTCCGGCCTCATCCCAGCTTTTATTTTTTTTGAAGCCATAAGCAAATGCGGAGTTTATTTTTTGCTGGCCATATCCGTCGGGCAGAGCGGCCAGAAAGTCTCTGGGGATAGCGGTTAGGGTAATCTCACCAATGTCAGGACGAATTTGAGCCAAAATAATTGTGTCACTTAAGTATGGTCCGTCATGTCCTTCTCCTCCAATGCCAAGCAGTAAGACGTTGACCTGACCCAAATCTTCTCCTTTGAGTAGATGTGTGCCGCTGGAGCCGAGGAATACATCTCTTAGCTTGTCAAAAAAGCTGGTTTTAGTGCCAACAAAAATTTTATTGGAAAGGTTTACCGCCCGCACGGCGGCCAGACCCCCAAGGGAGAGCGTAATGACAACAATAATAACAATCACCGCGCGCAATATTCGGCGGGGTTTTTTCGTTTTTGCCGTGCCTAGTAAATCCACGCTCTTAAACGGCTTATTGCCAACAGTAATTTTTGGAGCGAGCATTCCTCTTTTCGGATTTTTATTTATAGAATCAAATTTATTCATATTTTTTGTAACACAATGTTAGTAGTATACCGTAAAATGGGGGTTTAGTTAAGGCTGGCTGAAATTAGGAAGTATTAATTAGTAAGTAAGAGAGTGGGTAGTAGCCAAAAAAAGCATCAATTATAGAATACTTGTTTCGTTACATTCCGCATCTCTACTTATTACTTCCTATGCGTTACAGCTCTGCTTGCAAGCCGCTCTTAGGAATGCTATAGTTGAAAAAGTTTTGTAGGAATTTTATTTTCAAATTCAAAACCGTGGCGTGTCTGGTTGGTATACATAACAGCGACTTATATTTTTTGGGCGGTTAGCTCAGCGGTAGAGCGCTGCATTCACATTGCAGATGCCACAGGTTCAAATCCTGTACCGCCCACCACACTTCGCAATCTTTGTGTGGCGGAGCCACAGGAAGATTGCGAAGTGTCACCCGAAGCTTTAGCGAAGGGTGGCGGTATATTTTACAGCTCTCCCAGCTAAAGGCGAAGGGTTGTAGCCCCTAATTCCACTATTTTTTCACCAAAAGAAGACTGCAAAGTACCCGCCCCCTTTACAAACTTCCCATTATTCGTACAATTAGGATATATCTTTAAAATGTCAGGTTATGGAAGCCGAAGAAAATAAAAATCAACCTTCTACAAACCCTGCTCCCACAGGACAATCTGTTTCTGCTTTTGTATGGGATCTGGTGAAAATTTTAATCATTGCTCTTGTTATTATTGTCCCGTTCCGGATGTTTATTGCCGAACCGTTCGTAGTTTCCGGCAATTCCATGGTGCCAAATTTCCATCATAAGGATTACCTTATTGTAGACAGGTTGTCGTACCGCGCTCATTTACCCGTACGGGGAGACGTGGTGGTCATAAAATATCCCAAAGATCCCTCCCAATTCTTTATTAAGAGGATTATTGGCCTTCCGGGGGAAAAAATTGGATTCCGTCAGGGTCACGTGACCATTACCAACAGCCAGAACCCCGAGGCTATAATCCTTGACGAAAGTTATCTCCCCAGCCAAGTGGAAACATTCGGGGGGGCAGTCCCCACCACCCTGGGAAGCGGTGAGTATTTTGTTCTTGGTGACAACCGTATGGCCAGTTCAGATTCCCGAGTCTGGGGCATTTTACCCAACAGCGATATTGTAGGCAGAGTCTGGCTAAGAGTGTTTCCGGTGAGCGGATTTCAAACATTTACGACACCAACCTATTAACAATAGTTATTTGTTACAATTATGGGCCGACCAAAAAAAAATAAGGCATCTTCATCAGCCTATATCCCAAAAAAAATCCAAAGTCTGGAAGGAGCTTTTGATATTTTAAGCGACACCCAGCCCTTATGGAATGCCTTAACCCGCCGTCTCAATAAAGTGTCCCGCGTTTATGGTTTTAGCCGGGTGGAAACCCCTGTGGTGGAAGACCGTTATTTATACGAAAGTTTTTACCGGCAACAACCTCATATATTGGAAAGTCTCTTATGCTATGAAGGGGGAGGCAAAGCCATTGCTATCCGTCCCGCCATACTGCCTTCGGTTTTGCGCTCGTATTACCAGCATAAGGTTTTTGACAAGTCTACTGCCAGCAAGTGGTGCTATACCGGCATGGTGGCCAAAATGGAAGACGGTGGCCTGCGGACGGATTACGAGTTTGGTTTTGAAATTTTTGGCCAGTTCACTCACTTAAGTGAGGCTCAGGTTATTGGCGCAGTATGGGATTTTTTGACCTCTTTGGGCCTTGGAGATTTGATGATAGAAATAAATAATATCGGTTCGGAAGAATCTCAGGAAGTCTACGAAAATACTTTGCAGGATTTTTTAGCCGGCAAAAAATACCAGCTTTGCGATGACTGTAACGAGCATTTGTCGGGACGGATTTTAAACGTTTTCCGCTGTAATAATCTGGACTGCCAGGCCTTGCTGGCTGAGGCTCCGGCTATACTGGATTTTTTAGACCAGGAATCCCACAAGCATTTTACCAGCGTGCTCGAAGCGTTAGACGAGTTAGGCATCCCGTACCAGTTAAATCCCTTATACGCCGGTCCCCAGGGAGTGAGTAAAACCAATGTCGTTTTAAAATATAAATACAAAGGTGAAACTAAAGTTATTGGTGAAGGCGGGTATCACGACGGGCTTATCCAAAATTTGTGCGGCAAGGCATATCCGTGCTTTGGTTTTAGCGGCAGTTTGAACCGCATGCATGAGTTTTTGGAGCAGCATAAGGTAACGGTGGAAAAAGAATATAAAAATGACGTATTCCTGGTTCCACTTGGTGAGTTGGCTTCCAAGAAAAGTTTGCGTTTGTTCCGCGACCTGACCAGACAGCAAATTTCCGTGCATGACCATTTTGGCGACGGCGGGGTAAAGAACCAGCTTAAGCTTGCCGAGACTTATAAAGCCCCTATTGCCTTAATTATTGGGCAAAAGGAGGCCATGGATGAACGCGTCATCCTGCGGGACGTAAAGTCCGGCATGCAAGAAATAATTTCATACGATAAAATAGTCGAAGAAGTAAAGAAGAGATTAGGAAAATAAATGTAAAGAGTTTATAAAGTTATCAAGTCCATCAAGCAGACTGCAGTAACTTTATAAACTTGTAACTTTTAACCTTATGAACTTATTTTTATGGACGATTGTGTATTTTGTAATATTGTAAACAAGACTATTGAATCTGTCATCCTGTTTGAGGACGGCAATCTTATTGTAATTAAAGACATTTTACCTAAAGCTCCGGTACATTTGTTGGTAATTCCAAAACTTCACGTGGAATCTATTAACCACATACAAGATGGCCAAAACACATTGCTCGGCAGTATGATTATGACCGCGAAAAACATGGCGGAGAAATTTGGTATCGGGGATACCGGTTATAGACTGGTTTTTAATGTCGGGCGTGATGGCGGTCAGGTTATTCCCCATTTGCATTTGCATGTTTTAGGCGGGAAGAATATGGGAGAGTAGAGGGGTGACAGTCAGTCTACCGCCTACTTCCTACTAGCTATTGCCTTTTACTCTTGTTTGACGAACCCCCCTAAAATATATTATAGTAAAGCTAATGCCGAGACGCTCTTAAGCGCGTATTACCTGAGCTCATATCGGGTTAAGGCATCTCCTAACTATATTTTAAGAAAGAGGTGATATCAATTGGTAGAAGTCAAACGTAAAGACAATGAATCGTTCGAAAGCCTCCTCCGCCGCTTTAACCGGAAAATTCAACAAAGTGGAGTTTTGGTGCGTGCCCGCAGAATTCGTTTTTTTGAACCTCCAAAAAGTCGTAATTTGCAGAAAGTAGCCGCCCGAAGACGCTCGGTTATTAAAGCTGAAAAAGAAGAATTGAAGAAAATGGGAAAGATGGTCCTGACAAAACGTTACGGAAGAAGATAGTCTTTAAAATTTCAAATAATAAATATCAAATTTCAAATGATCTATTTTATAACCATAGTCGGGTCATTTGAAATTTGTAATTTGAAATTTGTAATTTCATGCCAATGATTTCTTTGCAACAAATAGAAACAGACTTGGTTACCGCCATGAAAGCAAAAGACCAGATCGCAGTAGACACTTTGCGGGGTTTTAAGGTGCGCATCCAAAACCAGAAAATCGCTTCCGGCTCTGCCGGTAAAGATTTATCCGAAGAGGATATGATTGTCCTTTTAAAATCTGAAATCAAACGCCGCAAGGAGGCCGCAGAAGCTTTTCGGGCAGGGAGCCGGGCAGAAATGGCAGAAAAGGAACTTGCTGAAGCTGGGATTTTGGAAAAATATCTTCCTCCTCAAATGTCTGAACAGGAACTGGGAAGTATTATAGACGCCGCTATTGCAGAGAATTCTGCGACCGCAGCTGATTTTGGCAAACTTATGGGGAAATTAAAATCTCAGGTTGGCCAACAAGCAGACGGCGCGTTGCTTGCAAAAATTTTGAAAGAAAAACTAAAGTAATACATCGAATCTGCCAATGGCTCCGAGTTTTTGCATGACTAGGCCTTCGCAGGTTCGCCTGTCCGCCATTCCATTGGTTAGTATTTATGAGAAACTTAATTAAGCAGTATTATCATATATTTACGATTTACCCACGTAGGCGATGGCAGGCGGGGTCCATTCGTTGATTCGATATATTTATGCCTAAAGAACATTACATAGTTGGTTTAGATATTGGCACGCAAAATATCCGGGTTATTCAGGCTAAGTTTCAGGCTGAGTCTGGAAATTTTAGTGTAATTGGAGCCAGTGAGGTTCCCGCCGCTGGGATTCGTCGCGGAGTAATTGTAGACATTGAAGAGGCCGTATCTTCCATTTCTCAGGCACTTGAGAAAGTTGAGCGCATGACGGGGGTGCCGGTATCTTCGGCTAACGTTTCGGTGGGCGGCAACCATATTGCTTCGGTTTCTTCTCATGGTGTTATTGCGGTTTCCCGCGCCGACGGTGAAATTAGTGAAAACGATATTGTTAGGGTTATAGACGCCAGTCAGGCTATTTCCATCCCTCAAAACAGGGAAGTGCTTCATGTTTTTCCAAAAACGTTTACTCTGGACGGACAGGTGGGTATTAAAGACCCTCTTGGTATGACCGGCATTCGTTTGGAAGTGGACACTATTATTGTCCAGGCAGGACTGCCTTTTATTCGTAATCTGACCCGGGCAATTATGCAGGCGGGTTTGGAAATAGAAGATTTGGTTTTGTCCGGGTGCGCCGCGGCTGAAAGTGTCTTAAATAAACGCCAGAAAGATTTAGGTGTCGCTTTGGTAGATTTGGGCGCTGGTACTACCAGTATTGCCGTATACGAAGAAGGGGACTTGCTACACACGGCCGTTTTGCCCTTAGGCAGTATGCATATTACCAACGACATTGCTATTGGGCTACGCTGTAGTATTGAGACTGCGGAAAAAGTTAAATTGGCTTATGGCCACTCCGACCCCAAAGCGGTTTCTAAAGAAGAGGAAATAGATTTGTCTAAACTTGACCCTTCCGAACCGGATATTACCTTGCGCAGTTATGTTGTGGAAATTATAGAGGCGCGTTTGGAAGAAATTTTTGATTACGTAAATAAAGAATTTAAAAAAATTAACCGTGACGGTAAACTGCCGGCGGGGATAGTGCTGACCGGGGGCGGTAGTAAACTGCCCGGAGTTGTAGAGTTTGCTAAAAAACATTTACGCTTGCCGGTATCTCAGGGTATTCCGCAAAATGTAAGTACTATTATAGACCGGGTGGAAGACCCAAGTTTTGCCACGGTAGCCGGCCTCGTCCTGTGGGGCGGCAAGTTTAGTACGGGACTTTCTAAGAGCCAGTTTTCGGGAGTGGTAAAAAATATTATGGATAATCCCAACTTGACTAAGGTTAGAAAATGGCTAAAATCGTTTTTGCCATAACTTGCGATTTATATTATGGGGTGCCATCCCGAATGCATCTGAGGGATCCCTTTTAGTTTTATCATCATAGTTTTGGTCAATACCCCGCAGCCTGCTGCAGCTGCCCTGCAGTATTCCCTCCCCTTGATGGGGAGGGTTAGGGAGGGGTGATGGAAGTTTGCAGTTGATACCTCTCAGCTTGCTGCGGGGTGGTTCATTTTCCCATGATTTTAAATTCCGAAACATTACTCCGAGCCTGCCTACCGCAGGCAGGTGCATCTGAGGAGTCCCTCACCTTTTAGGACTCCTTGTGTTTAAGGGATTTCTCTCTCGGATGCACTCGTTCGGAATGGATAATGCATGAGTTTCGTAATTCAAGGTTATGGGAATGTCCAATATCCGCAATATCTATAATATCCCCTAATTCCTTCAAACAATCTCTTCAAAATCTTAAACTTTGCCATGAATTTAGGGTTTTTTTTGTTTTTTTTTGTTTTTATGCTTTAATATAGAGGTAGGCTGGTATTGAAATTTAAAATAAAAGAAACAAAACATGGGAGATTTAAATTCTGGGCTCCAAATAGAAGGCTTTCAAGAAACCTCTGAAGCAGGAAGACAAGAACTAGAGCGCGTACGCGCTATGCTTTTGCGTCCGGATACTAGGTTCCGCCTTGAGACTGACTCCAATTATGACCCCGAACAGGACAAGCGAATGGATCCGAGCAGTAATGAGTACTTACCTTTTGATAAAGTTTTGGAAAACGATTGGAGAGAGTTTGTAAAAGACCGAATAGCTAAGGAAAAAACAGAAGCAGATTTAGAAAGAGATTGGCTGAGTCCATTGTCTGAATCCGATATCAATGCTATTTTTCAAGCATGGATAGATAAAGCCAAAGACCCTCAATACCGGGCTGACTTAGAAAATTACAAACAAACTTATTTACAAGCAGTCCGTGATTATACTCAACAACATCAGCAAGAATCTTCAGTTCAGGATAGAAAACCTATTGCCGAACCTTTGACAGATCTTGAATATAGAAAGATCCCTGCTATTAGTTTATTTGCTCTGGAAATTGGAATAGATTTAATAAACCGAGTGACTAGGCGGCCTAGGCGTATAAACAATTTAGATGATTATGTGCAAAAGACCAGGTTGTTGTATGAACAACAAGGCTTGCCTTTTTCAGAAGACGGGCGTACTAAGGAAGACGCCTTAAGGTCTTTGAGTAAAAGAGAAGTTGAGGATTGGTTTGAAAAGAAGTTTGAAGAAATAGTACAAGACGTGGTGGGTAGAGGTCTAAGAGGAGACAATCATGCCATAGAGCAGGCCGAGCGGCGTTTTAAAGAGTTGGGATATAGCGACCTTTATTATTCTCTTTTTCCAGAAACTGCTCCAGCCTCATCTTTAACAGAGAAAACTGAATTTCCTGAAGATATAGAACCGCCAGACTCTGTAGTAGAGCGTTATCAAGTTTTTATCCCGCCACAAAAAAGCCTAAAACCTCCAATTATTTCTCATGACAAATATCAGCCTCAAGAGATCCTCCCATCTTTTATGCGATTAGTAGTGCCAGAACATGTTGCTAGTCAGTTTGCGGTTGTAAGAGTAGATTCCAGGGAAGCACCCGAAGGTCTGGAAGACAGGGTTCAGAATTATGAATCTTATTTTAACGTACGTCAGGGACGCCTTAATTTTACATATGAAACTAAGGTAAACGACCACGGGACAATGGTTACAAAAACAGAACGTCATTACATTAATCTTTCCACCGAAGCCATTGCGAGTATTGGGACAGATAAAGAATTAATAGACCAAGTGCTTGTAAATTTAATAAAATTAAATAGGGGTGCCAACCAATCGGTAATTGCTTATAACATCCATAACGAGAGAATAATTCTTGGTTTAGGTGACGAAAAACACCCTACTGAAGTGCTTAGTTTGACGCCAGACGAGCTGAGAAAACAAGTACCGGAAGCAGTCGGATTTATTAAGACATACTTAACTACATTAAAAGTAGCTGATAGAAAATTGGATTTCCAAACTGAAAGAATCCCTATGTGGGATTTTGAGAAACTTTTAAGGGCCACATGGGGTGAAAATTCCAATAGACAAGAGGTTACGTTGCAGCAAAAAGTCTGGGACGAGGCTTTTAGGCGTGCGTGGGAAACCGCTATTGGTCCGGAGAAGCTGGCAGAATTGCGGAGTGGGGGAGGAGTAAAACAACCTCAGAAACCGCTTACTGGAGCTGTGGAAGTCTTGCCCGTGCAAGAATCTCGTCAAAGAGAAAAAAATATTTTACAAAATCACACTGCTATATTTGATGACAGCAGGCGTACGCTCACAGGGGTATTTAACATTGAACTGAAAGGCAATAGCGAGAAACGGTTTGTGGTTGTAAACTTGCCTCCGTTGGCTTATGGTAATATTGCCGAGCAGAAGGAGTCTTTACAGCAAGCTTTGGCCCAGCTGATGGAATTAAATGATTACAAAAAAAATCCTCGTATGCGGATTGCGGAAGGCGGTTCCCTGGTTTTGTATTATGGTGACGAACAACACCACATAGACATGCAGGTGCTCTCGCAGGAAGTATTGAGGAATATGGTTGACCAAATTGGGTTAACACAAGATGCATTGGTAAGCTATATTAATGCTAAACAACTAGAAGCTCAGCATAACCCCATATATTCAAGCTTGAGTACTGAACAACGCAACGAATTAAAGGATGCTCAAGTCGCGGTAAAAGATTTTGAAAGGAAATTACTGGTATTCCGTGAGGTTAAAAATCGTACTTTGGGGCAATCTATTTTAGACAGAGTCATAGAACAAATCTGGTCCGAGCATATTGGTCCGGAAAAATTGGCTGAACTACAACAGCTTCTTATGAAGGCTCCCCCGGATAAAAAGGCAGTCGGTAAAATTCAACCTATAAAGAGGAGAAAGCAAGTCAATGACAAGGTATCGGCTGGATCTTTAGATGATGTATTAACCGCAAGGACAGAATGGCTTACCAATAACCCGGAAGCAAACCGGAAAGCCGGTGTGTTTTCGAGATTGGTTAAGAACAATTTTAAAGGGAATTACGTTAGTTTTATTAATTCCGGAAAATTTATTCAATATGCGGACCAGGCAGGCCTTGAACTTCCGGAAGCAATAGCGGTGTTGGGGTCTGACGCTTTAGAGACAACAAGAGGTGGTGACTATAAATTATTTATGGAGCTTTCACAGCAGTCTTCCCAGGATATTTCCGATTATTTGGTAATGGGGAAAGTCCCAAAAAGCGTTACTAAATCTTCTCTCATGCTTCGGGTGCTCAATAAAATGCTAACAGAAGGCTCGCACGAACCCGCTCGTAATGCCCGGGAAGCTCTAACAAGTGTTAGTTCGGCTTCGGAACGTAGACGCACGCCCGAAGAACAGGCTGAGTATGAACATAAAATACTGGCACGGATAGACCAGATAATTGACGCAACCGGCACTTTAGGCTCGTATTTAAATGGGGAAGAATAATAAATATATTTTTATGAACACAACCCAAGATTTAAAAACAGCAAACCTGGCTTTATACATGTTTCTTGATTCCTGCCTTTTTGACAAAGGGATTAAAGAAGTTCCCGAGAGTGTGAAAGAAGAAATGATTGCCGATTTGGCAGACCGGTTGCAGCAGTGGCTTATGCAGTCCGTACTTATGCATTTGCCGGAAGAAGCCGCCCCAGAAATGGAACAGCTTATGGACAAACAGGCTAGTCAGGAAGAAATAATGAAGTTTTTGCAGACAAATGTTCCTGACATCTCCCAGATTTTTGAACAAGAAATGGTAAAATTTAAACAAGCATATTTAGGTAAATAATTCTATGAGCCGTCAGCTGGAAGATACAAATCATAAGCCCCATACCGAGTCGCGAGAGCGACAAGTTTTGCCCACGAGGGAGGAGTGTGAGCGGTTAAAAAACCATCGGCATTATTTATGGTTTAAAGAAGGCGTCAAAAAAAACTTTTTGAAAAGAAATAAAAACGAAAACATAAGCCAAGATGAGTTGTTTTTAATTTTTGAGGGCAGTTGCAATGACGACTTGGAAGGTGATGTGAAATTGCTTTTGGAAAATGGCGGAATGGAAGATTGGCAGACATTTGCCGCAGAACCTAAAAAGTCTGCCACTGCCAGGGGTGAAATCATGACTCATAAGCCCTTAAATTTGAAGGGATATAGAGAGATAGACCGGAAAGCTGTCGGTGCGGCTGAAGCCGGTAAAGTAGATTATTTAGATCGTGATTTTATGAGTCCTTTGCTTGAAAAGATTTTTGCGTTGCCGAAAGCACAAAGAGATAAAACAGAAATTGATGTTAATATGTTATTTTATTTCCTAGAAGGTAGGGGTAAAGTGGATGTGGAATGGCCGGTAACAATGTATGACGACAAGAAAGTTAGTAAAGAAGATTATTTAGCAGAAGCGAAAAAATTGGAAGAGTTTTTTAACTCAAGAGAAAAAGAACCTATAACCGAGCCTACTCCAAGCGATCCTGTGGCTACGGAATCAGAAACCGAAAAGCTGTGGTGGGAAGGACAAACGTTTATCCAATGCGACAGTGGGGAAGAATTCTATGTGGTAGCGGTAAGTGCGACAAAAAACAGGATTATTTTAAAACCCGTGGGAAAAGAATCTCCCACCCTAACTTTAGCTTTGGACAAATTGGAAAATGATGTTAATACTCTGGGTAGCGCTTGGGCAAAAAAAAGTGAAGAATTTCCGCCCTCTGCAGAACTAAAGCGTGAAGCCAAGGACTGGCGGGAAATTAAAAGAGAAGTAGAAGTAGATGTAGTGGGGGACTTACACAGTAACTATGCGGCCTTAAAAGGTAACTTAGAGACATTGGGAGTTAGCAGGGAAATAAGTAGGGGAAAATTTGAATGGACCGGTAGAAACAAAAAAGTTAAATTTATAGGTGATATTTTAGGCGATCGTAGCAATAGCGGTTTTGAAACTTTGTTTGCAATAGAAGATTTAAAAGAACAAGCTAAGGCCGCAGGAGGGGAAGTGCAGGATATAGCAGGTAATCATGACGATTTTGCGGCAGCCTTTTTAATGGGGCGAGATGTGGCGGGGGGAGGGGATCCTATAGAAAACAGCCAGATTGGTGACCAAGGGCTGCAACTGTTGGAATTTTCCGAGTTTGGCTCCGACGAGTTAAAAAATTACGATTGGTCTAAATTTGAGTATGAAAAATATGAAGAAAAAATTATAAATGGAAACAAAGAATTAGTTCCCATATATGACCCGGTTTGGGAAATGTTGCGCAAAGACAGGGGGCTCATATTGGAAAATATGCGCAATAGTGAGAAAGGAAGAAAAATTTTGGAAGCAATATGCAATATGGACATAGCCGGGGTAGAAGATGACATTCTGTATGTACACACGGACCCGGAGGCTCATATGGTAAAATCTTTCTTGGAAAGTGAAAGAATGCCTGGTAGAGACATTGTAGAAACAGTTAGGTATTTTAATAAATATTATAAAGAAAATCTAAGGACAGTATTGTTAGAAGGTGGGGAAACTGATAAAGGCTTTGACCATTTTAGCAGGGTATTTTTAAAAACAAACAACAGAACCAGTTTTACTAACGTAGAAGGTAGGCTAGAAGTTTACAATAAGTCTTTAAGGGGACAAGGGTACACAAGTCAAGAAATTAAATTTGGAGAAGCAGAGTGGAGAGCGGGGTTTGAGCTGGAAGCGGAAGACTTTAAGGCAAGATTAAAAGCTCAAGGAATAAATGCAATTATTCACGGCCATACGGGGGTAGGGGATTTTAGGAAAAACTTTAATTCTTCCGATTTTCCAATAATATCTTCGGACTTAGGAGCATTTAAGCAGAGTGAAACCAGCCACTCAAGGTCAGTTATAATAGTTAATATGGATGGTACTATAGAAAGAGGCGCCGTATATCGTCCCGACGTTGATCTAGCTTTGGGTTACGACAAGCAAGTTATAGAAATACGAAGCAAGTAGTGTGTTATAATATTATAGAATTATACTCATCTGGTATGCCCACTTTAACCGAAAAAGCAATAAGGGTTGACGCCTCTGACAAAAAGGCGGGTTTGGGTTTGGACAAATTAGAAACAAAATCAGCGGAAGAAAAGGTCGGGTCGGAAAAGGAAAATAAAGAAGGGAAAGTAAAAAATCAGGCTGAAATAGACCGGGTGCGTATTGAGAATGTGCGGATAAAAGAGGAACGGGAAAAAGTCCGGAGGACTGTAGATGAAGCGCTGGAATTGACCAGGCGAACCTTAAAGAAGAAAGGTCTTCCTGAGGAAGAAAAGGCTCGGTTACGTCGGAGTTTAAGGACTATTGAAGATGCTAAAAGGAAATCTTTAGACAATGACAGGCAGTCGTATAAGGTAAATGACAAGTCTGGCGGTTCTATAAAAGAAGGTGTGAATGTTGAAGAGTTATTCTTAACTATAAGAAACAATGTTCGGGCAGAAAAGGAAAAAATAGCCCAGGTTGTACACAAGCAGGAACTCTGGGAAGAAAGTGCTAAAGCTAAGTCTCTATACACATTATCCTTAGTCAAGGGAAAGGAGAGCACGCAAGAAGACCATAAACATGCATGGTATAAAGCATTGGAAAAGTTGCCCAAAGACGGCTCATTGGCCAGAGAAGCCCATGAACTTATGGCTAAGTGGGAGCAGGATGACCGTGAGGAATACCATAAAAATGAGAAATGGCAGGGCTATGAAGACACCCAGCGGCAGTCCCAATTAGGAGAAGCTTTGCGCCAGCTTACCGAAGAACATGAAAAAGAAGATGAGACTAAATTTCGCAAGCAGTTGCAACTGCACAAAGAGGGTTTGGCTAATTTAGAAAGACTGCAAAAAGAGCTTTTGGTAAACAGTTCTGAATATTCCAAATATAATCGCAATATGGGAGCTTCCGCCGAGCGGGAAGCTACTGAAATAGCTAAAGATTCTGACTACCGCAAGTTCCTTGAGCATAGGTTTAAAGCCCTAAAAAGATTAGGTAAGGATTTTGACAATTTAGGAAAAGAAGGACAAGACCGCAAGCTTGCCGCACTAGCTCTGGAGCAGCGGATAGTTTTGGAGTTGCCTAAGTATAAAAAAGCTCCCGAGCCGGTGTTTGAGGCGCCTTCTTCCCCGGTTACATCAGCGCAGCATACGGGTACTCGTACTGCTCGAGCAGTAAATGTTCCATTGGGGCCAATGCATGAGCCTGTAGAAAGGCCAGTGAGTAGTTTGAGAGAAAAAAATCTGCCCATAACTTCATCCGTGGAAGTTCCTTCAAGCATTGAAATTAAGGGAGTCTTAATAGATGTTTCTGAAGTTGTCAGGCGCATGGCTAGGACTATTTCTGATGAAAAGGTCCGCAAGGAGTTGGCTCAAAAAGAAATGGGCAGATTTAAGCGTATTAAACTTGCCTTTGCCGGACTCACCGAAAATGCTAAGCGGATCCAGTATTACAACTCAGCCTTAAAAGAAATACATTTTGATAATAATTTAATGAAGGCTATCCAAGCTAGGGCATCCGGTGCTCCCGCTACTCCTGATATGCGGTCGAATTATGAACTTTTAGATAGCGTAATAAAAGAATGTAATAACGAAGTTTTGATTCAAAAAGAGATTGGAGAAAAAATTTCAGAAGATCCTGTCGTTAAAACACAGGTAGCTGATTTGTTATACCGCCATGCTAACAATCAGTGGAAAGATTTAGCAGGACTTGATCCGAAGTTTGCTACTGCGACCGGGAGAGAAGCCATAGACCTTTTTGTAAAATACAGGATTGCAGAGCTATATAAAAGTTCCGAATGGAGCAAGAATGGCGAATTTAATAAGCATGCAAAAGGCGATATGTACGCCAGTAATTTTAGCGAAATTGCGGAAGTCTATAAAGATTATATTAAGTCTGAAACTGATAAAGTAGTTGTCGCAGAAGGAAAAGAGAATAAGGAGGCGATTTTACAGCACATACAAGGTATGATGCATTTAGACATGCAGTTGGGATTGAAAGAGCGTGATCTAGTAAATAATAAACCAAAAAACATTCTGAGGGGCTATGAAAAGGTTTTAAATTGGACCGAGAGCCATAAAATTTTTGGTTATATAATATCTAATCCAGTCGTTTACAGCGTTTTGGCAGGCGGAGCTGGGGCAGAAATAGCTGTAAAAACTGGTGCGAGATGGGCAGTAGTGGGCGGTGCCCAAGTTTTTGGATATGCGAATTTTTGGATACCTCTTGGAGCCGGAGCAATGGTTGGTGGTGCTATGCGTTATGCTAAACGTAGCAAAGATATTAAGCATGACTTGGGAGAAGAGTTGCGTCATGAAGCATTGGGTGGTAAAGGCAGTGAAATTTTAGACAAAGCAGGACGATACGAAACGGTAAAATTTTCTCATGCATTTTCTTCGGTGGAAGCTTTGCTGAGTAAAGATAGTTTGACTGACGATGACAAAAAAGAATTGTCTAAGATTGTGGCTCGTTTGCAAATGAGGGAAGCAGTTGGCGGTAAAAATATGTTAGGTAATCAACTCAGGCGTGATAATGTGGATCTATTCGTGTTGAATTCTGAAGAAGGAATAAAGTATGGTTCTTCGCTGGTTGCGGAAGCAAAGCTAAAGACTGCGATTGGGGATGTGTTAAAGAAAAATAGTTTACAGGAGGCCGATTTAGAACCATGGGCACTTGCTCAGCGTCAGCAGTTAATTGTAATGATGGAAAAGGTAGACAGCCAGCAGGGCTGGTTTAGGAGACGGGAAGCTGCAAAGAGCGCTGTGAGCGGCGCTATTATGGGCGCAGCTGCAGGTTTGATTGGACAGAAACTCGCCTATTTTGTCGGAGCTAAGTTGGAAGCAGTGGGAGGAAAATCAATGGAAAAACTTATTGGTCAAGACTTTTTAGCATACTTTAAAACACATAACTCAACGTTAGATAAAATTTGGGACAATTGGCAAGGAGCTGCAACCCCACACGAGGTCCTAATAGATACTACTACGAATGTTTCTATTAACCCAGCTTCTTCTGAATACTGGCAGCATCATGGAGCCGCGTTGAAACCTTTGCACAGCCATGGTTTTGATCTGCATCATAATCCTCTATATGATGAGTCCGATAGACAGCGTTTTACCGGAAAAGAATTGCAGACACAATTTTTATTAGATAAGATTGGTCAGGTTATCGTGAGTACCAAGGGTATTGTAAATAATGTGAAAGCAAACATGTTGGGGAAGGTTGGATCGTGGGGAGAGAACAGTGATAAGACTGTTGATAACAGATTTTCCGATCTTGTCAAAAGCTTTGCGCAAAAGGTTGGTTCTGGAAGTATGGCTAACAAAGACTTTGCTAATTTTGGCGAGCATTTTCATGAGCGTTTGCATTTTAGAATATATCCGACAGCAGAGTTATCTCATAAAGGTATCGGCATAGATTTAGGAGCGGCTGATAGTAAGGGAAACTTTAACATTCCTAAGGATCTACAATCGCAGTTTTTTGATTCTCGTGGACATCTCCATGCGGGGATGGTCGCATCGGTGGAGTTTGTAGATGATAGCGGAGTTTCACATGGATTGTCTAGCATAAAGGGAACAGGGGATCCTCTCTCCGGCTTCGAAACCATAACACAAACAACGCGTTTTACAGCTGAAGCGCCGGCGCCCAAAGATTATGATAATCCTATTGTTCTGACACCTCCAGGCAGGAAAGTCTATTTAAGACCGGAAGAACGTAAAGAAGTGGAAGACAAAAAGAAGCAGGAAGCGGCGGAAAAAGAGAAAAAGAAAAAAGATAAAGCCAAATTGCATGGGAATCACGGAGAGGACGGTAACGACTCTCATGCAGGTATTACTGAAGCTTCTCAAGCGGAACGGAAATTAAAAGAAGAAAATCCAAAGCGATTTAATATTAAGGAAGTCAAGAGTAAGTTGCTAACATTTCAAAAGTATTTTACTCATGACAAACAAGTAGAAGCAGATGTTAATTTAGAGGTTATTTCTGCTTATTGGGATGCGGAAAATAAAGTACAGAATGCATACAAGGCAGTTCTTAAGAATATATTAAAAGTTCAGGCGGAAAAGAAAGCTAAAAATGCGCCTAAGCCTAAAAAAGATGCTCATGATGAAGTCCATGCGCCTAAAGAAGATGTTTTTGATCTTGAAAAAATGAGCCCGGTGTATTTATTGCATACAGAAGGACCTACTATTCAAGAATATATGGCGGAAATGGACAAGCTTGAAGCTTCGGCTGGTATGCTAGAAAAGAAATTTGACAGGATTGAGGATTTGGACAAAAGGATTCGGAAAATTGACGCAGGAGAAGAACCTGAAAGCATGAGTGACCGCAAACCGGCCATGAAGAAAGAGTTTAAAGAATTGACCGGAAAAAACTGGACTAAGGAGTTTAAACTTGCGGATTACAAAAAAGATCTTGCAAAACGAGTAGATGAAGAGGATGGTTCTTTGGATGTAGTGGAACCCAACGAAGATCCAGACAATGGGGATGCGGATCTTGTGGAAGGTCCCAGAATAGAAACAGCTGACAAGGGCTTAGAGAGCGAGCTTAAAGCTTTTTCTGAAAAGCATAAAGGAATTAAGTTAGATATTGGTAAAGACTGGAATGCAAGCCTGAATGCTAAAAAAGACGGTATCAAAAATATTGATAAAATTTTTGACATTTTGGAGAAGGATCCTAATTTTAAACCTGGGAATATTACAGTAGTTGTAAAAGCCAGTAAGTTTCCAATAAAAATTGGCGATAAAGTTTGGGAATTACCATCAGCTTGTAAGATTTATGAGGTTAAAAAAGCCTTTGAAGCTAAAAAAAAAATCCCAACACCAAAAACCTTAACTCAAAATGAAGAAGATTGGAGTCCTGAACGAAAAGCCGCGCTGTTGGCATTTGAGCGGGTTAAAAATTGGAATTCGTTAAATCCAAAAAATGAGGAAAATCGTGAACGAAATTTTGAACTGGCACTGAAAAATATAAAGAAAAATTTCACCGTGGAAGGTAAAAAATTCAGAAAAGAACTCTCTGCCGATCTGGATGGCAAAGCGTCTTTAGATTTGTTCAGAAGAGCCCATGTGAACGTTCAAAATATTAAGTACGTTCCGTCTGGTCAGCACATAGAAAACAGCATAAATATAGATACAGGCGACCAGGAAGGGTTTGTAGTAACATATTCGGGTATGGAAAAAGGCGAGCCTTATAAGGGTCAACCACTTACGGTATATTTTGACCACCATGCGGACGAATCCAAACGGGGTTCATCTGCAACCAAATACGTTTATGAAAATTTAAAAAAATGGGGGTTGCTGAAAGAAGACCCCTTTCTAGACAAAGTAGTTGAGTTTGTTAATCATGAAGATAACAGGTCTTATCCAAATGAACAAAAGTATTATAAAGACTCTCCTTACACTATGTTAGGTTTGGGGCGGAAAGTTGAACCTGAGACTTTGTATCAATTTTTTAGGGATGAATTAAGCCCAACTCAAAAACTTACTACCCAGCAGTTGGGAAAGTACGGTCTTACAGAAGCCAGTGAACAACAAAAGAAAATAGTGGAGAAAACTGAGCCTATGTGGAAGGAGCTAGAACAGAATGGTTTTGTTGTTGACTCAAAAGATTACGGAAAAATTCTGGTGGATATTGGCGGTGTATTTAACCGAACAGCCGGGGGGTTTGTGGGAGCAAAAGCAATGGGCGCAGGTTCGTATATCTTATGGAGTCCAAAAACACAAAGTTTTTTTATCTCAAGTGTAGACAAGCCGTTTTCGCAGGATTTTCTTCCCCAGGGTTCACGTAAAAGAGAGACAATGTGGGTAAAAGACAAACCTGGACATTTGGAAATGAATTTGCGAGAGATAATTAAAACCATGAGTGGACGGGATTTCAGGATGGGTCTTCAAATGACAGCAGCCCTAGAAACAGCTGAAAAGGAAAATAAAGCCAGAGTTTAGAGAAGTAAACCGAGTTAAAAAGGGGGTCTAAAGACAAGCTGTAAGACAACAAGCCGATCGGGACTAACTTATAGCCACGTGTGGATGCCACAATGTGTTCATGAATTCAAGAATTTAGTGCACCAGTTAGTTGATTAGTAATCGCCGCCAGGGCTTTGTTGGGAGTTAAATATCCGAGTTTTTTCCTGGGTCTGTTATTCAGTTTGTGCTATAATGGTTTTGTGCTATAATCTTGGTAGATAAAAACAAAAAAATACGGTCCCAACCTCCCAATAAAGGGTTAATCGGACAGCAAAACAAAAAAACAAGCTAAAACAGTCATTAGACCCTGTAGCTTGATTTTATTTTTTTTATCTATTATTGTTAGCTTAATATCCTCACATGAAAAAATCTATGGAAGTCAAACCAAAACTAGAAGCTTTCGCCCGTATTAAAGTGCTCGGCATTGGCGGTTCCGGCACCAACGCTGTAAACAGAATGTCCGAACTCGGTATTAAGGGTGTAGAGTTTGTGGCTATCAACACCGACGCTCAGGCGCTTCATAATAACCAGGCAGATAAAAAAGTACATATTGGAAAAGGGATAACTAAAGGTCTTGGCAGTGGCATGAACCCGGAACTCGGACGCCAAGCGGCCGAAGAGAGTGTGGAAGAATTGGAAGAAGTCATAGACAATGCCGATATGGTATTTATAACCTGCGGCCTTGGCGGCGGCACCGGGAGCGGCGCGGCTCCTATTGTTGCCGAGCTGGCAAAAAATAAAGGCATTTTAACTGTAGGTGTGGTTACCAAGCCGTTTACCTTTGAAGGCAGTAAAAGAAAAGAAGTTGCGGAAACCGCCTACGACAATTTAAAAGACAAAGTAGATGCAATTATTTCTATCCACAACGACCGCATTTTACAAATTATAGACAAGAAGACTTCACTGATTGAAGCTTTTAAAACGGTGGATGAAGTTTTGCGCCAAGGCATTTCCGGAATTTCGGATTTAATTACTACTCATGGAATTGTAAACGCTGACTTTGCCGACGTTCGTTCTATTATGCAAGACGCCGGTACCGCGCTAATGGGAATTGGCCGAGCGAGCGGAGACACCAGGGCGCAGGACGCCGCCAAGGCTGCTATAAATTCTCCTTTACTGGAAATGACTATTGACGGAGCCAAGGGTGTGCTGTTTAATATTACCGGCGGAAGTTCTTTGGGCATGTTTGAAATAGACGAAGCCGCACGGGTAATTACCAAGAGCATAGACCCGGACGCCAAAGTAAAGTTTGGCGCGGTAATAGATGAGAGCATGGGAGAAGAAGTTCGCATTACGGTTATTGCTACGGGCTTCGACGAATCCAGTAAACGTCCAAGTCCTATGCACATGGTAATAGACGATACGCCGAAAAAAATTCCTGCGGCCGATGCCCGCGTTTTTACTCCGACGGCTCCGAGTATTGAAGTACGCAAGCCGCTCTTTAACCCGAAGCCAATTGAACCGGTGCAGTCCATTCCATCACCTCGCCAAGACGAAGGGGGAGAGCAGTCCGATGACGATTTGGAGATCCCGGCATTCCTCCGAAAAAAATTGAAATGAACTACCCCGCAGCAAGCTGCGAGGTATCAACTGCAGACTGCAAAGGTATCTCTATAAACCCCGGAGCAGAGCTCCGAGGTATTGAAAAAATAAACTCTGCATAAAAAAATAATCCCGATTTGATCGGGATTATTTTTTTATAACTGCCCACTGAACGTAATAAACTTAATACTATATACCATTTCGAGCGAGTGCATCCGAGAGAGGAATCCCTTACTTTTTAGAAACGCAAGGGATTCCTCTGCCTTGGCTTAGCGAGACAGGTCGGATGCACCTGCCTACCGGCAGGCAGGCTCGGAATGGCCAGGAGACAGTTCAATGAATTTCTCTTGCAAAATTTCTCTGGATGTGCTATAATGCATACAGATATTCAAAAGGTCGATCTCCACAAAATTATGGAGAGCATATCCTGCAAGAAACAAAAAAACAATTGCATATACACCAATAAATAGAGCTCTTGCGCCAGCAATATATAAAATTCTATATTGTGAGAACGCAATCTTTGTTTTAGCTTGTTGTATAAGCGCCAAGAAAAACAAACTAACAATTTAACCGTCCTTTCGGTTACACCGCTAGGCAAAATAGTTCTGAAGGAGTGCGTGCGCAACCACTTCTCGTTATTATTTTTTAATAACGCTTTCCTTTTGCCGGGTGTAGTAGGGGGACACACAGAGGATTATATTTTATGATGACAGAAGAAACCCCGGGGAAAATATTGGGTCTTCTGGGAGCTTCGTTAGCCTCAATGGCTTTTTTGCTTATGGTCACCGCGACCAACGCAAGCTTTCAGGGATCTCCGGTTTCCGTTCCAGACCCATTTGGTTCCCAAAACGTTGTAGCCATAATAGACAGTACCGCTCATGGGTATAGTAATTTTTTGAGCGCCAACTTATTTCAGTCCATTCAAAACGATATTGGCGTATTTGCTTACAATGCCAATTGGGTTATAGATAATAGCGACAACAGCATTGTCGCCATGCTGGGACTTCAAACTTTGGCAAATCCTTACGGAGTAACTCCGGTTGGTACGAGTCCGACAGTTGCCGGCGCTTACACCAGCGACCCTTCAGCTACGCTGGCGTCGTCGGAAACCGCCGAAGGCTTTAGCCTCAATTCAATTTATCGCATGCTCATAAGGTAGCGCGGTAGTGGAGGCAAAGAATAAGGAAAGGCAAAAATAAATACATAAATAAAAAAACTTCCGGATGTGCCCCCGGGAGTTTTTTAAAATTGGGACTTACGCACTAACTGTCATCCCGGGCCGAATGAGTGCATCCGAATGAGCGGAGGGATCCCTTAAACCCAAATGTAAAGGGATTGCTCGGCCCCGGATGCACCTGCCTACCGGACAGGCAGGCTTGCTAGGAATGACAGACAGGGGTATTTTGGCTAAGTGCGTAAGTCATGAAAATGTTAAAATGCATTTGTTCTAGAAATAAAAAGTAAGGGCTTGTTTATTCATTATAGTTTTGTTCAATAACCCTCAGCTTGCTGCCGTTCCCCTTCAGTATTCCCTCCCCTTGACGGGTGGGGCTATGGAGGGGTGATGGAAGCCTGCAGTTGATGCCTTGCAGTTCTGCTGCGGGGGTGGTTCATTTTTAAGTCCGCAAAAAAAGTGCTAGTGAATTTAAAAATAAATGCGAAGCGTCGAATGGTTTCCGGCGCTTCGCATATTGTTATACTACTGGCGTTAGTGCGGCCAGGTAGCTGTCCAGCAAAGCATGTCTTGCTGTAAGCGCTTCAAGTGCCGCATCCAGCGCTTCAGACAGTTTCACTGAGTCGCCCCCTATGAGTTTTTTCAGAATGATTTTGCTGGCCGGAGCATGCTCTCCGGCATCAAGAGGCTACTCATTATATTACTTCCCCTTTTTGTTGTATTTTGACAGTTTTCCACTGTTCGCCATAGTACCATTTTAGAGTTCAGAAGTAGAGAAGTTTGAGAGCCGCCCCAGAAGTTATAGGTGTTTGGGTATACTTTTTTGTGGATATCTTTTTACTCAAGTCGGTAACTTTGCATGAAAGGCCGTGATTTTACTATTTTGACGAAAACTATATGTAGTAGTATGATTACGGAGTCATCTACTATATATGGTAGAAAGACTTGAAAGTAAGAAATCAAAATAAACAGACATCCAGGCTCAAAAAACGGCCCGTAGGAGCGTTTTTTCTCGGCAAAGAGTCACAGCTAAGCCAGCAGAACGCACACTGTAGAGACAGGTGTTTTAGTGGTCTAAATTTTTTCCCGCTTTCACGTCATGTATTCAGCATCTAGCTATTAGGGGCTATTATCTAGCCAACCAGAATGTCCTCCTGTTGCTAAACGTGTCTGGCTAACAACTAACTCTTAACCACTAACCCCTTCCCCTCATGAAATGCCACAATTGCCAAAATGAAGACACAAAGGTACTGGACAGCAGGCCGGTAGAAGAGGGTAGCGCCATTCGCAGGCGGCGGGAATGCGATAAATGCGGGTTCCGGTTCAGTACCTACGAGGAAATAGAAATTTTAGACCTTTCGGTGGTAAAAAAAGACGGCAGTAAGCAAATGTTTTCCAAAGACAAGTTGGAGCGGGCTATAAAACTACCTATGGATAAACGCCCTCACACCCAAGACACGTTCCGCAAGCTGGTTTCGGATATAGAACTAGAAATTCAAAAAAAAGCCAAAGACGGAGAAATTAAAAGCATTGACATAGGCGAGATTGTTATGAAGAAGCTTAAAAAAGTCGACAAAGTCGCTTATATAAGATTTGCCGCTGTATATAGGCAGTTTGAAGATGTAGATGAGTTTAAAGAAGAACTAAAAAAATTATAAATTAGTAAGTAGGGAGTAGACGATAGTTAGTAGCCACGTAAAGCCATCTCTCTTCTTTGGCTACTTCCTACATCCCTACTCCGCCAGCTGGCGGACTACAACTTCCCTTAAAACAATTAATCGTCCACGCCATCCCAAAGCCAGGACAAGAAATAAAAAAGCCATGCCACAAATTAAAGAAAACCTCCAAACCAGAACCAAGAACGCGTTAGCGGAATTGGGGGAAAAAATATTTTTAGACCGTTACGCCATTAAAGACGCCAAAAAAGAGACATTGGCGGTAGGCGACACGGTTGTTGTGTGCGTGAACTTAAAAACCGGACAGCGGGAAATTGGCGTGGTGGAAGAACTAAATTTAGCCAGCAGGGAAGTGAGTGTGCGTTTGCGGGATGGAGCTTTGGAAGTAAGGGCCATTGACCATATTGACAAGCCTTTGGAAACCGTACCGGAACAAATGTTTGAACGTATTGCCCGCCATATTGCCAGCGTGGAAAAAACTCCTGAAAAACAGGTGGAATGGGAAGGCAAGTTCCGCACCTTAATGGATGACTGGAAATATGTGCCTGCGGGCAGAATTTTCACCGGCGCCGGAACAGGACAAAATTTAACTTTTTACAATTGCTACGTTATACCGTCCCCTAAAGATTCTCGTCATGGTATTTTTGAAACTTTGGGACAAATGGCTGAAATTATGTCCCGTGGCGGCGGTGTTGGTATAAATGTTTCCAGCCTGCGCCCGCGTTATGCCTATGTAAAAGGTGTAAACGGGCGTTCCAGCGGTTCGGTGTCATGGGCGTCACTCTACAGTTTTGTAACTGGTCTTATTGAACAGGGTGGCTCGCGCCGGGGAGCTCTCATGCTTATTTTAAACGTTTGGCATCCGGATGTTTTGGATTTTATAAATTCTAAAAAAGAAGCCGGAAAAATTACCAACGCCAACATTTCTGTAGGTATCACCGACGATTTTATGCAGGCTGTAAAAGAAGACAAGCCATGGGATTTGGTATTTCCGGATACCTCCGACCCGTTATATGCTACCGAATGGGACGGCAACATGCAAAAATGGAAACAGCTGGGCGGAAAATTAATTAAACACAAAACGGTACGCGCTACCGAAATTTGGGACAATATTATTTCTTCGGCCTGGACGTCGGCTGAACCGGGAGTGTATTTTATAGATCGCGCCAATTACTATTCCAATTCCTGGTATTTTGCTCCCTTGCCGTGCACTAACCCGTGCGGTGAACAACCATTGCCAGCCTGGGGTGTTTGTAATCTCGGCCACGTTAACCTGGCTAAACATGTTAACCGGGACGCTAAAGATGTAATGTGGAATGATTTAAAAGCTACCGTGCAGTACGCCGTAAGGTTTCAGGATAACGTTATAGACGCGACTCCGTATTTCTTTGACCAAAACAAAAACCAGCAAATGTCGGAACGTAGGGTCGGGATGGGCACTATTGGTTTGGCAGAAATGTTAATTTATTTGGAGCTGCGTTATGGCAGTCCGGAAGCCGTGGCATTTATAGACAAGTTGTATCAGTTCATTGCAGTTACTGCCTACGAAACTTCTGTAGAGTTGGCCAGAGAAAAAGGCGCTTTCTCCCAGTTTGACGGGGAGAAGTTTTTAGAGAGCGGCTACATGAAAGGTATGCCCGCTTATATTCGCGATTTGGTTGCCAAGTACGGTATTCGTAACGTCACTATTTTAACCCAGGCTCCCACTGGAACTGTTGGTACCATGGTTGGGACATCTACGGGAATTGAACCGTTCTTTTCTTGGACTTATTTTAGGAAGTCTCGTTTGGGCGTGCATGAGGAGCATATTAAATTGGCTCAGGATTGGCTGGAACAAAACCCGGGACAAGAGTTGCCGAACCACTTTGCTACCGCAATGGAGCTGGCTCCGGAAGACCATGTTCGCGTACAGGCCGCGGTTCAGCGCTGGACAGACAGTGCTATTAGCAAAACATGCAACGCTCCGCAAGATTATACTATTGAACAGACTAAAAAATTGTATGAATTAATGTATGAGCTTGGCTGTAAGGGTGGTACTATTTACCGGGATGGTTCTCGCGACGAGCAAATTTTAGCTACTGACCACACTAAGCTTGGGAAAGATGCTTCGGATCAGGTAGAGAAAAGCAAAGCCTCTCATGCCGCCGATCTGGCCGCTGAAGTCGGTTCTTCCCGTACTCAGGAAGTTATGTCTATTTCCGGCGACAACGTGCAAATAAAAATCGCGCCGCGCCAAAGGCCAGATGTCATGCATGGCATGACCTACAAAATGCCAACCGCCTACGGCACTTTGTTTATTACCGTCAATGAAGACGAACACGGGCCGTTTGAAGTTTTTGCTACCATGGGCAAGGCCGGCGGATTCTTTAGCGCCCAGACAGAAGCCATTACCCGTATGATAAGCATTGCCCTGCGTTCCAATATTGCCATAGAAGAAATTATTGACCAGCTCAAAGGTATCCGCGGGCCGGATGTTAGTTTTACCCAAGAGGGAATGGTTTTCTCTTTGCCGGATGCGATTGCCAAAATTTTAGAAAAGCATATTAAGCGCGGAGACAAACAGCTGGCTTTAAATTTGCCTTTGCCAAAGAATCAGTTGCCCCTGTCGGTAAGCCCGGTTTCTACCCAGATTACCCAAGAAGTTAAGGTAGAAGAAAGTGTTATGGAAACGGTAAGCGAAAAAACCATTAAAACCAATGGACACCTTACCTACCAAAAGACTCAAAAAGTTTCTATTGCCAATCTTGGCAATGCCCCGGTTTGTCCTACCTGCGCCAACATGCTCATATTTGCCGAAGGATGCATGAAGTGTGATAGTTGCGGATACAGCAAATGTGGCTAAAGTCTTATTTGCAAGTTGAAAGTTATCAAGTAGAAAGGTGAAAGTAAAACAGGCGGCGGTACACCCGCCGCCTGTTTGTAAAAATTTAAAGCTAAGACTGAGGAATTCTTTCAAGGGATTCTTGCGCCTTGGCTTGGCGAGACAGGTCGCGTGCGCTCGGAATGGCGCAATAAACATTCCGATCACCATCTCGAATGCATCTGAGAGATCCCTTAAACCAAACTAAATTCTTTTTGCCTTCGTTAATATAATAGAGGTAATGACAGGTTCTTTCCGCCATGGTCAGTATCGCGCAACGCAATAATTTTATACAGCAACAATATGGAGGACATAGTATTTGCAGTTTATATTATGGCAAGTAAAAGTGGTACATTATACACAGGTTTTACCAGTAATCTAATTAAGCGTGTTTGGGAGCATAAAAATAATGTGGTCCATGGTTTTACAAGCAAATACGAATGTCACAAATTAGTGTATTATGAATTTGGAGATAGTTTTGACGGAACACTAGCGAGAGAAAAACAAATTAAAGGCTGGAGTAGGTCAAAGAAGGAAATATTGATACGAAATTTTAATCCTGGATGGGAAGATTTATATAATCAAATTATCTAAGCCACTCAGAGCAAAGCGAAGAGCCCCTTAATTAAATTGTGGTTGCAAAGGGATTCCTCAGATGCATTCGGAATGGTACATGGGATAGACAATGAAAAAACAATTATCTACCAAAAAAAAGAAAAAATTAGTCATGCCTAAAGTTTTTTCTGACAAGCCAAAGGGTTTGGTTATTTGCTATATTGGGGCGGGGAAAGGGAAGACTACCGCGGCAATGGGCATGGCCGTGAGAGCGGCGGGTGACGGCAAAAACGTATATATTTTGCAGTTTGTTAAAGCCAAAGGCGCTTCTGCGGACAAAATAAAAGAAGGGGAGTGGCCGGTAAGCAGTGAGATTAATTTTTTTAATGAAATTAACTACCCTTCCAGTATTGGTGTTATAGAAAACGAACAGGTGGGTTTGGGTTTCGTTGGTATTTTGGGGGACAAAAAAGAAAAAGATGTCCACATCCGCGAAGCTCTGCGAGGGCTTGAGCGCGCTCGGGACATAATTCTTTCTCATAAGTATGAACTGGTTGTTTTAGACGAAATACTTTCAGCCTTAGAAGTAGGACTTATAGAAGAGCGGGATATTTTAGACCTAATAAAAATTAAGCCGGAACTTATGCATTTGGTTATAACCGGGCACAATCATTTTCCCGCCATTCTAAAAAAATGCGATTTGGTTACGGAAATGAAAATGATCCAGCATCCGTACTATAAAGGAATATTGGCGCAGAAGGGGATAGACTATTGAAAGATAAAAAATTTAAAATTTAAAATTTAAAATTGAAGATTTAAAGATTAAAGATTTTTAGTAGGAAACTTATGAAATTAAAGTTATGTCTTATTACAGCGTCAGTATTGTTGCTGGCGGCAGGGTGCCAGAAGCAAGAAGTTAAAAATACACCCGCTCCTGTGCAAGTCCAGCAACAGATTGTAAGTGTGCGGCAATCGGTGGAGGGAGGTAAACAAAACGAGCAGTTTAGCTATCCTGCGAGTTTTAGTAAAACAGCGCTGGATTTGTTAACCTCTTCCTACAAAGTGGAAACAAAAACATTTTCCGGAGCAGGGGAGTTTGTCAATTCCATAAACGGAGTAAAAGCTGACACAAAGCATTTTTGGGAATTTATAGTAAACGGACAATCCAGCAACCTAGGGGCCAGTTCCTATACAGTTAACAATGGTGATATAATAGAGTGGAAGCTGACAGAAATAAAATAATTCTATGATCCTTATTCTTTTAGTGTTTTCCGCAGCAGCTGCGCGTTTTATTCCTCATATTCCCAATGCCGCTCCCATAACTGCTCTGGCAATAGTGGCAGCAACCTTTCTGCCGGCACGTAAGGCTTTGGGCCTGACTTTTTTAGCTCGTTTGATTTCAGATCTTTTCTTAGGTTTTTTCTCTTTGCCCCTTATGGTCGCGGTATATGGTTCGCATTTGGTTGCCGTGCTCTTTGGATCATGGATAAAAAACAGTCCCACCCATGGATGGCTTAAAATAGTTGCTGCCGCTGCGGGCTCGGCGGTGTTATTTTTCTTGGTGACAAATTTTGCTTTTTTGTATTCAACTTATCCCCATAATCTTAGCGGTATAATGGCAAGCTACCTGAATGGGTTGCCTTTTTTGCGCGGGACCATGCTGGGGGATGTGGGTTACACAGTCGCGCTTTTCGGGAGCGTTGAAGCTCTAAAATATTTTTTAAATATAAAAAATAACAAACGCATAGCTCATGCTTAAAGGTATAGATTTTGTCGGAATTGCTGTGGTCTACTTTTGCCATGACGGCAAAGGTAAATTTGTTATGCATAAAAGAAGTATTCAATCCCGGGACGAACATGGCAGATGGGACATAGGCGCTGGGGGCATGGAACTGGAAGATACCGTGGAAGAAACTTTGAAAAAAGAGATTAAAGAAGAATATGGCGCTGAGGTTTTGTCACAAGAATTTATTGGTTACCGGGACGTCTGGCGGGAGCACGACGGGCAAAAGACTCATTGGCTGACTTTGGATTTTAAAGTCCTCGTTGACCCGGCTCAGGTAAAAAACGGAGAACCTCATAAGTTTGACGAAGTAAAATGGTTTACTCTTGACGAAATGCCAGATACAAAATTTATCCAATCCCAGTTGCCGTTATTTTTAGAAAAGTACAAGGGAATTTTGTGATCCTGGAAATAGTACAAGAGTCTTAAACTCCTAAATGTATGAGATTACCGCCCAATTTACTGCTTGGTCGGGTAGGCCTGAACCCCGGATGCACCTGCCTACCGGACAGGCAGGCTCGCTCGCTCGGAATGCGCTTAATAACAGGGATATTTTGGCTAAGTGCGTAAGCCTTAAATATGTATAGTAAAAAACTTCGGGCCAGCTAACAAGCTAAGTCTTTGGCGGAGTTATTGACTCAAGCTGGGTTGCGACGTGTGAATAAACAGTTTGACACACACACGAAAGGTGTGTATTCTTCAAGTGTAAGATTATTAACGTAACCACGTATGAACAAGCGCATTAACGTCATGCTACCGGAAGCTACTGTGGCTGTCCTAGACCGTGTTTCGGCCAAAGGAAGTCGCAGTGCCCTCATCGATCGCGCAATCCAACACTACGTCAAGACTCAGAGCAAACAGAACCTTGGCGATAGGCTAAAGCAAGAGGCTTTAGCTAACACTGACCGAGATTTGGAGATGGCGACGTCGTGGTTTCCCTTAGAAGAGGAAGCATGGCAGTCAGCCCAAACGAAGCGAAAGCCAAAAAAATAGTCGTCCCGCGGAGAGGTGAGATATACCTTGTTAGATTTGATCCAACAGTCGGTCACGAGATTCAGAAGACGAGACCTGCCGTTATTTTGCAGAACGATGTCTCCAACCAATTCAGTTCCATCACGATTGTCGGAGCTATCAGTTCGAAGTTCTCCGATCCTCCCTTCCCCCGGGAAGTCATTATCGAACCCAAGGAGAGCGGATTGCCCCAACGTTCAGCCGTCGTACTCAACCAGAATCGGTCTGTCGACCGGCTACGGCTCGGGAAGCGCGTTGGCTTTCTTTCGCCTGTCATTATGGATCGCGTGGATAAGGCTCTCAAGATCAGCCTAGGATTGATTGAGGTTTGAACAGAAGTATTTTGCCTAGTCGCTTCGACTTTCCTACCAAGCAAGACAATAATGTTGACTCATACCCGCTAACTTAATTTGTAGTTCTCTAACTCCTGCTCATGCGTGGGCAAATATCTAAAACAAAAGTTTTTAAAATTGAGGTTTAGCAAGCTGTGGCACCTCGTTTTCTTGTAGCGAGTTTATAAATGGTATAACTGCAGGAAGGGTTAGGTTTAAGCAAGAGGAGAAATATGTCTAAAAGCAAAATCTTTATTTGGCTCGCGGTAAGCTTTGCTATTGGAGTATTTTTGGCTTCAGTAATTGTTATAAGAAAAGACATTATATATTTGGTGTTGGGGTTGTCTACCGCGGTGTTTGGACTAACCATAAGCTCAAAAAAGAAATGGGTGGCTCTCGGGGGCGCTTTTTTGTTTGTGGCAGCTTTAGGGGTAGTACGGCTTCAAGCTGCGCAGGTACCCAATGAATACAATAGTTATTTTGGAACTAAACAGCGCCTGGAAGGGTATATTGTAGAAGACGCCGACGTGCGAACCAACAACCAGTTGCTTACTATTCGTCCCATTAACTTCCGTCAAAATATATTAGTAACCGTTCCTCTCGGAAGAGATTATTTTTATGGGGATTGGGTTGTGGTGGAGGGAAAAATAACTCAGGCTCAAAGTTTTGACGACTTTGACTACGAAAAATATTTGGAACGTTTCAATACTTATGCTTTAGTTCGCTACCCGGAAGTATGGGTTCTTAAAAGTCACCAGCTAAGCTGGATAAAGGAGCACGTATTGCGGGTAAAAGCCGCTTTTGTTGCCCGCAGTGGCAGGTTATTGCCGGAGCCGCAAAGAAGTCTTTTGCTTGGTATATTAATTGGAGCAAAGAAAACCTTGCCCCCAGAAGTCGTGGACAACTTTAACGCTACGGGGACTTCCCATATCATTGCCATTTCTGGTTTTAACATTAGTATTATTATAACTTCCTTAAGTTTTTTAGCATACGTGGTTGGAAGAAGGGTTAGCTTTTGGTTATCGTTGGTAGTTATTATTTCATTCGTAATTCTTTCTGGAGCTTCGGCGTCGGTAATTCGAGCCGCCCTTATGGGTACGTTACTGCTCATGTCTTTTAATATTGGAAGGCAATATGCCGTAGGGCCGTCTTTATTTTTTGCCGCGTTGGTTATGCTGGTACTTAATCCCAAAATATTATTTTGGGATGTTGGGTTCCAATTATCTTTTTTGGCTACGGCAGGAATTATTTACATCGTGCCGCTGGTAGAAGAGGTAACTGAGCGTTGGCCAAACCCATTACATATAAAAAGTATGGTTGTGGTAACTTTGGCGGCAATAGCCTCGACGTTGCCCCTTATATTGTTCCAGTTTGGCAGACTCAGCATTATTGCGCCTGTGGCCAATATTCTCATAGTCCCTTTTGTTCCGCTAACTATGCTGGTAGGATTTTTAACAGTCCTGCCAATTGTCGGCCCGGGCTTTGCCTTTCTGGCAAACCTCGCCTTGCTCTATATGCTTCGGGTTGTGGCAATTCTTGCCTCTATCCCTTACAGTAGTCTGGACTTGCACATTGCCCGCTGGATGTTTTTAGCGCTTATTGGGTTAGTCATTGTTTTGTTTGGAGGACTTAAATATAGTGTGGGACGTCTGAGGAAAAGCAGAAAGAGAGGTGATAGGGAAATGACTCGTCTCGAATCGGAGTCGATCTGGGGCGGACAAAAATAGAGTACGAGAAGCAGGGTTATGTGCCAAAATCTAAATACCAAGAACCAAACAAATTACAATATCTAAGTTCTAAAAAAGGAACAAAGCGTAAACAGAGGGTTCGATATGTATGTTTTGATATTTATTTATCATAGTTGTGGTAAATACCCCGCAGCTTACTGCGGCTGCCCTGCATATTCCTTCCCCTTGATGGGGAG